>Ga0114981_10001311_pt1 | contig 16276 bp, 15 predicted proteins | sample S_140806_MF_Meta_FD_87028 | JGI IMG/M metagenome (GOLD analysis project Ga0114981, IMG submission 87028) | Freshwater microbial communities from Lake Simoncouche, Canada to study carbon cycling - S_140806_MF_MetaG | ecosystem: Environmental > Aquatic > Freshwater > Lake | place: Lake...
ACCAGTCCGCCCAGTCGGTGCTGGCACTGCTCAAGTAAGCTTTTCTGCCACTGCAAGGAGGCAGGGGTCTTTGACCCCTGCCCCTTTCTAACAAGCCACCCAGGCAACTGGGTGGCTTTTTTTTGCCGCCAACAGTCAAGCTTTTGACACACAGCGGCAAACAAAAGCTGGCATCGGTCTTGCTTATTCCTGTCCATCGCATCGGGATCAATCGTGTTTCCGACGCCATTTACCTTCAGGAGTGATTTATGCACATCGAACTTCAGCAAGCCATGCAACAGCTGGTCAGCGCCCAAACTTTGACACTGAAAGAGGTCTCTCGCTTCACGCCGGTAGACTTTCGCCACGGCGTGCAGTGGCTCGTTGCGCAAGAACAACCTGCCTTGGCCCAGGCTCTGGCAGAAGCAGGCCTGGCCCTGTTTCCACAAAGTGAAGACATATTGGCCATTGCCGGTTTATTGGCAATGACCCGCGAAGACTGGCTCCTGGCCATTGAGCTTTTGCAAGATTTGGTAACCCTGCAGCAAGACCGCGTGCAACCCATGACGTGCCAAATGTTGGCCCGCGCTTTGGCTTGCAACTTAGACATTGCCGAAGCGCACCAAGTGCTGGACCAAGCTTTGAAGCTTTGGCCCAACGACCCCACCCTTGAGCAAGAAAAAAGCGCTATGACGCTGGCCCAAGATGTCATGTCAGCCCCTGCTCAGTCCAACTGATCAGAGCCCCATTAACCCCTAAATCGTTAGCGGCAATAGCGGTAATTAAGCGAAGCGGCAACATCTTGCCTACCGGCAATACCATGCGGCAATAGCACCCAAGGAGTCCTCAAATGACTGTGATCAACACCAATATCAAAGCTCTGTACACGCAGGCGGCTCTTAAAGAGTCCGGACGTGCCAGCCTAGTGGCCATGCAGCAATTGTCCACCGGCAAGCGCATCAACTCGTCCAAAGACGACGCGGCGGGCCTGGCCATTGCTGCGCGGATGACGCAGAATATTCAAGGCTTGAATCAATCCATCCGCAACTCGGGTGATGCGATCTCCTTGATCCAAGTGGCCGAGGGTGCCACCAACGAAATCACCACCATGCTCCAGCGCATGAGCGAGTTGGCGGTTCAATCCTCCAATTCCACCTACTCCACAGAGCAGCGCGGGTATTTGGACCAAGAATTTCAGCAACTTAAACAAGAGATTGTGCGAATTTCGGAAACCCACGAATGGAATGGTTTCCCAATTTTGAACGGCAAGGCTGGAACGCCGGTTGGGACGCCCGTATCGACAACCGACCTTCGGGCTGGTGTTAGCGCTTCGGCCACTGGCAAAACCCTTATCGCGGGCGATCTGGACATTGCCACTGCCAATGGCACATATGCAATCCGTGCATCCGATGCAGGTGACGACACAAAAAGCAGCACCGTTGCCACCTCCAGCTCAAAAGCCGGAAGTGCCATTGCCATTGCCGCAGCCATCAATGCCAGGATTGCAGATACTGGCGTGAATGCAACTGCCAACAGTGCTGTCATTGAAGCCAATAAAACGACAGTGGGAACCACCTCGATACAAACTGATTTGTACGTGAACGGCACCAAAGTTCCTTTAAGTTTGACAGCAGGGCAAACCAAAAGTGAACGCCGTCAGTATGTGATCGACAGCATCAACGCGCTCACTTCCACCCACGGCGTGACTGCAGGTGATGGTGGCAATGGGGGGCTTTCTCTCAAGACCATTGACGGACGCAATATGTCCCTCTGGTATGACAACACCAGCAGCATCCACGGTTCTGACTTTGGTTTGGGCATGGACACAGCAACCACATCTGATCCAGTAGGGGTCACAGGTATTGCAGGGGGGACAAGTGCAGCGTCCGTAGCAGCCTCTACGGTTTATGGAACAGTCACATTGACATCCATCAGTGCATTCACGGTTCAACCAGGCGCTAACGCATTACCAGGTGGGTCAGACCTGACTTACGCCAACTTCTCAGCCTTGGGATTCAACTCTGGAACCATCAACCCCAAAAACATTGGCCGCCTGAGTTTCCAAGTTGGCCCTTCACCCGATCAATTGATCTCCATTGATTTTGCAGATTTCGGCAAGAACGGTGACATTACAGGCCCCATCACCAGTGACCAAGCCCCCACCAATATTTTGACAGTGCAAGCGGCCAACGATGTCACGCAATCGGTCAACAAATCGCTGGACATGATTGCCAAAACTCGCGCCTCCATGGGCGCTGTCATGAACCGCTTGGAGCACGTGATCGACAACTTGACCAATGTGGTCATGAACTCTGAAGCTTCTCGCAGCCAGATCGAAGACGCTGACTACGCTTCTGCTTCCACAGAATTAGCCCGCACACAAATCATGCAGCAAGCTGCCACCGCAGTTTTGGCACAGGCCAATACGTCGCAGCAGACTGTGCTCAAGTTATTGCAACAATAAGTACATCTTTTCTATCGCGTTGCTTAAGAGCGCGTTTACAGCTATGCATGCATGGGCCCATCTCTTCATGCGCCTTGGCAGGCCTTTGCGTCTGCTCGTCTGCGTTTTACCCTCGTTTGCATCTATGCGTTGGCCTTGCTAAGGCACGGCGCCATTCATTCGCGCACAAGTACGATCTTGCAATCGATCGTTCCCAGTTCTCACGCGCACACTGCCTCGCCCCCCTAAAAAAGAGCCCTCTGGGTGTCAGTAAATTGACAAATTCCCTCCAAATTTTAATACTTAAGTTATAGTTTACACATGGCACGCCCATTGCTACTCACTATGCATTCCTATGCACATGAGGCACTTGACAGCAATGAGCTCCAAACAAACCGCCCAATACGTATTGTGGCTAGACCCCCAACAGCCCCTGGCTGCGCATGAGCACGAGCAACTGGCTGCAGCTGGCTTGGCCATTCGCCGCATCCACACACTGCAAGACCTGCAAAGTGCGCTGACTGACGGTCAGGCCTTGGCCCTGGTCATTCGCCACGACAGCAGCAGCGACTTGCTCGAGAGCACACAAGAGCTCATGAAGCGCATTGGCGTTGCCCTGCCGGTGGTCTGCCGCGTTGAGCGCCGTCAACTTGAGTTGGCAGTTCAGGCCATGCGCCAAGGTGCAGCGCACGTGCTGGCCTTTGACGACTGGTCTTTGGAAGCATGGCAAGCCACTGCCCAAACCATTCAATCGGCTCACCAAGCAGCTGTACAAGCCCGCTTGCAAGCCGAGCTGCAAGCCACCGTGAAAGCGGCCACGGCTTCTAGCGCTTACAAAAAATCCGCTGCCGCCAGCGCCGCCGCCCCTGTGCCAAGTGTGCAGCGCAGTGTTGTTTATGTGGACCCCGTCAGCCGCCACTTGTTGGCTCTGGCGCAGCGCGTAGCGCAGGCCAACGTCACTGCCTTGATCGAAGGCCCCACCGGCGCCGGTAAAGAGATTTTGGCGCGTGTGTTGCACGAGTCTTCCCAGCGCGCACGCGGCCCCTTTGTGGGCTTGAACTGCGCCGCATTGCCAGAGCAGCTAATTGACGACATGCTCTTTGGCCACGAAAAAGGCGCATTCACAGGCGCGCAAAAAGAATTCAAAGGTTTGTTTGAACAAGCCCAAGGCGGCACTTTGTTCTTGGACGAAATTGGTGAAATGCCCCTGCACTTGCAAGCCAAATTGCTGCGCGTGTTGCAAGAGCGTCAGCTCACGCGCCTGGGCTCTGAGCAGTGCATTGCACTGGATGTGCGCGTGATAGCCGCCACCAACAAAGACCTGCGCATGGCCATGGCCCAGCGCGAGTTTCGAGAAGATTTGTATTTCCGCATCAGCACTTTCAAACTGCGTGTGCCCGCTTTGCGTGATCGCCCAGGCGACATCTTGCCCTTGGTGGCCAGTTTGCTGGTGCGCCATGGCCAAACAGGCCAAGCCTTCACCCTGAGCGATGACGCCCAAGGCAGACTGCTGGCCTATGGCTGGCCTGGCAATGTGCGTGAATTAGAAAACGTGGTGCAACGCGCCGTGGTGCTGTGCAACAACCAGCACATTGAATTGCATCACCTGATGTTTGACGACGCTGCTGAGATGATGGTCTCGCAAGACACTTCTGGCTTTGGCAAAATCGCGGCCTACGAGCCTTTGCCCGCACCGCTGCACAAGTACGCGCCAGCTACTTTGAATTCAGCAGCCAATCTGCAAGAGGCGGTTAAAAGCAACGAACATCAATTGATTTTGGCGGCCATTCAAACCACTGAAAGCCGCATCGAAGCAGCGCGCAAACTGGGCATCAGCCCGCGCACGCTGCGCTACAAAATGGCCAGGCTCAAGCTTGACAGCGCCGCGCCCGCCATGGCCTTTGCAGCTTAAGAGAGCACAAGATGATCGAAAAAATCAATTCGCAAGTCAACATCCAGTCGATGCTGCAAACGCTGCGTGCTTTCCAAGCACAAGCCGCTGGCGGCATGGACGATGCGGGCGGCAAAGTAGGCGGCGCTGGCAGCGCGCAAGGCGCGCCCGGCTTTACGGAGATGATCCGCAGCAGCCTGAGCCAAGTCAACGACGTGCAACAACATGCCAAAGCCACCGCAGAGTCTTATGAGCGCGGCGAAAATGTGCCCTTGACCGATGTGGTCTTGAGCATGCAGAAATCATCCATTGCCTTTGAAGCGACTTTGCAAGTTCGCAACAAAGTTCTCAAAGCATACGAAGACATTTTGAACATGCCGGTTTAACACCTGCTTGAAAGAGACACACCATGGCCACCAGCGCAGCAACTTTTCAACCCGGCTTTGCCACAGGCACGGCTTCAGGCAGCACCGCCTTGACCACCACCTCGGGCGGCAGTTTGGCCGCCACAGGCACGGGTGCTTTAGCCAACAACAGTGCGGGCAACACGTTTGAAGCCACGCCCAGCGGCCCCATGCAGACGGTGCAACAAATGATGTCGCAGCCGGCCATGAAAAAGGCCATGCCTTTGATTTTGATGGCTTTTGCTTTGCTCCTTTTTGGCTTGAGCTACGCCTGGATCAACACCCCCAACTACCGCCCTCTCATGAGCAACATGAGCGAGGCTGACCAGCAAACTGCCCTGGAAGCATTGCGCCAAGCCGAATACAAACCCGTCTTAGATGCATCCACCGGCCAGATCACTGTGCCTGCCAACCGCTACCACGAAGCGCGTATTTTCTTAGCAGGCAAAGGCCTGCCCAAGAGCGGCAACATGGGCGTTGAGTCTTTGAAAGACCAATCGGCCATGACCACCAGCCAGTTCATGGAGCAAGTGCGTTACACCGCCGCCATGGAGCAAGAGTTGGCCCGCTCCATCACACAAATTGACAGCATTCAAACCGCCCGCGTGCACTTGGCCATGCCCAAGCAATCGGTCTTTGTGCGCGACCGAACACCCCCTAAAGCCTCAGTGGTGATCACGCCCTTTGCAGGCCGCTCCCTTGCCCCCAACCAGGTGCAAGCTTTGGTGCATTTGGTGGCCTCCAGCGTGCCGCTCATGACCGCAGAAAACGTGGCGGTTTTAGACAACCACGGCAAGCTCTACACCGAGACAGCGGGCGAAGCCTCCATGGGCATGACTTCTGCGCAGTCCATGCACAAACAAAAAATGGAAGATGTGTACCGCCAACGCGTGCTGCAAATCTTAAACCCCATCGTGGGCGATGCCAATGTGCGCTCCCAAGTCAACATGAGCTTGGACTTCACGCAGACTGAAGTGACCACCGAAGACTTTGACACCCGCGAAAAAGGCCCCAAAACCCGCTCGGAAGCTTTGACGGAAGACCGCAAGACCGCCGCTGAAGCCGGTGGCGTGCCAGGCTCGATGTCCAACACACCGCCTCCTGCGCCTTCTGCCTCAACCAATACTTCTTCTGGCGCACCTCCTGCACCAGGTCAAGAAAAAACCACCACCACCGCACGCAGCACACGCAACTTTGAAATTGACCGCTCAGTGCGCCACGTGCGCTCAGCCACCGGCAATATCGAGCGTTTGAGTGTGGCCGTAGTCATCAATGAGCGCCCCGCTGCGCCCGGTGCCAAGAACGACAAAGGCGAAGTGGGCGAAGCCAAACCCAACCCTTATACAGATGAAGAAATCACCCGCATGCAAAGCTTGGTGCGCGGCGTGGTGGGCTACAACGAAGCCCGCGGCGACGTGGTCACCGTGGTGCAAGCGCGCTTTGAACCCGAACCTGTTTACGACTTGAGCTCGCCTTGGTACAAAGACGAGTCATTGATCAGCAACATCAAAAGCGGCATGCTGGGCCTTTTGCTCTTGGCCTTCATGCTCTTGGTGATCCGCCCTGCAGTCATGCAAATGTTGGGACTGAACAAACCCGAAGTGGACCCCAACCTCGAACTGTTGGCGCCACCAGCTCCTATGGGCGACGGCGAACTTTCACCCGAAGACATGAATTCGATTCAAATTGCCGAAGGCGAGACCTTGGAAGAGATCAAGGCCAAGCTCAAGCCCAAGAAATCGCGCGTCTCTGCCGAAATGTTGGACACTGCCAACACATACGACGACAAAGTTGCGCTGGTGCGCATGATTGTGGCCGAGGACGTAGCCCGCGTGGCCAGCGTGCTCAAAGGCATGATCAAAGCCTCTTAAGGAATTACCATGGCCGAAAAAGAAATTGTGATGACCGAAGCCGAAGCCGCTGCTGCCGAGGCGCTGCGCGTAGAAATGTCCAACATGACGGGCACTCAGCGCGCTGCTGTTCTGACCCTGCTGCTGGGCGAGCAACAAGCTTCCGAGATCATCAAGTTTTTAGACCCCAAAGAAGTGCAGTTGTTGGGCGGGGCCATGGTCTCGGTCTCCGATGTGTCTCAAGAGGCGGTCAACGTCATCTTGGACGACTTTGTGGCCACCATCAAAAAGCAATCGAATCTGGGCTTGGGCACCACCGACTATGTCGAAAAAGTGTTCAAACGCGCTTTGGGTGACGACAAAGCCGCATCCGTTTTAGGCCGCATCATGCCAGGGCAAAGCAGCAAAGGCTTGGAAGTTCTGCAGTGGATGGACGCACGCGCCATTGCCGACATGATCAACACCGAACACCCCCAAGTCACTGCCATTATTTTGTCAGTGCTCGAGCACGAAGTGGCAGCCGATGTGCTGAGCTTCTTGCCCCCTGCCTCTCGCTCAGAAATTATCCAACGCGTGGCCAGTTTGGAGACCGTGCAGCCCTCTGCCATGGCCGAGCTTGAAGCCATCATGAAGATGCAGTTCTCTAAGAGTTCCAGCTCTGCCTCTTCAAGTTTTGGTGGTATCAAAGCTGCCGCCAAGATCATGAACTCAACCAAGACTGCGCTGGAAGCCACGATCATGGCGGGCCTGGAAAAAATTGACCCTGAATTGATGCAAAAAATTCAAGACAACATGTTCACCTTCGAGAACTTGGGCGCCGTGGACAACAAGGGCATTCAAGTGTTGATGCGCAATGTCGAACCCGATTTGCTCATGATCGCCATGAAAGGCGCCAGCACCGAGGTCAAAGACAGGTTCTTTGACAACATGTCTGAGCGAGCTCGCGGCATGTTCAGAGACGACATGGACGCCAAAGGCCTCATGCGCATTGCCGATGTGGAAGACGCGCAAAAGAAAATCATGCGGATTGCACGCAAACTTTCTGACTCCGGCGATCTGGTCTTAGGCGGAGGCGAAGATTTTGTCTAACCTGCGCAAACAGCCCAGCGCGCCACCAGTCTGGCGCCCAGCCCCTACCTTGAAATCGGTTGACCCCAAAAATGTGCGCTTCATTCAAGACCCAGACGCGCGCGGCGGCGCTGCCAAGTTCGCCAGTTGGACTGTGGAGCCATTAGAGACCCCTGGAATGCTGTCTGCCAAACAAGCGGCAGCACACAAAGCGGCAGACCAGCACTCTGAGCATGACGGTTTGCAAGGCAATCAAAGCGCAGCTGAATTACCCGAAGGTGCCAGCGCTTTAACCAGCTTGGACCCCGCATTTTTAGAGTCCATCAAACAAGAAGCTTATGCACGCGGCTTGGCCGATGGCCAGCAAATGAAAATGGCCGCCTTGCAAGACGAGGCGGCACAAGCACAAGCACAACAGCAAGCCGACGCGGCAGAAAAAACACTGAGCTTGCTCACCCAAATTGAGCAAGCCGTTGTGGCCATGCAAGAAGACCCGCACCTGCGCCACGAGCCGTTGAAACGTTTGGCCCTGCACTTGGCCGAACAATTGACACTGGTGGAGTTAAGCCTGTCACCGGCCAGCGTGCAAACCTTGATCGAGCGCTGCTTGGAGACGCTGGACGTCTCGCCCAGCGGGGCCGTGGTGGTCGAGCTCAACCCCTCTGACATGGCGGTGCTGCAAAGCCGCACGCATGAGCCCGGAGAAGAAAAACACAACTGGCGTTTGCAAGCCGATGCGCAATTGCTGCCTGGCAGCGTGCGCGTGCGCGCAGACGACGCGGTGGTCAGCGACTTGGTTGAAAACCGACTGGAGTCTTTGGCGCAAAGCCTGTTGCTCGAGCCCTCGCGCTGGCAGCCGCAATCCACATTCCAACCCGATCGCTTGAACTCACGCAGAGGCCAAGCACACAGCGTTGAAGACGCTTTACCCCGCCCCGCCAGCTTCAAAGAAGAAGAGCCGTCGATCGAGCCTTTGAACTTGGCCGAACTCGATCTGCCCGATTTAGATTTAACGCAACCTGACGGTGCCCATGACTGACTTTGCCCAAGAAGTGGCGCGCAGCATGGCGCACACCCGATCGCTGCGCCCTGAGCGCTGCGGCACCTTGGTTCGCTTGGTCGGCCTTCGCATGGAAGCGCGCGGCATCATGGCGCCCGTGGGCTCGAGCTGCGAAGTGATAAGTCAAGACGGGCACCGCATTGAAGCCGAAGTGGTTGGCTTTAACGACAAAACTTTGTACCTCATGCCCATGACCGAACCCGTGGGCATTGGCCCTGGCGCATCGGTGCGCATGGCCTCCGACTTAGGCACTGCGTGCTTAGGCCCAGAGTTGCTCGGCCGCGTGATTGATGGCCGCGGCCAACCCTTAGACGGCAAACCCAAACCCGCTTGCAAATTGCGTTTGAGTTTGCTGGGCTTGCCCATCAACCCGATGGAGCGCGGCCCGATTGACAGCGTGCTTGACGTGGGCGTCAAAGCCATCAACGGCTTGTTCACATTGGGCCGTGGCCAACGCTTAGGCTTGGTGGCTGGCTCTGGGGTTGGCAAAAGTATTTTGCTTGGCATGATGACGCGCTTTACCAAAGCCGATGTGGTGGTGATCGGTTTGATTGGCGAGCGCGGCCGCGAAGTCCAGGCCTTTATTCAAGAATCTTTGGGTGAAGAAGGATTGGCCAAATCGGTCGTCGTTGCTGCACCGGCTAACGTGTCACCTGTGCTGCGCATCAAAGCCGCGCACATGACGCATGTGATTGCCGAATATTTTCGTGACCAAGGCCTGAATGTTTTGATGCTGGTGGACAGCCTGAGCCGCGTGGCCCATGCGCAACGCGAAATTGGCTTGGCCATTGGCGAGCCGCCCACAGCCAAAGGCTACCCGCCTTCAGTGTTTGCCTTGCTGCCCAATTTGATTGAGCGCGCCGGCGTGGGCCGTCACGGCCACGGCTCGATCACCGCCATTTACACCGTGCTGGCAGAAGGCGACGACGCCAACGACCCGATTGTGGACATCGCCCGCGCCTCGCTCGATGGGCAGATCATGCTCTCGCGCAAATTGGCCGATGCCGCGCATTACCCCGCCATTGATTTGAATGGCTCGATCTCGCGCGTGATGCAAAACTTGCTGCCTCCTGAAGATTTGAAAATTGCAGCCAAGTTCAGACGGCTGTGGTCTTTGTACCAACAAAACGTTGACTTGATTCAAGTCGGCGCCTATGAAGCGGGCAGCAACCCCACCTTGGACGAAGCCATTCGCATGCGCGAAGAGATGGACAATTTCCTGCGCCAAGACATGCATGTGGGCCAAGACGAGACCAGCACCCGAGATGACATTCGCAACCTGATGACTGCCTAACACCATGAACTCTGCCGTTGTTGCTCGCCCCTGCTTTACGGTCTTGGCTCAAAAAGCCGAAGAACAAATAGCCTTGATTCATTCTGAAATGGCGCAAGCCCGCACACGATTGGAGAGCTTGAGCTCGAGCCAAGCGCGCGTGCAAACCATGTACGACGAGTACCGCTTGAAGCTCAACGAGAATCAAAACGAAAGCCAAGGCATGCGCGAGGCCATGAACCAGCGCCAGTTCATGACGCAACTGCTGACCTTGATGCAACGCGTGAAAGTGGACATGGGCCACACTGAAAATTTACTGGCCTCGATCAAAGAGCGCTTGATTGCCGCCGAGCGTGACCGCATCAAAATGCAAACGCTGGCCGATCAAAATGCGCGCGCAGTGCGCAGCGTTTTCAACAAACGCGAGCAGCGGCAGATGGACGCCTTAGGGGTGATGCAATTTAATTTGCGTCCTCAAACATGAACCTCACAGGAGGTTTGGCCTGGCACTGGCAAGCCTGGCGCGCGCAAGCGCGTTGGGCGCCCACCGTGCGCCGGCTCGAGGCATGGCTGCACAGCCAGACAAACTGGCCCGGCGCAAGCACATCGCCAACGGATCTGCCTGCACCTTTGAATGCTCCTCGCAAACTTTTATTGATCGGCGCCAGCGCAGGCTGGATGATGCCCAACTCTTGGCTGCGTCAATTTGAAGAAGTTCACACCTTTGACATTGACCCCTGGGCCGCGCCCTTGTTCAAATGGCGCCACGCAGATGCGCTGAAAAAAAGCGGCACGACTTTGACCTGCCACACACAAAACGCATTCGCTCATTTTCCTCAATTGCTCGAAGCACACCCCGAAGCTTGTGTGTTTTTTGACAACGTGCTGGGGCAAATTCGCTTTCAAACCAAAGAGATAGATTCAGTTGAAACCAATTTTGAGCGCATCCGCCAATCCTTGCAAGGCCGCCAATGGGGCAGCGTGCATGACCGCATGTCAGGCCCTGTGCAGCGCTACTTTGGCGCGCCCCCGCAAGCACCAGAGAAAATAGACACAGACAAACAAACGCAGCAATGGCTCATGCGCATGAATGCACAAAGCCCATGGCTCGATCACTTAACGCAGCATGTTTTCCCGGCGCAAACCGCGGTTGAAAATTTTGCTTGGGCCTTCAAGCCAGGCTACTGGCATTGGTTGCAAGCCGGTTGGGTGCGGCCATGAAACAGTGGGCGTCATGCTCAAGGTTTGCAAACAACTTGATGCAGTTTTTGCAGTGGTGTGTCGGGCGGGATCGACTGCCAGTCTCGCAGCACGCCTTGGGTGTCCACCACTTCACCGCTGAGCATGGGGCCCCCGTGCATGGAAAAAGACAAGATGTGCACAGTCTCTTTTTTGCATTCAATTTCCATGTGCGTGCGAGTCGATTGGTACGCCATGCCGCGCGTGGTTTTTTGCGGTGTTTTGAAATCAAGCACGCTCCAAAAACTGCGCATGTAGCCCGCACGCTTGATCCTGGCCATGTCGATGTAGTAGGTGCCGTTGTCGTAAGAGTCGACCTTAGTCCACTCTGCGCAAGCCGATCCCCCAAACAAGGCAAGGACCAACCATACGGCCAACAAATTCAAGGGTTTTCGCAAGATGTTCATGCTTGCACTATAAAGTATCCCCTTTCACAAGAAAAGCTTCTGAGCATGTGCGCACTGAACAGTCAAAAAATTTGTCAACTTTGGTTAACAAAGTTTGCTCACGCATCCATCTTGTGTTTTGCTGTAGCGCTTGGCGGCTGCGGTGGGGGTGGGGGCGGCGCAAGCAATGGGGGCGGCACGCCACCCGTCCCAGAACCGCCAACGGACACCGCCGCTTTGCTAAGCCCAGGCGTTTTCACGGCCTTGGTGGACGGCAAAGACTGGGTTGCCATTTTGATGCGCAGCGCCTCTGGCACGGGCAGTGCTGCGAATTTGTATGGCCTGCACTTCAACACCCAAGACCCTGACCTGTACGCCGGCTCGGTGCTGGGCGTGGGCGCTGCCAGCGCCAGCGTCAGCAACTTGACGTTCTTCCAAAATATTTCTGGCATCTTGCGCACAGGCAGCGCCACATTGACTTCCCCCAGCGCGGGCAGCGTCAAAAGTGTGTTTAATTTTGCGGCCACTGCCAACGACACCGCCAAAGAGATCACCTGGCTTGCCAACCCCATCGCGGTATCTACTTACCGTTTTGACACCCCGGCGCAAGCCAGCGCTCTTCAAGGCGTTTGGCGCGGCCGCTTGTCTTATGGGCTAGGCGGCTACGCCGACAGCTTCACACTGACCATTGCCGCCGATGGTGATATGCAAGTCTTGCAAACTTTTTACCAAGATTGCCAAATGAGCAACGCCACGGCCACACCAGCCGTCAACAGCGTGAACTTGTACAGCATTGCTTTTTCTGTTCCCAACGCCACCCAATGCTTTTTGAAAAACCAAGCTTTAACAGGCGCCGGCTTTATCAGCGCCAGCACCACCCCAGGCAAAACCCAGCGCCTGCAATGGGTGGCTGTTGCCCCAGATGGAAAAGGCCTGAGCTACTTGGCTGAACGTTAGATCTCACTTTCAAAAACTACAACTGATCCACCCGCCCCTCAAGTTCGGCCGTTTGCTGCCGAATTATTACGATGCACCGCAAAAAGAATTCTAGGAATTGACATGAAACAAATCATTGCCATTGTTGTATTAGCCCTCTCCACGGCGGGCGCGAGCTTCTTTGGATGGAAGCAAATGGGCAGCAGCCACAAAGCGGCTGAGCAGATTACCGAGCTGACCGCCAAGGTTGACGAGGCCACTAAAAAACAAGCCGCTGCTGAAGAAGAGTTGGCCGCAAGCGAAGAGGCCGTTCCTCCGCTGCAGCTTCAAGCGCAAGAGCTCGCTGCGGTCAAGGCCGCCTTGTCCAGTGGCGCAACGCTCAAAGACTTGGAAGCAGCGTACGCCAAAGACAAAAAACTCTCCACCGAGCGCCAATTGGGCTTGGCCGGCGTGCGCTTGTTGACCAACGGCAGCAAAGACCCCGGCACCGTTGAAGCCTTCCAAAAAGCGCTGGAGATGACCGACTGGAAAGGCCAGAAAAATGTCATTTGCGCCGCACAAAACGCATTGGCTGCGGCTGGCGAAAAAGTCAAAGTCATGTCCGAGTGTGCGGCCGATGGTGCCCCTGCCAAAGCGGGCAAAGCTGACGCGCATGGCGCACCGGCTAAAGATGCGCATGGCGCACCTGCCAAAGATGCGCATGGCGCACCGGCCAAAGATGCCCACGGCGCTCCTGCAAAAGGCAAAGACGCCCACGGTGCTCCGGCCAAAGACGCCCATGCCGCAGCTGCACCCCACGCCGTGCATTGGGAATACGAAGGCGCCATGGGCCCAGAAAATTGGGGCAAAGAATTCCCCACCTGCGGCAAAGGCAAATCTCAATCACCTTTGAACATCAAAGGCCCGTTTGAGAAAGTTCGATTCAACGTTGCGCCCGATTACAAACCCGGCCCACTCAAAATATTGAACAACGGCCACACCATTCAAGTCAACGTGGCGCCTGGCAGCAAACTGCGCATTGACGGAAAACCGTTTGAGTTGCTGCAGTTCCACTTTCACCGCCCCAGTGAAGAACACATCGACGGCAAACCCTCGGCCATGGTGATCCACTTTGTGCACAAAAACGAAGCCGGCGAGTTGGCTGTGCTGGGCGTCTTGCTCAAAGAGGGCAACGAAAACCCAGGCCTTAAAACCCTGTGGGCCCACGCCCCTGCCAAAGAAGGGCCCGAAGTCACGCCAAACGGTGTGGTGTTCAACCCCGCCAATTTACTGCCACGCGAGTTGGAGTTCTACAGCTACGACGGTTCATTGACAACCCCACCTTGCACTGAAAAAGTCAAGTTCTTCATCTTGAAGACCCAGATCAATGTGTCTAAAGAACAAGTGACCGAGTTCCCCTTCAAGATGAACGCTCGGCCTGTGCAAGCCCAAAACGGACGACCCATATTGACAAACTAAAGCGCACGCAGTCCCGACTTGCGCCACGAGGCGCTGTCGGAAAAGCGACAAAATTTACCACCGCCATAACAAAAAAGTATTCTTTTTAAATGGCATGGCAATTGCTTCTTATGTTGCATTCTCTTACCAGAAAGTGACCCTAACCATGAGCTCAAATCACTCCGCACAACACGCCATGTGGTTGGACCCCGTCCAAGCCATGGAAGTGCACGAGCCCGTGCAACTCCCTCGTCACAACGCAACCATTCGGCACACCGCCAGCGACATCAGCATTGAGCGCATCAACCTTGATCGGGTCAAACCCATAGGCAATATTCACACGCTGGAATCGCTCGACATTGGTGAAAGCATTTTCTGCACAGACCCGCGCAAAGCCCACAGCCTGCGCGTGCTGTCTTACTATTTGGTGCGAACGCGCAATTTGGCTTGGAAATTCATCTTCAGAAAAATGGACAGAGGCTGGCGTATTATCAGAGTCGAGTGAGTTTATTGGGATAGCTGTTTGGTCCGATAAATACTGGAATACGACCCATGTTCGACCTCATCAAAGAAGCCGAAGACCTCAAAGCGCAAGGGCGCTGGCAAGAGGCCGTTCAGCGCTACCACGCAGCCATTGCTGCGGACACAGGCGCCTTCAAACACATTTACTGGTTCAATCTGGGTGTGTTGTTGTCTGAAAACAATGCCTTGGCAGATGCAGAAAACGCTTACCGCTCCGCCATTTACATCAAACCCGATTTCGTTCACGCCTGGTTCAACTTAGGCTCTGCCGTGGAACGCGGCGGGCGCAAACCCCAAGCCGCCATCATCTGGCAGTCCATGCTCGACCACCCCCTGGTCAGCCGCAGCAAAGAGGTTGACATGTACCTCATGGTGCTCAGCGCCCAAGGCCGCATGCATGAGGAAATGCGCGAATATGAAAAAGCCGAAGCCTTTCTGCTCGAGAGTCTTCTGACCCAAGCTGACCAACCCAAAGTCATACAGCACTGGGTGCACCTGCGGCAAAAGCAATGCAAATGGCCAGTTTATGATGTGCCCCAAGGCATGGACATTGGTGAACTCATGAAGTGGAGCTCGCCTTTGTCGATGCTCTCGGCCAGTGACGACCCTGGCATGCAACTGGCTGCGGCCATGCGCTATGTCAATGAAAAAGTGAACATGCGCTTGCCCGTCTTAAAAAGAAGCAAGCCGATGAATCACCACAAAATTCGAATCGGATTTTTGTCGTCTGATTTTTGTTTGCACGCTGTTTCACTTTTAACGGTGGAGCTGTTGGAATTAATTGACCGCTCTGAGTTTGAAGTCTATGGCTTTTGCTGGAGCCGAGAAGACGGCACAGCCTTGCGCAAACGCATGCTAGCGGCCATGGACCACTACGTGCCGATCGGCAGCATGAGCGACGAGCAAGCGGCGCTGAAAATTCATGACAGCGAAATTGACGTGCTGATTGATTTGCAAGGCATCACCTCGGGCGCGCGGCCCAACATCTTGTCGTACCGGCCAGCGCCTGTGCAAATGACTTATTTGGGTTTTCCTGGCACCACTGGGCACCCCTGCATTGACTATGTGATTGCAGACAAATACCTGATCCCTGCGCAGTACAAGCCTTTCTATACTGAAAAACCGTTTTACATGCCCCATGTTTTTCAGTCCAGCGATCGCCAAAGGCCCATGGGGAAGACTCCCCAAAGGTCTGACTATGGCCTACCAAATGACAAGTTTGTTTATTGCACGTTCAATAACAACTACAAATTCACGCCCACTATGTTTACGGCGTGGATGCAAATTTTGAAGAAGGTGCCTAAGTCGGTGCTTTGGTTGCTTGAAGACAATGAATGGTCTAAGAAAGAGCTGATCAAAGTTGCAGCGCAGCATGGCATCAAATCTGAGAGATTGATATTCACGGGGCGCGTGGCACCCGAGAACTACCTTGCCCGCTATGTGCTTGCTGATTTGTTTTTAGACTGCTACCCCTTTAATGGCGGTACCACGGTGAATGATGCGCTTTGGATGCGTTTGCCGGTGCTGACTCTTTCGGGCAAAGTGTTTGCTTCAAGGATGGCGGGGAGCCTGCTGACGGCCATGAATATGCCGGAGTTGATCACTGAGAAATTGGATGATTATGTGGCCAAGGCTGTGTACTATGGCAGCAAGCCGGGGGTTTATGCGGCCATGAGGGAGAAGCTGGGGAGGCAGGCTGAGGAGTCCCCGTTGTTTGATATGGTGGGGTTTGTTCGGGGGTTTGAGGGGGGGGTTAAGCTTCTGATCAGCAGGGCCTAAATTTCAGGT
>Ga0114981_10001313_pt1 | contig 16268 bp, 30 predicted proteins | sample S_140806_MF_Meta_FD_87028 | JGI IMG/M metagenome (GOLD analysis project Ga0114981, IMG submission 87028) | Freshwater microbial communities from Lake Simoncouche, Canada to study carbon cycling - S_140806_MF_MetaG | ecosystem: Environmental > Aquatic > Freshwater > Lake | place: Lake...
AATCTTATGTCAAATTCAGAAATAGTTGAAGAAATTTTATTTTGTGTACATCAAAACAAAATTATAAATGAATTTCAAAACAAAATAAAAGAATTAGAAAAATCTCATCCAACTTTTCACTTTTTTGATTTGGCTCAAATGGCTTATTTTTTACTTGAAAAAGAAAAAGTAATTATAATAAATCAACAGCACTAATAACCTCAACCCCTTCATTAAACCCCATAAATTTCCAAGAATCGGAAATTAAATAATATAGGCCGTCAGGATATGCGTTTGTTAATAGTTTTGGGTCGTTTAAAAATAATTTACAATCAATAACATATTTTTTTTTATTTGTTGAATAAAAAATATTATTAACTTTTATTTTAGAGTCTTCTCCAAATAGGAGTATTTTTTCTGGTTCATTTAAATGATTTATAACTTTTTCAAATGAACGTTTCATATTATGTAAATATTAGTAAGATTATTTAAAAAATATATTGACAGTCCAATATATTTATTGTAAATTTTAATATGTATTTAGAAATAATTTTAACGTTAATTTTATTATTAATGGTTTGGATACCAGTAATGATAATCGTATGGTGGTTCAAAGTAGGTAGAAAAATAATTAAAACTTTTTCAGGAATGAAAAATGTTTTAAATCAAAAACCTAATATTGAGACCCCCCCAATTCATAATATAACAACGGAGCAAAAAATTGAACCTCCGTTAAAAAATCAACAACCGCCTATGCCGGATATTGCTCAACTTATGGGGATGGTGGACCAGTTTGGAAAAATGTTTGGAAACAATAGAAAATAATATGGAAATAATGATTTTAAAAAAAGAATATGAATGGGTTTTAAAAATATTAAACTCTTCTATTAATGTATATCAAATAAAAACATCTGAAAATTTATTTAATGCGTTTATTAATAAATGGGATGATGAAATATCTGATGAAAAAAAAATAACTTTATTTTATGAATTTAAAAAAAATAAGTTATTAAAATGTGATGAAATTGGTTTTCCAACTTTTCAAATTTAATGTTTCATCCACCGCCTCTGTTTAGATATTTCTAAAATTAATGGTTGTATAACCTTTCAAATTTAATGTTTCTTCCACCGTACTCCTTTACCAAATACGAGTACTGTTTGTTGTATAACCTTTCAAATTTAATGTTTCATCCGCCCAGTCTTCTGTAATGGATTGCAGTTCTTCACTTTCAAGTGAAAACATGGATTCTAAAAATGACCAAATTAGGTCATAATCAAACCAAAAGTCCTTATTTTTTTTATCCTGGTAAGCAAGGTTTTTTTTATTTTTAACATAATAAACCCCTTGTATTTCAACATCAGAAAACATATCGTTTAACCAATCCTTAACCAATCTTGCCCTTTGCGTTTTTGTTATGTTAATTTTCATTTAATATAAACACTTTAAAATTTAACGACTCTTTCACCGATTATGTCCTCCATTTAGTATTGGGATTATAAGTAGTTTTATGGCCCTTCAAATTTAATGTTTCTTCCACCCAGTCTTCTGTAATAGCTTGCAGTTCCCTATATTCAAGTGAAAACACGGATTCTAAAAATAACCAAATTGTATTATATTCAAACCAAAACTCCTTATTTTTTTTATCATGGAAACCAATGTTTTTTTTATTTTTAACATAATAAGACCCAAGTATTTCAGCATCAGAAAACATATCGTTTAACCAATCCTTAACCAATCTTGCCCTTTGTGTTTTTGTTATGTTAATTTTCATTTTCTTATTAAGAAAGTAATGAATATATTTTTTTAAATTCTTTCAATCTATGGTCTAAACCTATTGTTCCACCATTTACTCGTTTTGTTACAGCAATTACTGTAGAATCGTCAGAGCCTTTATCACAAATAGACCAAAGTTTATTAGAGTCAAAGAAAAACGCAGCTGACGCTAACGGATATTTAGTTGCAACTAATTCTGGGTTTTTCATAATATCGTCATCAACAGTTTTATCAAATTTTGAATAATTATCTTTACCGGTTAATTGAATATATCCTCTGCCGCAAAATAAATAACCTTCTTTAGTTAATTCATTACCATTACCCATTCTATTTCCATAAACAAGGGAAGCGATTTTTTCTGGATTACGAGCGTATGATTCACTTAAATTACCCGGAAAATATTTAGGGAATATTTTTTTAAGTCCATCAGAGCTGTAATTTAAATTTTCTTTAACCGCTTTAAATCCTCCAGATTCATGACTACATTGAGCCAAAAAATGAGACAATCTTAAATTGTTTGTAATATTAAATTTAATAGCCGTTTCAGGTATTTGAGAAATTACCAAATCTGGAATTAGGCCTTTTAATTTATCTAGTTTTAACCCTTCTACTTTTGGAGTAGATACAGTTTCATTTATGGGTGATAAATTAATTCCCATTTTTTCCAAAGTTGCTTGACCGGCAATCCCGTCTGAAATTAAACCGTTTTTAGTTTGCCATTCTTTTAATGTTTTTTCTGTGTTAGGGCCAAAAACACCATCAAGTGTTAACCCTAATTTTGATTGAAGTTGTTTAACAATTTCACCATTTGAACCTAATTTTACCATATATAATTTTTATTAATAAATATCCAAATAATTTTTTTATAAATTTTAATAATTTTTATAGAATTTTATGATGGTTTATTGTAGTTTAAAATATTTATATGTAAATACTATAATTAAAAATTAATAAGGACTAAACACTAAAAAAATGGACGCACAAACTATAGTTATTATTACCGCTTTAATAGGAATTCTTAAAGGAAAGGATGTGTGGGAGTATTTTAAATTTAGAATTGAAAATAAAAGTAAAGGTAACGATAAAATTATTGACATTTATGAAAAAAGAATTTTATCTCTTGAATCAGAAATAAAAGAATTAAGGGATAAACAAGATGAATTACTTAAAAGAATGGAAAGTAAAATATTAAAAAGCCGAGGAACTAAAAAAGAAGTTTTAGGATAATTTATTTGTCTTTGTCAAATGAATCATTGTCTTTATAATCCGGAATCAGCAATAGGGCCAGTACGGTCATAATTATAGTTAATATTATTGTCACAACTTTTATTTTTTTATTATTGGATTAATTATTATCACTTCTGATTCGGTTTCAATTATTACTCTTGCCCCACAAGATAGTATTGGTTTGGCATCACACCCCTCACCACCATATATTATTTTACTCGGACCTAAAATTTCAACTTCATTACAATAAGTATTTTTTTTACCTTGCTTAACTGTAATCACAGGCAAATCAGTTCCTTTAGTTTTGTTAGAACGAATATTATGTTGGTTAACATGTATTCTTGTTTTCATAACTTAATTACTTAAAGGAGCTTTAATTGTTGGGTGTGATTGATAGTTTATAAGTTTAAAGTTATCATAAACATATTCATCAAACTTTAAATCAGGATTAGTGACCATAACTAAGGTTGGTAACTTAAATGATTCTCTACTGATTTGTTCTTTAGATTGCTCAATATGATTGAGATACAAGTGAGTGTCACCTAGATTGCCAATCAATTCATCAGGAACCATATTAACTTCCTTAGCAATTATTTCTAATAACAAGCCGTAAGATGCAATGTTGAATGGTAAACCTAAGAATGTATCTACTGAACGTTGATTCCACATTAAAGAGATTGCTCTAGTTGGGATGTTTGAATTATCTAACATTTGATGAGTATATGGTGCAAAAGTACGAGCAATACCATCCCTTTTCTTTTTATATTTAGTTCTCTCCTCTAAACTCAACTCTCTTGTATAAACTTGAAATCCATAATGACAAGGTGGAAGAGTCATTTGGTCTAATTCTCCAACATTCCAGCTTGAAACCATTAATCGTCTTGAGTCTGGATTTGTTTTAAGGTCGTTGATTAGGTTTGCGATTTGGTCTATTTTACCAAAACCGTTTTTATCTTCTAAAGAACCTGCACCCCACTCTCTCCATTGCTTACCATAAATTGGACCTAACTCACCCCACTTATTTTCCCATTCTTTATCTGTTTTAATTTTATTGACAAAATCTTCTTTACTATATGGAATCTTAACTTCAGGACTATTAACATATCTCTTATAAGCATCGCCGTCCCAAATATGACAATCATTATCAACTAAATACTTAATATTAGTATCTCCTTTTAAAAACCATAACAATTCAGTTACAATAGTTTTAAATGCCATCTTCTTAGTTGTAAGCAATGGAAATCCTTCACTCATCTTATGACGTATCTGTCTTCCAAAGATACTGATTGTTCCAGTCCCTGTTCTGTCCGACTTGGTTACTCCATTATCTAAGATGTCTTGGAGTAGGTCTGTGTATTGTTTATCTAATTTATTCATAACTTTTTCTTTTTGTACGTAAGATAATACAGATGGCATACCACTATAATGACACCACAACTCACCTAAATTATCTTCATTATCTTCTTTCATTTTACAAACAATTGAATTCCTAGTATGGTAAGGGATAATATTAAACAAATAATTGTTTTTGTAATTGAAAGAAAGTTACTATTTGAGCAAGAATGCCAAACACAATACCGATTATAAGTTTTCCTACGTTCATTTTATTTTAATAACTTTCTATTATTTAATCCCACCACCACGACATACGTTCATTTAAAATTTTAAACAAAAGACTATGAGCTTTTTGTTGGTTATAATGACCGATATTCATAGCAATTCTTTGTTTTATTTCAACTGTGTTTTCTTCTTCTCCTATTTTAATATTAAAAATTTGAAGTTTTTTGTTGGATAAAACTTTTTTATATGAAAGTGGGTACTTTTTAAAATACGAATCAAAGTCTTCGTGTATTATCTTTATGTCTAATGTTTTATTTTCAGTATCTCCAGGAATATCTAAAAAATTATATTCGGATTTTTCATAGTCTGAGTATTCAATTGAATAGAAATCTTCTTGTACTCGTTGAATAAGATTCAAACATAAAGTCATATCTCGATTGTCTCGTTCAACTTCACTATGTCTATTAGACGTAACAATATATTTACGTTGTAGTTCAATCTTACGTTTTAACACTTCAAAAATATAATTACTATCCCAATGTCTATCATTAGAAATAACTTGAAACCAATCAATAAGATTTTTTACGCCTCTTAAAAATTCTAAAAGCCATACCGGTAAATAATTTTTCCAGGTATTTCTATCCCAAGCACTATCTTTTGGTATTGGAAGTTTTTTAATTGTCATAACTTTTATATTAATTTATTTTATTCATGTGTCTAATATAGTTTATTAATAAACTATCTATATTTGCTTTACCAACTGGATTAGCTGATTGTATATTGTATAAAGGTAATGATTTATTATTATCTAAACAATAGTCAACTAACCATTTAGCACAATCAAACCCTGTTTTTTCTTTTTGTTTTAATAATCTTGACTTTTTCTTAGTCATGCCTTTGGACCTCGCGTCTAAAGACACGTCCATCCCTAAATCGTGGTCAAAACATATTGCTTCAGGTAATTCGTTATTTTTAATCCAATTAATAAATTCGTTATAAGACTTAACCCATTCTATATGTTTTAAATCTTCATTTAATATCGGACTAAATGTAACAACCCAGTGGTTTTCAAACGGGTTTCTTACGTCATCTAACCAAAGCAATGTCCCCTTATTTTTCATAAGTTTTTTATTTCTTGTTTAACTTCATTCCAATAATTAAATCTTTTAGTTTCCCATTGAACATTATCACTTCCATTCCAATTATAACATTCATTGATAATTTCGTAAACTGCGATTGTCGCCGCATGTTTACCACCATCTATTGTTAGGAGACATTCGTTTTCGTATTTTTCAACTAGTTCTATTGCTTTTTCTTTTGGTGTCATAGTTTTATTTTCTTCAATATGTTCATATGCTCCATCTCTTTCTAATTCTTCAGGTGTTGCAAATGGTTTTAGACATTGTTCTTTCCAATATTGTTCTTCTAACTCCTCTGTCCAATCTTCAGTGTGTTCATATGCTCCATCTGGACCAATTTGAAAGTCATCACTAATATATGGTTCATCTTCTAAACCATCATTTAACGTTACATCCCAATCCTTTAATTCAGATTCTTCAGGTGTAATTATCTTAGCGTATTTAGGAAAGTGCTCAGGTCCGTTGTTATCATAGCCAGCGACCATTTCAAATTCTACTTCTAAACCTTCATTAGAGTCGTATAGTTTTAAACCATCTATATGGCCATTGTCTACTAATGGATACTGATTGATTAGTTTAGCATCTGGTCCTTCTTTAACTACTTGCTTTACTACCCACCCACGATTTGTTTTTGTTAATATTCCTTTCATATTTCAAATATATTTCCGTTACTACTTAATTTACCAAACTTACCATCAGTTACTACACTTCCATTACTATAGATTGTATCACCTATTGATAGTTTCATTGTTCCTGCATTAATGATGTCTTCGCTATTGTGGATATGACCAAACAAACATAGTTTAAGTTTTAAATCTAACATACGCTTTTTAAGTGAAGTATCACCACAAAATTCTAATTTACCAGTTACATCATAAGATAAGTCTAGTATTCCTTTTGGTGGTCCATGTACAACTACAATATTAGTATCATCAGGAATATGTTTCCAAACCTCAGAAGTCTTAGCTCTATTCTTATTGAATGCCCATCCATTACCAAATGTTGGTGTGATTGGAGAACCCCATATTTTAATCCCTTCTATTTCAATCCAATCATTCTCCAAGTATATAATACCTGCTCTTTCAAAGTCATCTTTTTTAATAAAGTTTCTTTCAATACAAACGTCGTGATTACCTGCTACAAATACTTTATATTTGATTGGTAATAAGCTATACCAAGATATAAAACTTTGCATTTCATCTTCACTTAGGTAAGGGTCTCTTGGATTAGTAGCGTCTCCACTATGAATCACAATGTCAATATTTTCTGGAATATCTAATAACTCATGATATGTGTGAGTGTCCGATATATGCCATACTGTTTGTTTCATGTTATTTAGTTATTAGTTCGTAAGTTGAATTTTGTGTTTGAAATTTAATGTATCCTTCTCTTTGTTCCACTATCTCAGTAATTACCGTTGTAAGCCAAGTATAACTTACTGGATGTGGATTTAATATTAATGACCTCCCAATAGACGGTTCATCATGTATTTCTTTACCTGTAGCTTCACCAATTTCATTCCATTCAACCCAACCAATATTTGAACCTAAATTAATTAAACCATCGTTTAATCTTTTTAAGGTATATTTTGACGGTTCATCTATTGGTACGATTGAATCGGATATTCTTGGTACGATTGAATCGGCATCATATTTATTTTGTTTTCCTATTTTGTTCATATTAGTCGTGTTTTTAAAATGACCATACTAAAAAAGGTATACTTAAAAATAACACTATTCCTAGTATTAATAATAAATGTGCTCCAACATATTCTATTTTTTCTTTTGTTATCATTTTGTTATTAAATTTAATGAGTTTATTGATAAAAACAAAACACCAATAGTGGTAAAACCAATAATTAAAATTATTAGTATTTCAATCGGTGTTAAAAACATTTTATTTATTTTCATATTTTCCAATTTTAATTAGTAATCCTAAAGATATTAACAATACCACAGCTCCAATTATTTTACTTGCGGCTTCATATGTATTATTAGATATTTCCATTTTAGTTTAACAATTAATTTATTCTTTCAAAGATACATTAAAATTTAAATATAAACAAATAAATTTATTTATAATTTAGTTCTTTTAACTTTTTTACCAACAGGAAGTTCGTTTGATTTATATTTTACCTCAACTTCATATGGGTTTATTGAACTTATTTTTGAATTATATTTCCATATGAATTTAGCAACGTCATTTTCAGAAATAACTTCCCATTTAAAATTATTTAACGTTTTATTTTTTTCCATTTAACAATGATAGTTAAAAAATAGATAAAAACCTAATTAAATGTATTTATAAGAGGTATGAATATTATAATTAAAGAACATCAATATTTAAAAATATTAACTGAATCTTTAGGGGTTTCTAGAGCAAGTTTACATTATGTTAATGTTATTTATAAAATATTGGAACCTACAGTCTTAAAATTTTTAAATTCAAATCGTGATTTAAATGAAAAAATAAATATTGATTTAAACGATTTAAAGGAAGTTTATCAAGATTTTCCTGAAGATTATATTGAATTTCCAATTGAACAAATTGTTATTAATCTTAATTGTAAAAAAATAAATAAAATTAATGACAATGCGAATTTTTTTTCTGGGGGAGGGGCTTATAGTATTAGACCAAAAAAAGAAAAAACAACTCATGTAAAAATTCCATCTAAATTCTTACCAAAATATGTTACAGACGAAATAAATAAAACTATTATTTCTGAGTTTGATTTTACGGTTACTATATTTAAAAACTATGAAGAGACTAATAAAGACGATTTATTGTTTTTATTACGTGATGCAATATCTCATGAATGTAACCATATGTTTGAGTATTATAAAAGAAACGAAAACAATGCTCCCGATGTGGATAACAGATTTACCTGGTCAGGAGTTAAAAATTACAACGTACCTAAAAACATTTGGAATATTTGGGAACAATTTACAACAATGCTTTATTTTTCTCAACCACAAGAAATGAATGCTATGACACAAGAAGTTTATAGTGTTAGTTTAAGGAAATCTTTTGAAGAATTTAAACAAGGTGGTTATTGGCGCTCCGCAATTGTTATGGAAAATTTTGACGCTGACGAATTTATGGACAATTTAGTTAATGAGATTAATAAATATAATCCAGACTATATTAAACCTATACTAATAAATTTAAGAAATTGGTTTATAAAAGATTATGTAAATTATGGGGTTTCTGAAAAACTTCCAATAAATCAAAAACTTTTAAGTAAAAAAGAAATTTTTAGTTTGACAAAATTTTTTGAACCAAGAATACGGTTAGCCGGTAAAAAACTTAAATCTAATTTCATTAGGACTTTTTCTATCCCTAGAGAATCAATATAATGACTGGTCAGAAGAAACATTAAATTTTAAGGTATTTATATAAAATGAAAATTAACATAACTAAAACACAAAGAGCAAGATTGGTTAAGGATTGGTTAAACGATATGTTTTCTGATACTGAAATAATTGATTCTTATTATGTTAAAAATGGAAAAAAAATCGCTTTTTGGGAGAAAGAAAATAAAGAGTTTTGGTTTGATTATGACTTAATTTGGTCATTTTTAGAATCCATGTTTTCACTTAAATATAAAGAACTGCAAGCTATTACAGAAGACTGGGTGGATGAAACATTAAATTTTAGGGGTTATACAACTTCGCCTCACATGTATCTCGAACATCGTTAGGTGGATGAAACATTAAATTTGAAAGTAATTATATAAAATGAAAATTAACATAACAAAAACACAAAGAGCAAGATTGGTTAAGGAATGGTTAAACGATATGTTTTCTGATGTTGAAATTATTGGTTCTTTTGATAATAGAGGAGTGACTTATAGTAAAAACGGAGAAAATATTGCTTTCCAGGATAAAAAAGATAAAGACTTTTGGTTTGATTATGATATAATTTGGTTATTTTTAGAATCTATGTTTTCACTCGAATATGAAGAACTGCAATCCATTACAGAAGACTGGTTGGAAAAAACATTAAATTTGAAAGGTTATAGAACGTCAGGGGCTCCAGTGTAATTAAACACATTTGTTGGATGAGACATTAAATTTTAACGGACAAAAAAGTACATTAACTGACATTATGTCAGTTTTTTTATGCTTGGTATAATTTTTAATATGTGGGGTTTGTGCTTGACACATTAAAATTAAAAATATATATTTTAATAAAAAATTATTTATGGGTAAAATTATTGGTATTGATTTAGGAACTACGAATTCGTGTGTTTCTGTAATGGAAAATGGGGAACCTGTTGTTATAACAAATAACGAAGGAAAAAGAACCACCCCCTCAATTGTTGGTTTTTTAAAAGATGGTGAAAGAAAAATTGGTGACCCGGCAAAAAGACAATCGGTTACAAATCCAACTAACACTGTTTATTCAATAAAAAGATTTATGGGGTTAAATTTTGACGAATCAAAATCAGAAATTAAAAAAGTACCTTATAAAGTTGTTAAAGGTGATAATAATACAACTAGAGTTGATATTGACGGAAAATTATATTCTCCTCAAGAAATTTCATCAGTTATTTTACAAAAAATGAAACAAACTGCTGAAGATTATTTAGGTCAAGAAGTGACTGAAGCGGTTATTACAGTTCCGGCTTATTTTAACGATGCTCAACGTCAATCAACAAAAGAAGCCGCAGAAATTGTTGGGTTAAAAGTCGCTAGAATTATTAATGAGCCTACAGCTGCCGCCTTAGCTTATGGTTTTGACAAAAAAGATAAAGATATGAAAATCGTTGTTTTTGATTGTGGTGGAGGAACTCACGATGTTTCAGTATTACAATTAGGAGATGGGATTTTTGAAGTGTTATCTACTGACGGAAATACTCATTTAGGTGGAGATGATTTTGATGACGTTATTATTGACTATTTAGTAAAAGAGTTTAAAAAAGATAATGGTATTGACCTTAAAAAAGATTCGATGGCGTTACAACGATTGAGAGAGGCGGCTGAAAAAGCTAAAATAGAACTTTCTTCGTCGATTTCAACTGAAATTAATTTACCTTACATTATGCCGGTAGACGGTATTCCTAAACATTTGGTTACTAATTTAACAAGGTCAAAATTTGAACAATTAGTTAATGATTTAGTTAAAAAAACAATTAACCCATGTAAATCCGCTTTAGAAAAGGCTAAATTAAAAGTATCGGATATTGATGAAATTATTCTTGTTGGGGGGTCAACTCGTATTCCAGTTATTCAACAAGCAGTGAAAGACTTTTTTGGTAAAGAACCTTCAAAAAGTGTTAATCCTGATGAAGTTGTTGCTCTTGGAGCCGCAATTCAAGGGGGAGTATTAGGTGGTGACGTTAAAGATGTTTTATTATTAGATGTTACTCCGTTATCCTTAGGTATTGAAACTATGGGAGGTGTTTTTACTAAATTAATAGATTCAAATACAACTATTCCAACCAGACAGTCTCAAGTATTTTCGACAGCTGTTGATAATCAACCAAGTGTAGAAATACATGTTTTGCAAGGCGAACGTCCAATGTCATCCGATAACAAAACAATTGGAAGATTTCATTTAGATGGACTTCCTCCGGCTCGTAGAGGAACACCTCAAATTGAAGTGGTTTTTGATATTGACGCTAATGGTATTATAAATGTTTCAGCAATTGATAAAGCGACTGATAAAAAACAATCAATACGTATTGAATCATCTACTGGTTTATCAAAAGAAGAAATTCAAAAAATGAAACAAGACGCTGAGTTAAACGCCGAATCAGACAAAAAGAAAAAAGAAGATGTTGAAACGTTAAATACTGCGGACAACTTAATGTTTCAAACTGAGAAAACTTTAAGTGAAAGTGAAACTAAAATTCCATCGGATAAAAAAACTGAAATTGATAACACAATTAAAGAACTAAGACAACATCATTTAGAAAAAAATATTCCAATGGTTGAAAAATTAATGGGTGAACTTAATGAACAAATTCAAAAAGTTGTTAGTGTGATGTACGAATCAAAAGAACCTCAAGATAATTCCACAGAAAATTTTGGTGAAAACTTAACAGATGTTGAGTTTGAAAACGTTAAATAAAATGACCCCTTCTTAAAAAAGAGGGGGTTTTTATTTTTTCTTAGATGTAAACTTATCAACTGATGAAAGTCCAAGACATCCAAATGCTAATAAAGCGACTGATTCTACTAATATATTAGAAGGAGCTTGGTCTAATGGTGAAAATGAGTTATGATACATTGTAACACAAAGTGCTACCGTACAAAAAAGACCACAAACTCTTTTCATTGATAATTTACCTGTTTCGTCAAAAAATAATTGCTTCATAATGTTTTTTATTATAAATATTTACATTTTTTATTAAAGAACTATATTAACGACCTTGTCCTTTATATTTTTTTGGTTTTTCTGATTTTGGACCAAAACTTTTTTTTAATTTTCCTGATTTTTTAACACCAAAAGTCACTTTCTTTGAGCCAGAGTCTTTTGAAACTTTAGATTTTGCCATAAATTATTTTTTTAAAATAAATATTGTTAAAACCATTTACTTTTAAAATATTGTTAAAATTATTTTATTTTTAATTAATATTTTTCAATTAATTTTTAATAAAATAAATTCAAACTATCATATATTTATTTAAAAAGAATTTCTTAAATGAAAAAAAATATTTTTAATATAGTTGAACTTCGTAAAACTGTGAGAAAACACATTTTAGAACAAATAGAAAATAAAGAAGAAACAAAACAAAGATGTTTAACTTCTAATGTAATAGCTTTAGATAATATTGTAGGACCTTCAAAAATTTTTACAAACTATAATTCAAACACATTGAAAAGAAATGGTGGTATTCATGGTATGGTGGACACTTTGGATTTATTAAAAACATTAAGATTACATCCACATATTTCAGATTCCGGTGAACATTTAGCATACGATTTAATGAATCATTTAAATACGTTTAGAAATAAACATTATTTAGATGAAACAAATTCTCAATGTCAAAAAGCAATGGATAAAGTTATTGAACTTTATAAAGAAAATGAACATGGTGAAGATTTAGTTAAAGATATCGAAAAAGTTTTATCACACGCCCATCCAAGCCCTAGAGCTAAGGAATACTTAAAAAGGTGTATAATTTTAGTTAAAGAAAAATAGTCCCCTTTAATAAAGGGTTTAGGACCGTTATCGTTATGGTAACAAAAAAGGGGAAAGCTCGCTACTGTCCCCTTTTTAAATTTAGTCATCATTATTACTAATAACTATTTGTAACCAAATATCGAACGTTAAAAATAATATCCACCAATTATTTTTTTGTTGGGTCATTTCATACGGACTATTATATGAGGTAATTAGAAATCTAAAAACCAAAATAAAAATAATGATTCGAACTATAGTTAAGATTATTTTAAAAAAAATTTTCATGTTAATTAATTATAGGTATATTTATGAATAATGACAAATAATTTTAATAATTTAATTCATAAAGCGTTAAAAGAATATGTAAAACCCTCTATGTCATTATGTGAAAATGTAAAAATATCAAAAGATTTAAAATACCATTTAGATAATAAAATTACTTTAAGTGAAAATATATTTAGGGGGGATTCTAAAAAATTTTTTAATTTAATTAAGGAAGTAAGAAGTTTATATAATAAAAATTTAATTAAATTAAATGATGAAGATTGTTGGATTGATGAATCTGATTTAAATAAAAACGTTATTTTAGAAAATGAGAACTTATTTAGAGTGTATGATAACAGCGTAGGAGTAAGAGTTAATAATAATGATATAGATTTAAGTTATTTTGAAAATATAAAAAAAATTTTACAAAAATTAATTAATAGGGAATTAATACCTAAATTAATAGAACAAAATAAAGTTTATGATGATTTTACGGACCTACAAATAAATATTAAAAAAATTTTGGTGGCTAAAAACCAGGATATGACTAAAAATTTGATTGTTATTGATATTATTCCGTACTCTAATATTACTTGGGGCAGAGTTATATCTGGAATATGGGAATTATTAGAAATCCTTGGGATTTCAAAACATGATTTTGTAGTTGAATATCTTAAACCTACTCACAATCGAATAAGTAGATTATCTGATTATTATGCCGAAGAATATATAGTTGTTGAAAATAAACAATCTTTACCATTTAGTGAAAAAATTAAAGACGGTAAAAAAATAAGAACATTTTTAGAAAATGTTAGTTTTGAAGAATTAAAATGGCGTTTTGATAATGAAGATAGAATTATACGACCTTTAAATGAAACTAACTGGCGATACCAATCAGATAACAAATTACCAATTTTATTAGAAAATAATAAAACTATATATATTCCAAAAGGAAAGTATCATAGACTTATTAAAGGTTCTGGAGAACTAAAAGTTGAAATTTCAACTAAAGGAACATATTAAAAATATTCATAGATTTAATCCAAAGGTTAACAATTTTAATGTAACACCAATTATACGCATCGAAAAGTTTTTCTTTCATATTTACTATTTATAAGTAATTATAATTATGTTGTTAAAAAGAAATTTAATCAACATAAAAAAGAAATAATATGGATTTAAATAATAAAATAAACATTACCGAATCTAAAATGTTGAGAGTCCCTATAAGGACAATTGTTAAAGACATTGTTGAAATTTTAAAACTTAAAAAAGTAGGGACTTTTAATTTACCGTCAGATAGTTTTTATAGTTTTCAAAATTCAATGAGTGATTTCTCAGTTGAACTGTATTTAAAAAAGAAAAAAAAATTACCATTCCCAATTATTACCGGCAATTACATTCATGAAGAGGACGTTATTGAAATTATTATATTTTATAATCCTGAAACAATTGAAAAAAATCTATACCCAGTAATTGGTGAATTAAATGAGATTTTGGCTCATGAATTAACCCATATGAAACAAGAATACAAAGGAGAACTACCTTCAGTTGAGCCAAATCTAACACCGTTTGAGTATTACACACAAAAACATGAGATTGAATCCCAAGTTGAGGGGTTTAAAAGGGTGTCCAAATTAACAAATAAAAATTTTGAAGATGTTGCAACACAATGGTTTGAGACTCATAGAGACATTCATCATTTAACAAAAAAAGAAGAGACGATAATTATAAATAAATTAATTGATTTTAAAAATGGAAATTGAACAAGTAAATAAAAAATTAGAAATTCTTAAATATTTGTTTTGGTCATATACTCAAACAAAAAGTGAAGAATATGAGATTGATATTGAAACAAGTTACAATCCAGATAGTACAAATAATCATAATCTTCCCAATTTTGAGGAGCTTTCGTGGAATATAAGTGTTACACTTATGTGTCCTCCAGAAATATCCAGAATAAGTTATAAATTAAAGAACGCCGAAAATATAATAGAAAGTTTTTTTAAAAAATATTCATTTGATTCAAATAATCTTAAAATTTTAAATAGTCCTAGTGAAATGTACCCTATGGTTTGTGAAAATTTAAATTATGAGTTTGGTGATGAAACTTTAAAATTTAATTTAAATTTTTTTATTAGTTGTAAATAATAATTTAAACTTTTTTTACTTATTGGAAAACTTTTTAAAAATTGTTTTTACTAAAGTTTCAATAGTTGAGCTAGACGCGGTAATAAATCCATAAGAAGCTAGTCTAATACCAATTTCAGTTATTTGTTTTTCATTCAAACTACCCGATGTTGCGATATTAAGTAAAATTTCTAAAATTGGGATTATAAATGTATAACTTAACATGTTTATTAATTTATGTATTGTGACTCCTAACCCGCTTAAAAAATTTATAAATGTTGTTTTAAGTTCGTCACTTTTTTCAAGAGAGATTTTAAATTGAGTTAATAAATTTTCAGATTTTATTTTTTCAAAAATTTTTAATAAAATATCTTTATTATCTACATAATACGTACATATAATTGCAGTAACAATTAAACTTACATTTAAAGAAGATAATTCTGGAAATTTACCTTCAACAAAATCAGAAACAGGTTGAAAAAAACCCCCTATACCTGCTCCCCAAGTAAATAAAAATTTAAAATCAAGTCCTGTTTGAGTTTCGGCTTTTTTTAAAATATTTTTAGCAAAACTATACTCGCGTTCAATTGAATCACCAATTTTTTTACTTACATTTTCAATTAAAATTTTATTTTTTTGACTTTCGTTAATTAAAATTAATATTGACATACAATAATAAATACTTCAAACATATTTATTTAAAAATAATTTTTATGAATCCAGAATTAAATATAGGTGATAATGTAAGATGTCTTTATATGCCAGATGAGCATAGTTCAGTACCCCCAGGTACTTTTGGCATTGTTAAAGGTGTTCATGTAATACTTGGAGTTAAACAATACGATGTAATCTGGGAAAATGGGTCTAAATTGGCGTTATTATCAGATGCTGATATCTGGGATAAAGGTGAAAGAACAAAAAAACACACAAATGAAAAATATAAATAACTATTTGAAAAAATGGTCACGTAAAGTATTACTAACTTACGTAAATTTATTTTTTTAATATATTTATAATAAAATTAATTATGAGCGCATACTTTTTTAAAATGACAAATGAGGAG
>Ga0114981_10001319_pt1 | contig 16249 bp, 16 predicted proteins | sample S_140806_MF_Meta_FD_87028 | JGI IMG/M metagenome (GOLD analysis project Ga0114981, IMG submission 87028) | Freshwater microbial communities from Lake Simoncouche, Canada to study carbon cycling - S_140806_MF_MetaG | ecosystem: Environmental > Aquatic > Freshwater > Lake | place: Lake...
GCGTTTGATTTCCTCCAAAAGAGTCTGCAGAGTATTTCCATCACCCGAAACCGGACATAATCCGCGGACTACATAGGCCGCTAGCTCTGGGAATTAATCAGCAACATTTACGTGAATGATCTTTGATAGCTCATCATTATAAATTACTGGGAATGCTAAAGATATTTGGCGGCAAGATTCGGGACCCGGGTCTAACAAATTGTGCTCGGGTCCAATAGATCCGCCCAAACTTGTAACCAATTCTTCACGAATAGCATCAAGTGGCGGGTTAGTGACCTGTGCGAAAAGCTGTGAGAAGTAGTCAAACAACAAACGTGGTTTCTCAGATAGCGCTGCTATCGGAGAATCGGTACCCATTGAACCCAGCGCTTCCATACCGTTTTTCGCCATCGGCGTTAATAAAATACGCAACTCTTCTTCGGTGTATCCGAAAGCACGTTGGCGACGCACAACTGATGAGTGAGGATAAACGATGTGTTCTCTGGAAGGCAGATCACTTAACTTCATCATTCCGTCTTCAAGCCATTTCCCGTAAGGGGCGCTGTCGGCCAATGAATCTTTGATCTCATCATCTTCAATAATTCGACCAGCTTCAATGTCTACCAGGAACATCTTGCCTGGCTGCAGGCGACCTTTACGAACGATCTTTTCTGCAGGAAAATCTAATACGCCAACTTCGGATGCAAGTACGACTAGTCCATCATCGGTAACCCAAAATCGCGACGGACGAAGACCATTGCGATCAAGTACTGCACCAACTTGATGGCCATCGGTAAATGTCACGCAAGCTGGTCCATCCCAAGGCTCCATTAGAGATGCGTGAAAAGCATAAAAATCGCGGCGCTTCTGCGACATGGTTGTGTGATTTTCCCAAGCTTCAGGAATCATCATCAAAACTGAATGCGGAAGTGAACGTCCACCAAGATAGAGAAGTTCTAAAACTTCATCGAAGGATGCTGAATCACTGCCCGACATTTCCACGATTGGAAATAACCGAGTTAAATCCCCCGGAATTAGTTCACTTGCGAGTAAAGATTCGCGTGCTCGCATCCAATTTCGATTACCTTTAACAGTGTTTATTTCACCGTTGTGGGCAATGAATCGATAAGGGTGAGCAAGAGGCCATGACGGGAATGTATTGGTAGAAAAACGTGAATGTACGAGCGCTAAAGGCGACACAACGCGTTCATCGCTTAAGTCAGGGAAAAATTCTTCGAGCTGGCCGGTGGTAAGCATTCCCTTGTAGACAATTGTTTGGGATGAAAGTGAAGGGAAGTAAAGTTCAAGTGCGTGCTCAGCACGCTTGCGCAAGCAAAAAGTTAAACGGTCTAATTCAATTCCGCTTTCTTTATTTTTGCCTGCCAGAAAGAGTTGTTCAAATTTTGGCATTACAGATAGCGCAGTCTGGCCAAGTGAAGATGAATCAATTGGGAGATCGCGCCAACCTAAAACAATGAGACCTTCTTGCGCTGCAATTTTGGAGATTTCATCGCGAACTTCTGCGCCTTGGGCTATGAATGCAATACCTGTTGCATATGCACCTTGTGCAGGCAGATCAAAATCCACAACAGCGCGATAGAAAGCATCCGGGATGCGAATTAAAATTCCTGCACCATCACCACTGTCTGGTTCAGCACCTGATGCGCCGCGGTGTTCCATATTGCGTAAGGCAGTTAAAGCTTTAGCAACGATTTCGTGTGTTGCAACTTTCTTTAGCGTGGCAACCATTGCAACACCGCATGCATCATGCTCGTTCGCAGGGTCGTAAAGACCAACACGTGCTGGATAATTAGATGCAAGGACCATCTGATTCACACTCCTGTTGTCCACACTTGAAATTTAGTGAGGGACAACTTTGGCCCTAAAGATCAACGACCCGAGGATCGTTGCAAGGCAAAAGGGTAGCAAGAGATAGCGCAAATGGGCATACTCAAAATCTGGCTTTAAACCGACCGGGCTTAGATGCCGCTCACATGCAAAATTTGACCGATGCCCGCTGTGATTGCCATTCCGATGCAACCTCCCAGGATTACACGCAGAGTTGGGGCCAAGATCTTTGATCCAGCGGTCTTGGCGCTGATAACCCCAGTGATTACTAATCCCATGACTGTGAAACCGACGATGCTAAGTGCAACCTGACCGGTCGTTGGAGCAAATGCACCAGCGAATGGAATCAAACCGCCAGATGTAAATGCAGCAGCAGATGCAATTGCAGCCTGCACCGGACGTGCTTTGGTATGTTCAAATTGTCCAAGCTCATCGCGTAAATGCGCTTCTAGCGGATCACGATCATGCATGGCAGTTGCAACCTGCAACGCCAACTCAGGGGTCAGCCCACGTTTAATATAAATTTCTTGGAGCTCAAGTAGTTCTGATTCTGGATCAACTTTTAGATGCTCAATCTCAAGCAAGCGATCCGATTCTTCAATGTCATTCTGCGAACGCACTGAGACATATTCTCCAACAGCCATAGACATTGCGCCAGCAACTATTCCGGCTGCACCTGCTGTCACAAGAAAACCTTGAGAATCGGCGCCGCCAACTTTCGCTGCGGTGATACCAATCATTAAAGATGCGGTCGAAACTAAACCGTCGTTTGCGCCAAGTACAGCAGCGCGCAACCAGCCCGCTCTGTGAGTTCGATGATGCAGATTGCGTTGATATACATCTTCTAGCGCCATGTGATGAGCCTACCTGATATCGGTTATTTCTCTTCGACAATAAGTATCGGTGGCTTGCTCTGTAATCGATAAAAGATGAAAAACCCTAAAAAGAGGATGCCAATACTGGTCCATTGATTAAGCCGCAGACCGCCAATATTTTGAGCATCATCTATTCGTAAGCCTTCGATAAAGAAGCGACCAAGTGAATATCCTGCGATATAGATTGCAAAGGTTGAGCCAGTTGCCCAGCGTTTTCCAGCGATAATCAGGCCGATGGCTAGCGCTGATGACCAGAGCGCTTCATATAAAAATGTTGGGTGAAATGTTTCAAAAAGACCATACCCGCGCGGCCGATACTTGTACGGAATCTCTAAACCCCACCAAGTATCTAGCGGGCGGCCAAAGAGTTCTGCATTAAACCAATTTCCAAAACGCCCGATGGCTTGCGCAAAAAGAATTCCCGGAGCTATCGCATCTAGAAATACTGCAAAACTTGGCAACTCCATCTCTCTGCGCAATCTGCGATATGAAATCAGCGCACCGAGAGCACCCAGTGCGATGGCGCCCCAAATACCCAGTCCACCATTCCAAATTTTTAAAATTGCAAACAGATCACCGTTGGCTCCAAAATATTGCTCTGGCGTAGTTACTACGTGATACAGGCGTCCGCCAATAATTCCGGCAGGCACGGCGATCACTGCAACTTCTGAGACAACACCTTTTAGTTGCATGCCTTGTTTAGCGCCTGCAGAAATCAACCGCCTATCCCCCAGCCAAATAGCCAAAGCGATTCCGGCAATTATGCAAAGTGCATAAAAATGAAATGTCAGCGGGCCGATAGCAACTTGCGACAGAGTCGGAGTTGGTATCGACTTAAGCATGGCTAGGCTTTTTCGATAGCGAGCATGAATTCAGCCAAACTTGCATAGGCCTTATTGCGATCGATTTCCTTACCATTAATCAAAACGGTTGGAGTCGAGTTGATATTTCGTTTAGCACCTTCTTCAGCAACGTTCTTCACCCAACCTAGGTATTTATTGCCAGACACGCACTTGTCATATTCAGGGCTAGAGATGCCAAGACCGAGACCAAGAGTTGAGAAATAAGAAGAAGTCCATGCACCTGAGTTTTCGCTTGGCTGGTTGGCAAATAGAGTTTTGTGAAGTTGTAAGAATTTTCCTTCATCGGCTGAACATGCGGCGGCATTGGCTGCGATCTGTGATTCCCCGCCTAAGAATGAGAGCGTGTGGAATGCGACTTTGGCCTTTTTGGTAGTAATAAGTTCCTCAATGTACTCACCGCTGATGCTTTCGAAACGTGCGCACGCTGGGCATTGGAAATCTTCGTAAATTTCAATAAAAGGCGCATCGGTCAACTCTTTATTAAAGACGATGCCATATCCGTCTTCAGCTGAAACACTTGCAGGAATCGCAGCAGTGGTATCTGTCTGCTTAGAAAGTAGCGTTGGAACAAGCATGATCAAGGCAACACCGACTACCACTGCAATTACTAGATTGCGCGTGAAGTTATCTTTTCCGCCCGATGGATTCTTTGCCTTAGACATTCTTACTCCACATCTCCTTTTATCTCAGAAATTACTTTTGGCTTCTTTTCAATAGAAAACTTAGTTAAAGGGTAGCGAACCAAATACGCTGCGAGAAATACTAGGCCCAGATCCCTGAGAATTTCCTGTAAGTAACGTGTGTCTTCTGCAGCCACTGTGCCGCCCCCGCCAAAGCAGCCACAGTCGATATTCAAACCTCGGGCCCATGCCTGGGTAATGGCGATAATGAAGATAAACATTGTGAATCCGCCAAGGGCTGCGACCACGCGAGTTAGCACTCCCAAAACTAAGAGAGCGCCCAGCGCCATCTCGACAGGCGGCAGAATTAAACCCAATAAATTTGCGATTGAAATTGGCAACATCTCATATGAGCGAACTGCCATTTGCGAAATATCAGGTTTATTTATTTTTAAAAAGCCTGCTGCAAATAGCACACCTCCGAGTATCAATCTGGCGATCAATCCAAACCAAGGCTGTAGCGCTAAATGTTTATTCTTCATCGCCCTTCACGTACTCCTTTAGCTAATTCGCGCGCCAATTCAGTAACGGCGACTAAGCCAGATTCCTCATCAGGTGCATCTTGTATGGCTTTTATGAAAGCAGATCCAACAATTACGCCATCAGCGTATGCCGCCACGCCTTTAGCTTGTTCACGAGTTGATACTCCAAGACCAACTGCTACGGGTAGAGATGTTGTTTTACGAACTCGCGCAACTAAATCTGCAGCACCTGTAGAGACCGAGGTTCGTGCACCGGTTACTCCCATGACACTTGCCACGTATACAAAGCCACTGCACTTAGCGGTGACTTGAGCTAATCGAGCATCGCTAGTACTTGGTGCAACCACATAAATCGGATTGATCGAAGAGCTATCGGTTGCACTTATCCATCCCTGTGATTCCTCAATAGTTAAATCGGGGGTGATTACACCCGAGCCGCCATTTGCTGCGATCGCGGCAGAAAATTCTTTAACTCCATACTTTTCAATTGGATTCCAGTAAGTCATTACAACTGCTGGAACCTGCGCACTTGCTGTAGCCAGCGCCTGAAAAACTTCTGCCGCACCTGTTCCATTTTCTAGCGATGTCACAGCGGCCGCCTGGATCGTTGGGCCATCCATTACTGGATCGCTATATGGAAAACCGATTTCGATTGCATCTACACCACCGGCGATAAATGCCGCGATAACTCTTTGACACCCAGCCTGAGTTGGAAATCCTGCAGGGATATAAGCGATTAGCGCTGCGCGATTTTCAGCACGTACCTTTGCAAAAAGATTATCTAAAGCAGTCATTAACCCAGTGGAATTCCAAAGTAATCCGCTGCTGTATTCACATCTTTATCACCGCGACCAGAGAGATTAATGACAATAATCGCATCCTTACCAAGTTCGTTACCGACTTGTAGGGCACCCGCTAAAGCATGCGCTGTTTCGATCGCCGGGATTATGCCTTCTGTTTTGCACAACAACGCAAAGGCGTGCATCGCTTGCTCATCAGTAATCGCGCGATATTCGGCGCGACCAATGTCATGTAAATATGCATGCTCTGGACCAACTCCCGGATAATCAAGTCCAGCAGAAATCGAATGTGACTCGACAGTTTGTCCATTTGCATCTTGAAGAACATAAGAACGAGTTCCATGTAGCACGCCAGGTGTTCCACCAGAAATAGTTGCTGCATGACGGCCTGTTTCCACTCCGTCACCACCCGCTTCTAGTCCGATTAAACGAACTGATGGATCTGAGATAAATCGATGGAAAATCCCGATCGCATTTGAACCACCGCCAACACATGCCATGACAACATCTGGAAGTCGACCGGTTAAGGCAAGTACTTGTTCGCGAGTTTCTTCGCCGATGATTTTATGAAAATCTCGAACCATCGTTGGGAACGGGTGCGGCCCCGCCACTGTGCCTAATAAATAATGCGTAGTTTCAACATTTGTCACCCAGTCGCGCATCGCTTCATTAATGGCATCTTTAAGAGTTCGTGAACCTGAGGTTACCGGAATGACTTCGGCGCCGAGTAATTTCATACGAGCAACGTTTAGCGCCTGTCGCTTGGTATCTTCTTCACCCATATAAACAACGCATTCAAGTCCCATCAACGCAGCAGCAGTTGCCGACGCAACTCCGTGTTGGCCGGCACCGGTTTCAGCGATAATGCGCTTTTTTCCCATACGTTTTGTCAGCAGCGCTTGGCCAAGAACATTATTGATCTTGTGACTACCCGTGTGATTTAAATCTTCGCGTTTCAAAATTATGCGTGCGCCACCCGCATGCTCTGCAAATCGTTTCGCTTCAGTAATAATGCTTGGTCGACCCGAATACGTGCGGTGAAGTTCTGCGAGTTCTGCAGCAAATTTTGGATCAAGTTGTGAACTGCGATGCGCTTCTTCTAGTTCTTCAAGAGCGCTAATTAGCGCTTCCGGTACAAAGCGGCCACCGTATGGACCGAAGTGTCCCAATATTTGCGAAACATCAATCTGTGGCTCAGTACTCATTCTTCAAGCCTACCCTTGACCCAATAAGGTGCGCATTGCCAATTTGGGATCCCCCGCTGTGACAAGGGCTTCACCTATCAAGATCGCGTTGGCTCCAGCGTTCTGGGCAAATTCCACATCTGCGCGTGAGGCGATGCCGGATTCGGCCACACGAATAAGTGATGGTGGAATACGGGGAATCAAGTCAGCGAATGCTTCCTGGTTAACTTCCAAAGTCTTTAAATTCCGCGAATTGATTCCGACTATCTGCGGTGAAATTTCAAGGGCGCGCTCAAGTTCATCGGCAGTATGTACTTCAATTAATGAGGCCATGCCAAGTTCTGTTGCAACATCATAGAAATCTCGCAATTGACTCTTTGAAAGAGCAGCCACGATCAATAGAACCACATCAGCACCATAAGCACGCGCTTCGAAAAATTGATACTCATCGACCATAAAATCTTTTCGCAAAATTGGAATCGACACGCGCGCACGAACCGCTGCCAAGTCAGCGAGCGAACCTTTAAACCTGCGTTCTTCAGTTAGAACGCTAATTACGCTGGCACCTGCATCTTGATATTGCTCGGCAAGGGATGCTGGATCGGCGATAGCTGATAATGCGCCCTTGCTTGGTGATGAACGTTTTACTTCTGCGATAACTTTCATTTGCTCACCAAGTAGCGCTTCGTATGCGTCAAGTGCGTCAGGTGCTTGTGACATTTGCTCGTGAATCTGACTAAGCGGTTTGCGTCGTCGCGCTAGATCTTCGCGAACTCCTTCGATGATCGAATCAAGAACACTCACTTTTCACCTGATTCTTGTGTCGGATCAATACCGTTATCCAATGCGCTCCAGGGAGTGTGCGTCTTTGGCTTTCGCTCATATCTAGTAGAAAGTTTAAATCGTCTGGAAATGAGAAAGACTAAAACCATCACGGCGATAATCGAGAAGAGAACCGGTGCAAAATCTGACATCTACTTCTGCTTCAATCTATTGGCTGCGCTAATAGCGCCCAACACCGCTGCTGCTTTATTTAAACATTCTTGATTTTCAGATTCAGGATCAGAATCGGCAACAACTCCGGCACCAGCCTGAACATAGGCCATCCCACCATGAATCAATGCGGTACGGATTGCGATACAAGTGTCGATATTGCCAGTGAAATCTAAATAACCAATGGCACCGCCATAAAGTCCACGACGAGTTGGCTCCAACTCTTCAATAATTTCCATGGCACGTGGCTTGGGGGCACCCGATAACGTTCCAGCTGGAAAGACTGCAAATAAAGCATCCACCGGAGATTTGTCGGTAGCAAGTTCACCAATTACCGTAGAAACGATATGCATAACGTGTGAATATCTCTCGATATGCATAAAATCAATTACTTCTACAGATCCTGGCGCACAAATCCGACCAAGATCGTTACGTCCCAAATCAACTAGCATTAAATGTTCTGCGCGCTCTTTAGGATCTGCCAACAACTCTTCACCTAAGCGATGATCTTCTTCGGCAGATGCTGAACGTTTACGTGTGCCAGCAATGGGATGCACCATTACTTCTTTGCCCGTAACTTTAACTAGCGCTTCTGGACTAGAGCCAACTACCTCGATGCCATCAGTAAATCGGAATAAATACATATATGGGCTGGGGTTGTGAAGTCGCAGCATGCGATAGACCTCAAGGGCATCGGCGCTACATTCCATTGCAAACCGTTGTGACAATACGATTTGAAAAGCCTCGCCTGCGACAATCTCTTCTTTAGCCTGCAGAATTTTAGATACATATTCATCGCCAGTTATGTTGCGTGAGAATTCTGGCTGCACCTTGCTGGGTAATTCATCTACGTAACCAGGAAGTGAACCTTGAAGTTCAGATTGCATACGATCTAATCGAGATTGCGCATCAATGAATGCTTGATCTACTCGTTCACCACTGCCATCCCAGTTGATGGCGTTGGCAATTAGTGTGATCGTTCCTTCAGCGTGATCCATAACTGCTAGATCGCTAGTTAACATAAAAGCTAGTTCGGGCAGAGCGATATCTTTCTTGCTCAGTGTTGGTAATTTCTCTAAACGTCGCACAGAGTCATAACCCATATAACCAACTAGTCCACCTGTAAGCGGTGGCAGTCCGTCAATTTTTGGTGACCGCAAATGTGCCGCAGATAAGCGAAGCGCATCAAGTGGATCGATTCCAACTGGCGCACCAGCAGGGGTTGTTCCAACCCAAATCGCTTTGCCATCTTTTTCACTTAAAGTTGCTTGGCTGTTTGCTCCAATAAATGAATAGCGTGACCAAGCTCCCCCATGTTCGGCTGATTCAAGCAAGAAAGTAGATGGTGAGTTCTTGGCTAATTTGCGATAAACACCTAGCGGTGTCTCGCTATCAGCTAAGAGTTTGCGATAAACCGGAATAACGTTAAAACTCTTGGCGTACTCACGAAATTCTTCGATATTCAATTCATTCCACCGGTTTCAGTAGAAAGAGAAATTGGATTGTGGAAACAAGTGCCCTTACCGGTGTGACAAGCCGCTCCAACTTGTTCGACTTGCAGCAATAAAGCATCGCCGTCGCAATCTAGTGAAATTGATATGACTTTCTGGGTGTGGCCAGAAGTAGCACCTTTCTCCCAAAGCTCATTTCGACTGCGGCTCCAATAAGTAGCACGCCCAGTATCAATTGTTATGGCAAGTGATTGAGCGTTCATATAGGCGAGCATCAACACTTCACCAGATTTGTAATCCTGAGCGATTGTTGGGATCAATTCTTCAGAATTTTTCAGGCGCGCCGCAACATCATCTGGAAGGTGCACGCTCATGGTTGCATTCTGCCTTAGACAGTGGCGTTGGTGCGAATGGAATATCCCTGGGCGCTCAAGTACTTCTTCACATCACTAATTCGATGTACCCCGAAGTGAAAAACACTTGCCGCAAGTAAAGCATCAGCCCCGGCATCTAAGGCTGCGGCGAAATCTTCGAGAGAACCTGCTCCGCCGCTGGCAATTAGCGGAACCTTTGAAATGGCGCGAACGGCGGTAATCATTCCGATGTCATATCCAGCACGAGTGCCATCCGCATCCATTGAGTTAAGTAAAATTTCCCCTGCTCCAAGTGCGCAGGCTTTTTCTACCCAAGCTAACGCGTCAAGACCTGCGCTCTGGCGGCCACCATGAGTTGTGACTTCAAAACCCGATTCGGTTCGTGCTCTGCGTGCATCAATAGATATCACTAATACTTGTGAGCCAAAGCGATCAGCAATTTCTGCAATTAACTCTGGACGCGCTATCGCCGAAGTATTTATTGAAACTTTATCGGCGCCTGCTCGTAACAATCTATCAACATCTTCAACGGTACGAATTCCGCCTCCGACGGTTAAGGGAATAAACACTTGCTCTGCCGTTTTACGTACTACATCCAAAGTTGTTTCACGATCTGAGCTGCTGGCAGAAATATCTAAAAAGGTAAGTTCGTCAGCACCCTCTGCGTTATAGAGCGAAGCCATTTCTACGGGATCGCCAGCATCTACTAAGTCTGTGAAGTTGACCCCCTTTACGACGCGACCATCTGTGACGTCTAGACAAGGAATAATGCGTATAGATAGCGCCATTAAATTGCGCCCTTGGTTAGCGTTAGCGCTTCTTCTAGCGTGAACGCACCGGCGTAAAGTGCTTTACCAACGATTGCACCTTCGACTCCAATTTCATGCAAGGCAGCAAGCGCTGCAATGTCGGCAAGAGATGAAATTCCACCACTTGCTACAACTGGTTGCTTGGTAACTGCACAAACTTGCTTAAGCAGTTCTAGGTTTGGCCCTTGCAAGGTCCCATCTTTTGTTACATCTGTAACTACATATCGAGCACATCCATCACGCTCTAACCTGGCAAGCGTTTCAAATAAATCTCCACCTTCTTTAGTCCAGCCGCGCGCGGCCAAGACATGGCCACGAACATCTAGACCCACTGCGATTCGATCACCATGTTCGGCGATAACGCGCGCAGTCCACTCAGGATTTTCCAGCGCAGCAGTTCCTAAATTAACGCGACGACATCCAGTTGCCAAGGCGCGGTTTAAAGAGTCGTCATCTCGAATTCCGCCAGATAGTTCAACCTTTATATCCAACTTCCCTACGACTTCTGCCAACAGTGCGCTGTTATCTCCCCGACCAAAAGCGGCATCTAAATCGACCAGGTGCAACCATTCGGCGCCAGCCTTTTGAAATTCTAAGGCGACTTCTAGTGGCTGGCCATAAATACTTTCGCGCGCAAGTTCACCTTGTACCAACCGCACCGCTTTACCATCTTTAACATCCACAGCAGGAAGAAGTTCTAAGTAGTTTGAATTATTCATAGCATTGCCACCCAGTTCTTGATCAGCGCTAAGCCAGCATCCCCCGATTTTTCAGGATGAAACTGCGTTGCGCAAATAGCGCCATCTTCAACCGCACTCAAAAACTTTTCACCATGTGTAGTCCAAGCCTGTGCAACACCTACCGAAGCCTTAGCCGCATATGAGTGAACGAAGTAGAAAGATTGATCTGTAATGCCATTAAATAAATTTGAATTACCTGTTACAGAAACGGTATTCCAACCCATGTGTGGCAATATCGGAGCTTCTAGCTTTGAAATACTTTCTTGCCAAACACCAACACCCTTATGTAGTTCTCCATTGGTATGTTCATCGCCCTCGCGAAAAAAAATCTGCATTCCCACACAGATTCCGAGCGTTGGTCTTTGCCCCACAACCCGAGCGCGAACTGTCTCATCTCCACCTACGCTAATTAAGCCACGCATGCATGCAGCAAATGCACCAACACCTGGAACAACTAATCCAGCAGCGTTTAGCGCAATATCTCTGTCGGAAGTAACAACTACCTCAACACCACTTCGTTCGAAAGCGCGTTGGGCCGATCGTAAATTTCCTGACCCGTAGTCAAGGATTGCAATCACTATTACAGCGAACCTTTGGTTGAAGGAACTCCTGCGATTCCACCGTCAAGTGATACCGCGTCACGTAGTGCGCGAGCTACCGCTTTAAATTGCGCTTCAAAAACGTGGTGGGCATTGCGACCTTCAAGTACGCGAATGTGAAGCGCGATATGGGCCTCAGCAACAATGGATTCCCAAATATGTTTGCCTAGAGTTGTATCAAAAGTGCCAATTAGCTCAACAATTTCTGGTTGGCGATGCACTAGGTATGGACGACCCGACAGATCAACCGCCGCCTGAACCAGAACTTCATCAAGAGGAACCATGGCATCACCAAAGCGGCGGATACCAATTTTATCGCCAAGTGCTTCACGCAAAGCTTGGCCAAATGCAAGAGAGGTATCTTCGACTGTGTGATGAGAATCGACATGAATATCGCCAGTTGTCTTAACGGTTAAATTAAATCCAGAGTGCTTGCCTAGTTGCGAAAGCATATGGTCAAAGAACGGAACGCCGGTATCTACAGAAATTGCGCCTTCACCATCTAGGTTTAACTCCACAATTACATGTGACTCTTTAGTCTTGCGTTCTACGCGCGCAGTTCTCATTGGCTCTCTCCGTTCAGAATTTCTTGCAGGGCTTGAATGAATCTTTCATTTTCGGCTTCATTGCCAATGGTCATACGTAAGTGATCCAATAATCCCACATCTCTGATCAGAACTCCGCGATCTAGCAATTGCTGCCATAACTGCGCGGGCTTCATGGGAAATCCGGAGAAAAGAATGAAATTGGCTTGGCTAGGAACAACTTGCAGACCTAGTTTTTCAATAGCAGCCACCGTTGATCTGCGCGCTTCTATGAGGGTTGAAACATTTCCAAGGAGTTCGCTTTCATATTGCAGAGCAACCTCGGCGGCTGCTTGGGTTAAGGAACTCAAGTGATAAGGCAGCCGCACTAAGAACATAGCCGAAACCACTTCTTTATTTGCAATCAAGTAGCCCAAGCGGGCACCAGCGAAGGCGAAGGCTTTGCTCATAGTTCGGATAACAACCAAATTGGAATGTTTAGCAAGTAGCGTCACGGCAGATGGCAGATCCGAGAATTCAGCGTATGCCTCATCAATAATTAGAAGACCATTAACTTGCCCCGTTGCTGTAGCTAACTCTTCAATTTCTGCCAGAGTAACGGTTGTACCGGTTGGATTATTTGGCGTAGTAATGAAAGTTAGGCCTGGTTTAATTCTGGCAATATCTGACTTTGCCTTCGCCAAGTCGAGTGAGAAGTCAACGCGACGACCGCCATCGTTCCAATCGGTTCCGATCACTTTTGCAATTAGTGGGTGCATCGAATACGAAGGTGTAAATCCCAGTGCTGGACGTTCTCCAAAGGCCATAAAGAGAGATTGGATAATCTCGTTACTTCCATTGGCTGGCCAAATTTCCTCTCTTTTGAAAGCAGTACCAGATAAAGAATTTATAAATTTTGCTAGGCCATCTCGTAACGTGACGGCATCGCGATCTGGATATCTATTTAGATTTACAGCAATGCTGCTAATGCGATCTGCGATGGCTTGGACAAGTTCTGGTGATGGTGGATAAGGGTTCTCGTTTGTGTTCAGTGTGGCTTGTGCCGGAACTTGAGGTGCGCCATATGGAGAAAGTGGTTTCAGGTCATCGCGCAAGGGCATCCAGAGCGGCCATTTTTGATCGCTCATAAATTTTCCAATCGCGCAGTCATCGCTTCACCGTGTGCCGGCAAATCTTCAGAGTTAGCCAATGTAATTACTGTTGCAGCAATCTCTACAAAGGCGCTCTCGGAATACTCGACATAGTGCAAACCGCGCAGGAATGTTTGAACAGATAAACCACTGCTGTGGCAAGCGCATCCGCCGGTAGGCAATACGTGATTTGATCCAGCCGAATAATCTCCGAGTGAAACTGGAGAAAACCTACCGATAAATACCGCGCCAGCATTGCGGATTTGCAGAGCGTCAAGTGCGGCGTTCTTAGTTTGAATCTCTAAGTGTTCAGCTGCGTAAGCATTTACGACATCCAACCCTTGAGCAATGGAATCGACTAAAACAATTGCAGATTGAATACCGCCAAGTGCTTCACGTATGCGATCAGCATGTTTAGTTTTCGCAACACGCGTGAGCAATTCTGCGGCAACCTCATCGGCAAGGTTTAATGAATCAGTCACTAATACCGCAGCAGCGATTACATCGTGTTCGGCTTGGCTAATCAGATCCGCTGCAACATCGGAGGCAATTGCGCTTTCATCGGCGAGAATTGCAATTTCAGTTGGTCCGGCCTCAGAATCAATTCCGATGACACCGCGAAGTGCTCGTTTAGCTGCGGCAACGTAGATATTGCCCGGTCCGGTTACGAGATCGCATTTTTCTGATAAACCTTCCATGCCATAGGCAAAGAGTGCGATTGCTTGCGCTCCCCCAATTGCGTAAACCTCTTTAATGCCGAGCAGTGCACAGGCTGCCAAGATGGTGGGGTGCGGTAGTCCACCGAACTCCTTCTGCGGTGGAGAAGCGATTGCGATACTAGAAACTTTTGCAATTTGGGCGGGAATAACATTCATTAAAACGCTACTTGGATAAACAGCGCGTCCACCTGGAACATATAGACCAACTCGATCCACTGGGATCCAACGTTCAGTGACCAAACCGCCATCGACAACACGAGTAGTTTTCTCTGTGCGAATTTGATCGGTATGAACTTTTTGGATTCGCACAATTGAAATTTCGAGCGCCTGACGAACCTGTGGATCTAATTCAACCAGCGCCTTGTCTAACGCCTCTTGCGAGACTTTGATTGAGGCTGGAGTAACACCATCAAATTCTTGCGCTAACTTAATTAACTCAGACTCATCACCATTTTTGACGCGTTCCAGTATTGGTTCAACCACTTTCATCGCAGCCGCTATATCTAAAGTCGCACGTGGAATAGCGCGCTGATAGCCAGCCTTGGTAAGAGATTTACCGCGCAGATCAAGCGTACGAATCATGGGCCAAGTCTAATGGCTGGCCCGCAGAACAAGTGCGGTGATTAAATTCGGATCAAGCAGTCTGGTCCGAGAATAGATTTGAGATCAGCGCTCAGACTTGGTGATGCGGTAACCAGCGCATCAATCTTCATAGTGGTTAGAGTTCCTTGATCATCAATTTGCATATGAACTTCACGTTTTCCAGGGTGAGAGCGCAAGATCTCTTTCATGCGATCGACAATAGGCGGCGTGCACTGTGAAACCGGCAGCGAAATTAGCAGCGGACCAACAGGGCCAGTTGAAATATCAAGTGATTTCATTTCTAGTGCGGTAAACCTCACCACTTCATCGCGACGTTCGAATCTTCCGCGTACGGTTACGACTCGATCTTCAATCAAAGTCAACGCATATTGATTGTAAGTATTTGAGAAGAAAAGAACTTCTACTGCGCCTTCGAGATCTTCGAGGCTAACGATCGCCCAAGATGATCCCTGTCGAGAGACTTTTCTTTGTACTCCGGTAATCAGCCCACCAAGTGTGACCACACCATCTGGCGTGCTCTCATCGGCTAACAGTGCACTGATTGACATATCGGTGTTGGAACGCAAAATATGTTCTACGCCTAATAACGGATGATCAGATACATAAAGTCCGAGCATTTCGCGTTCGAATACTAATAGCGTTGCCTTGTCCCATTCGAAAGTTGGAATTTCAATATCAAGGCCCGCGACTTGGGTCATTGATTCACCACCGAAGAGATCAAACTGTCCGATCGCCTCAGCGCGTTTAGTCTCGATAACCGAATCAATTGCTTCAAGGTGAATTGTCATTAAGCCTTTACGAGAATGCTGCAAGGAGTCGAATGCTCCACCTTTAATGAGTGATTCAATTGTTTTCTTATTGCAAACTTGCGCGTCAACCTTGGCTAAGAAATCACCAAAAGATGTGAATGCACCCTTGCTCGCGCGCGCACTCTTAATTGAGGCGACAACGCCTTCACCGACGTTGCGAATTGCGGCAAGCCCAAAGCGAATATCTTTACCGCGCGCGGTGTATTCGGCATTTGATTCATTCACATCAGGTGGCAAAACCTTAATTCCCATTCGGCGACACTCAGATAGATAGAGCGCTGATTTATCTTTGTCATCACGCACGCTTGTAAGTAGCGCCGCCATATATTCAGTTGGGAAGTTCGCTTTTAGATAACCAGTCCAGAAAGAAACAACGCCATAGCCTGCGCTGTGGGCGCGGTTGAATGCGTAATCAGAGAATGGAATCAAGACATCCCATAAACGCTTAATAGCAGCTGTAGAGAAACCATTAGCTTTCATACCGGCTTCGAATGGAACATATTCTTTATCTAGAATTTCTTTGTTTTTCTTGCCCATCGCCTTACGTAATAAATCTGCTCGGCCAAGTGAAAATCCAGCAACCTTTTGGGCAATCGCCATTACCTGTTCTTGATAAACAATTAGGCCGTAGGTATCTCCCAAAATTTCTTGCAATGGTTCAAAGAGTTCTGGGTGAATTGGTTCTACAGGTTTGCGCCCATTCTTGCGATCGGCATAGTTATTGTGGGCATTCTCGCCCATCGGTCCTGGACGGTACAGGGCAATA
>Ga0114981_10001320_pt1 | contig 16247 bp, 12 predicted proteins | sample S_140806_MF_Meta_FD_87028 | JGI IMG/M metagenome (GOLD analysis project Ga0114981, IMG submission 87028) | Freshwater microbial communities from Lake Simoncouche, Canada to study carbon cycling - S_140806_MF_MetaG | ecosystem: Environmental > Aquatic > Freshwater > Lake | place: Lake...
CTTGCGCAAGCGGTTTGGAATCAACTGCTGCGTGCGATCTTCGCGGCGGTCTCCCGCTTGGCAAAGCCTTGGAATTATAACCATTGGCCCCTTAATTGGGAACGCTTCCGGGCTTTACTGGCTAAAAAATCAGTACTTTCTAACCCTATTTGCCCCAAAACCACCTCAAAATAAACCACTTATGGACAAAATCAGAATCGACAAATGGCTTTGGGCGGCCCGTTTTTACAAAACCAGGTCGCTGGCCACAGACGAAATTGGCAAAGGCCGCGTCGCCATCAATGATCAAACGGTCAAGGCATCCAGAGAGGTTAAAGTAGGCGACATGGTCAGTGCAAGACAAGGCGACGTCACCCGAACCGTCAAAGTTCTTGGCATCAGCGACCAGCGAGGCGCAGCACCCATCGCCCAAGCTTTGTATGAAGAAACAACTGACAGCCTTGAACTCCGAGAAAAAGTCAGCGTTCAACGACGCCTGTCTAGGGAACCAGCATTGAGCATTGAGCAGGGCCGACCCACCAAAAGAAATCGCCGCGATTTAGAAAAAGCCAAGCAGGTGGGCTGGAATGATCGATGGAGCGCGTCGGTCGATCCAGACTGACGCTTAAGTGCCAGATAAATCTCTTTTCAGGGGTTTTCACCCTCCCCCTGCTTTTGTGCGCCCTCTAAAGTGTGGAGCGACAGAATCACAAACAGGAGTCATGCTGTGCAGTTTTCTAAACACTTTGCAAAGTCTAACCGCCGTTTCGGCCTGAGCCTTATCGGCGCAGTCAGCTTGGTCAGTTCTTTGGGACTTGGACTTCTCGCGAGTTCAAGCGCCATGGCGCAAGCCTATCCCAACAAGCCCATCCGTTTGGTGGTGACCTTCCCCACTGGTGGCGCACCTGACATTTTGGCCCGTTTGTTCAGCGAGAAAGCCCAGTTAGGCCAGCCGGTTGTGATTGACAACAAACCCGGCGCAGGCGGCAACATTGGCAGCGATGTGGTGGCCAAATCACCAGGTGATGGCTACACCCTGGTGATGGGCACTGTGGGCACGCACTCTATCAATGGTGCACTTTACGAAAAAATGCCCTATGACATGGTGAAAAACTTCACCCCCATTTCACTCATTGCATCCGCCCCCAATTTATTGGTGGTCAACAACGACTTGCCCGTTAAAACAGTGAATGAATTGATTGCCTACATGAAGGCGAATCCCAATAAACTTTCTTTTGGTTCACCCGGGATTGGCACCTCGGTTCACATGTCGGGCGAATTGTTCAAGTCCATGACCGGCACCAGCATGACACACGTGCCCTACAAAGGTCGTCAATTTTTCTTGCCTGATCTTTTAGGCGGCAGCATTCAGTTGGTGTTTGACAACATGCCCTCTGCGCTGCCCATGGCCAAAGAAGGCAAGATTCGCGCAATTGCACAAACCACAGCCAAGCGTTCACCTGCGGCACCCGATGTACCCACCGTGGCAGAGTCATTGCCAGGTTTCGAAGCCACCACTTGGTTTGCCATGTTTGCTCCAGCCAACACGCCCAAGCCCGTCATTGACAAATTGAATGCTGAAGTGCTGCGCGTTTTCAAACTGCCTGATGTCGCAGAACGACTCAAAACTTTGGGATTGGATCCTGTTTTATCAAGTTCAGAAGAGCTGGGCAAATACCAAGCCACAGAAATTGTGAAGTGGGCCAAAGTGGTCAAAGAGTCCGGCGCTAAAGCCGAATAAGCGAATACGCAAAATCTTCAACGTCTATTTTGGAATTTCAAATGAGCTCAGAATTCAATCGCCGTGATGTATTGCAGGCCGGCTTGGCCAGTGCTGTCAGCATTGCCATGCCTGCCATGGCTCAAGCCAACTTTCCTGCACGGCCCATCAAGTTAATTTGCCCTTGGCCAGCAGGTGGCTCCACAGATGGCGTCATGCGCTCTCTGGCTGAAAGTGCCACACGCATTTTGGGCAGCCCTGTTGTCATTGAAAACAAAGCAGGCGCCAGTGGCATGTTAGGGCCCAACGAATTGGTCAACGCCAAACCCGATGGCTACACCTTGTCCCAATTGACCATTGGCATTTTGCGTTTGCCCCACATGCAAAAAATGCAGTTCAACCCCCTGCAAGACTTTACCTACATTGCCTGCCTCACAGGCTACACCTTTGGCATTGTGGTGCGTGCCGACTCTCCCATCAAAACCATCAAAGACTTGGTTGATTATTCAAAAGCCAATCCTGGTAAGTTCACCTTTGGCTCAACAGGCAACGGCACCACGCCACACCTGGCTGTAGAAGAGTTCGCCATGAAAGCCGGCATTCAACTGCAACACATTCCATTCAAAGGCAACGCTGATGGCATGGCGGCCCTTTTAGGCGGACACGTCATGTCGCACAGCGATGCAACTGGTTGGGCACCTCACGTCGATGCGGGAACATGCCGATTGCTGGCCACCTATGGCAGCAAACGCACCAAGCGTTGGCCCAATGTACCCACCCTGAATGAGTTGGGCTACGACACGGTATCTGACTCTCCCTTTGGCATTGGCGGTCCGAAGGGCATGGACCCAGCCATCACGCGCAAGCTGCAAGATGCTTTTAAGAAAACCCTGGAAGATCCACAAGTTTTGGCCACGTTTGAAAAGTTTGACCAGTCGGTGATTTACATGAACTCCGAGGAATACGCCAAATTTGCGCGTGACAACTATCAAAAAGAAAAAGTCATCATTGAAAAATTAGGCTTGGCCAAACCAGCTTGATCCCCTCAAGCTTTCACCAAAACGCCCAGCTGGTTCTGGGCGTTTTTCATGTTGGCTTCACATCAAGAAGAGGGTCTGTTCATTTTGCAAACCGACGGCAGTTCTAACTCTAAGGCCTTGAATTGCCGAATGACTTTAAAGCCATAGCCTGAACCCTCTACGTCAAACGGCACTTCTGGGCCACCTTGTTTGGCCATCATGGCCACCACCATCGGCTGTTGAAATTGGTGGTCTACCGCGCGCATCTTGCCGCGCTGCCCCGCCAGGCTGACATCGGCGTTTTCAAGTTGCAGAGCAACCGCCAGCGGCTCAGCTTGGCCCGCCTTCTCTATCGATTGAGCCAGGGCCTCCATCATGAGTTGCATGCGCAAGTGCAAATAATCTTCAGAGGGTTTTGCAAAACGCTGCTTAAACGATTGGTAAAACTTGGTGCTTTCAGCACCGGGCACATTGGGCATCCACTCGGCTACCGCCAATACCTTGCCAACGCCTGCCTCACCCATGGCAGCAGGGGCTCCCAACGCATTGCCATAGAAGGTGTAAAACTTACCTTCGTAACCCACATCTTTTGCGGCCTTCACCAAAAAACTCAAGTCGTTACCCCAGTTGCCCGTGATCACGGCTTGAGCACCCGATGCTTTGATTTTGGCTGCGTAGGGCAGAAAATCCTTGACTCGTCCCATCGGATGCAATTCATCACCAGCGATTTGAATGTCGGGCCTTAGCTTTTCCAGTTGCAGTTTGGCCTCGCGCAAAACTGACTGACCAAAGCTGTAATCCTGCCCAATCAAATAGACCGACTTCAATTTTGAATCTTGCTTCAACACCTGCATGAGTGCTGACATGCGCATGTCAGCGTGGGCATCAAATCTGAAGTGCCAAAAATTACATTTCTCTTGAGTCAGTGCAGGATCTACAGCAGCGTAATTCAAAAAGAGTACACGACGTGTGGGCTCACGTTCATTGTGTTTCTGAATGGCATCCATTAACACCGCAGCATTGGCAGAAGAGTTTCCCTGCAATACAAACTGCGCACCCGAATCGATGGCCGAGCGCAAAGAAGTCAATGCTTCTTCACTTTGGCCTTTGCTGTCGTAACGGTTGAGCACCAACCTGCGCTTGCCTTCTTGGGTGGTCACACCACCCCGCGCATTGACACGCTCAACAGCCCAAACCAAATTTCGAAGCACGGCCTCACCGGTATTGGCAAAGGGCCCGCTCAGCCCCTCGATCAGGGCCAATTGAATGGGCGGCAATTGAGGGGTGGGTACTTGTGCGTTGACTGAAAAACTCAAACACAACAGGCCGCAGAGCGATAGACGCAAGCAGCGTCTCAAAATAACTGACACCACATGATTCCAATCAATTAGAGGAGCATTGATTCAATGGCAGACAGAGGCCACCTTGGCTTGACGTCAAAGCCGTAATTCAAATCAGCTTGCTGCTTGCCAGACTGCACGCGCATGGCTGCTGCCATGGCAATCATGGCGCCATTGTCCGTGCACAGATGAAGTTCAGGATAGTGCACACGCACGCCTGCTTTTTCGCAAGCTTGGTTCAACTGCAAACGCAAAGATCGATTGGCGCCCACGCCCCCCGCTACCACCAATCGACGCATGCCTGTTGCCTTTAATGCTGCCATCGATTTTTTCACCAGCACCTCCACAATGGCCGCTTCGGTAGAAGCCGCCAAATCAGCTTTGTGGTTCAAGGTGGCGTCATGCAAGGCAGGGCCCAGCTTGTTGGCTTGCGTCAATACAGCGGTTTTCAACCCAGCGAATGAAAAATCAAAATTGCCGCTGTGCATCAAAGGTCGCGGTAATTTAAAGGCTTGCGGATTACCGCCTTCAGCACACTTTGACAAGGCAGGCCCCCCGGGATAGCCCAAGCCCATCAGCTTGGCAGACTTGTCGAATGCTTCGCCAGCAGCATCGTCAACTGTTTCACCCAAAATTTCATACGATCCCACTGCCTCTACCCGCATGAGTTGTGTATGACCACCAGATACCAGCAGGGCCACAAAAGGAAATTCGGGTGGATCTTCGCTTAAAAATGGCGAAAGCAAATGACCTTCCAAATGATGAACACCCAGAACCGGTTTTTGCAAGGCTGCACCCAGTGCACAAGCCACACCGGCACCCACCAACAAAGCCCCTGCCAGACCGGGACCTCGGGTGTAAGCCACCACATCCACTTGTTTCAACTCAAGCTTGGCATTTTTCAAGACTTCGCGGGTTAAAGGAATAACTCGCTTGATGTGATCGCGGCTGGCCAATTCAGGCACCACACCCCCATAGGCCTGGTGCATGTCAATTTGGCTGAACAACGCATGCGCCAAAAGGCGCGGAGCGCCAGTGGCTTGGGTCTCAACCAAAGCCACGCCCGTTTCATCGCAAGAAGACTCAATTCCAAGAAATAGCATAAGGGCAGAGTTTATGCGATGCATCTTTCAAGTTTTTTTCTGAAATGTTCAAATGAAGCCCCAAAGCCAAACTAAAGGTGGCGCATAAATTGCATCGTCTTTGGTATTCCGCCAATTTGCATGACTTTGCTTTCGATGTATTGGAACCATGAAATCTCGCAAGCCCGCCAAACAACAAGCCCCCGAGGCCCTGCGCATCGTGGTGGTGGCGCCTGACTTGGTCGTTTCTGATCCAGAAGATGACCACGCAAAGTCTCAAGCTGAGCGGTCGCGGGCACTGAGAATTGGTTTGCTAGAGAATGGTTTCAATTTGATTGCCACCCTGCCTGGCGATGTCTTTCTGACAGACCGCATTCACCAACTTCAGCCCGATTTGATCATTGTGGATGCTGAGTCTGAAGCAAGAGACGCCCTTGAACATGTGGTGTTTGCAACGCGTGACGCGCGTCGTCCCATCGTGATGTTCACAGACGACAGCGATACCAGTCACGTGAAGGATGCTGTCGCTGTGGGTGTTTCGGCTTACATCGTAGATGGCTTGGCCAGTTCTCGCATCAAACCAATTTTAGAAGTAGCCATGGCCCGCTTCGAATACGAAGAGCGACTTAGATCTGAGCGCGACCAAGCGCGCAGCGACCTGCAAGACCGGACGGTCATTGATCGCGCCAAGGCCTTGCTAATGAAGCGCCAAGGACTGTCAGAAGATGAAGCTTTTCGCAAACTCAGGAAAGTCGCTATGGACAAGGGCCTCAAACTTGGCGAAGTGGCGCAGCGCACTTTGGACATGGCAGACCTGCTGGTTTGATTTCTTGAAGGTTTGATGGCCTGGATGCAGGTGCACGTCATGAAGCAGTCCTGCATTGTTTTGGTGCAAGAATGACACGATCATGTCTACACATCCCTAGCTTGGGGCATGCATCTGCGCAAATCCAAAGGTTTCACTTGGCACATCTATTGCAAACAGTTTGATACAAGAACCTTCCTAGGTTCAGGACAAAGGCGTCCCCACCCACTCATTCGGATTGAGTTTGGTGAGGACGCCTTTTCCTTTTTGTTCAATTAACTTTTTTGAGGAGATTTGCCATGACCGTCATTTTGGAGACCCCTATGAGCCGACGCAACGTCTTACAAGCCGCCACGGCTGGCGCTCTGACCATTGCCCCTGCTTTGCGCGCAGCTGTTTATGCACAGGGATCAGACAAACCTGAAAAAGAAGAGGTCAAGATTGGCTTCATTCCTTTGACAGATTGCGCAAGCGTTGTCATGGCTTCCGTGCTGGGCATTGATAAAAAGTATGGCGTCAAAATTATTCCCACCAAAGAAGCCAGCTGGGCAGGCGTGCGAGACAAATTGGTCAACGGCGAATTAGATTTTGCTCACGTTCTGTATGGGTTGATATACGGCGTTCATTTGGGTACATCTGGACCTAAAAAAGACATGGCTATTTTGATGACCTTGAACCAAAACGGTCAGGCCATTACATTGTCTAAAAAATTGGCTGACAAAGGTGCCGTAGATGCAGCCAGCCTAGCGAAGCTCATGGGCACTGACAAACGCGAATACACATTTGCACAAACCTTTCCTACAGGCACACATGCCATGTGGCTTTATTACTGGCTTGCCAGTGTGGGTGTCAATCCCTTGAAAGATGCCAAAGTGATTACCGTACCGCCACCACAAATGGTGGCCAACATGCGTGTTGGCAACATGGATGGCTATTGTGTGGGTGAACCTTGGGGGCATCGTGCCATTGCTGATGGCATCGGAATCACAGCGACCACCACCCAAGATATTTGGCCAGATCACCCTGAAAAAGTATTGGGAACAACTGCTGAATTTGCCAAGAAGTACCCCAACACCGCGCGAGCTGTTACTGCTGCAATCTTAGAAGCAAGCAAATGGATTGATGCTGGCTTGCAAAACAAAATGAAAATGGCTGAAACCATTGCAGACAAAGCCTACGTGAACACCAGCGTTGACGTGATCAATCAACGCATTTTGGGACGTTATCAAAATGGCTTGGGTAAAACATGGGACGACAAAAATCACATGAAATTTTTTGCCGATGGCAACGCCACCTTCCCCTTCTTGTCTGATGGCATGTGGTTCTTGACGCAACACAAGCGTTGGGGCTTGCTGAAAGACCATCCTGATTATTTGAATGTGGCCAAACAAATTAACCACATCGATATTTACAAACAAGCGGCGACCGCCAGCAAAACACCTGTCCCGAAAGATGCCATGCGGAGCAGCAAGTTCATGGATGGCGTGGTCTGGGATGGTAAAGATCCAAAAAAATACGCCGACAGTTTCACTGTCAAAGCATAAGGATTTGGAATGCCTGCGATCCATCTGAAACAACTTGTCTTAAGGGTGTTGCCGCCTATCTTGGGCATGGCATTCTTGGTGGCGATATGGGGTCTGGTCTCATTCAGCAGCACCAACAACTTTCCGTCACCCAAAGAAACCTTTGTGCAAGCTGTTCAAGTCTTCAGTGATCCGTTCTACAGCAATGGCCCCAACGACCAAGGCGTAGGTTGGAACATTTTGAGCTCACTCAAGCGAGTCGCCATGGGATTTGGATTGGCCGCCATCATTGGCATTCCCTTGGGCTTCCTAATAGGCCGATTTGAGTTTCTATCGAACATGTTCAATCCACTGATCAGCTTGTTGCGCCCTGTTTCTCCCTTAGCTTGGCTGCCCATTGGTTTGTTGGTTTTTAAAGGCGCCAACCCAGCCGCCATTTGGACGATCTTCATTTGCTCTATTTGGCCGATGGTCATCAACACTGCGGTGGGCGTGCAACGGGTACCTCAGGACTACATGAATGTGGCACGAGTCCTCAACCTGTCGGAATGGAAAATTGTCACCAAGATTTTGTTTCCTGCTGTGTTGCCTTACATGCTGACAGGTGTAAGACTGGCAGTGGGTACCGCTTGGCTGGTGATTGTGGCCGCTGAGATGTTGACTGGTGGCGTAGGCATTGGATTCTGGGTCTGGGATGAGTGGAACAACTTGAATGTGAAAAACATCATCATCGCAATTTTTGTAATTGGTTTAGTTGGTTTGATTCTTGAGTTTGCGCTGATCAAGTTAGCAACAGCCTTCACATTTGAAGAGGTGCGCACATGAGTTTCAACCTCACTTCCAAATACCTTGAAGTTCAAGGCGTTGCGCAAACATTCAAAACAAGCAAAGGAGATTTCCAAGCCTTGCGTGACATCGATTTGACAGTAGCCAAAGGCGAGTTTGTTGCTTTGATTGGTCACTCTGGGTGCGGAAAATCAACCCTCCTGAACTTGATTGCAGGGCTTACTACACCAACCCAAGGCAATCTGATTTGCGCCAACCGTGAAATTTCTGGACCTGGTCCTGAACGTGCGGTTGTATTTCAAAATCATTCACTACTCCCTTGGCTCACTTGTTTTGAAAATGTTTACTTGGGCGTTGAGCGCGTCTTCGGCAACAACGGAAGAGTGGATGGCAAAACCAAAGAGAATGTTGCCCAGTTGAAAGCCAGAACCGATGCCGCCTTGGACATGGTGGGTTTAAGCCATGCCGCACAAAAACGACCCGGCGAAATTTCTGGTGGTATGAAACAACGCGTGGGCATTGCACGAGCCTTGGCCATGGAGCCCCAAGTATTGCTGATGGATGAACCTTTTGGCGCCTTAGACGCACTGACTCGAGCCAAGCTTCAAGATGAGTTGCTTGCCATTGTGGCCAACACGCACAGCACGGTGGTCATGGTGACCCACGATGTGGACGAAGCTGTATTGCTATCTGACAAGATTGTGATGATGACCAATGGTCCTGCGGCCACGATTGGCGAAGTATTGCTGGTTGATCTTCCGCGTCCACGCTCACGCGTAGAACTGGCAGACGATCCTCGTTACCTCAGTTACCGCAAAGCAGTGATCGACTTCCTTTATACAAGACAAGCACACGTGGAGAAAGCATGAACAAAATGAAATTGGTCATGGTGGGAAACGGCATGGCTGGCGTCCGCACTTTAGAAGAGCTTCTCAAACTTGCGCCCGATTTATTTGAAATCACAGTTTTTGGCAGCGAAGTCCACCCGAATTACAACCGAATTTTGTTGTCGCCTGTGCTGGCGGGCGAACAAAGCTTGGAAGAGATCATTTTGAACCCGCTAACTTGGTACCAAGAAAATGGCATCACCTTGCATACTGGCTGTACCGTCACGCAAGTTGACCGTGTCAAGCGCGAAGTTCACGCTCAAAACTCAGATGGCAGCAAGGTGGTCACAACTTACGACCGTCTGCTTTTGGCCACGGGATCCAACCCCTTCATGCTGCCCATTCCTGGCAAAGATTTGAAAGGCGTGTTGGCATATCGCGACATTGCCGATACACAAGCCATGATCGATGCAAGTACCCAGTTTAAAGAGGCAGTGGTCATCGGTGGTGGATTATTGGGTTTGGAAGCGGCCAATGGCCTCATGAAAAGAGGCATGCAAGTGACAGTGGTTCATGGCGCCGAATGGTTGATGGAACGCCAACTCGACAAGGTAGCCGGTGGATTGCTTCAAGAATCACTTGAAGAGCGAGGCATGAAGTTTTTAATGCACGCCCAAACCCAAGAACTCAAAGCAGACAAAGACGGACGTGTGAGTGCCGTTTGTTTCAAGGATGGCTCTCACGTCAATGCGCAATTGGTGGTCATGGCGGTTGGCATCAGACCCAACACTGCATTGGCCGAAAGTATGCGGCTTCATTGTGATCGCGGCATTGTCGTTAGCGACACATTGCAAACAGTCACCGATCCCCGCATCTATGCTGTGGGCGAATGCGCCAGCCATCGCGGCATTGCCTACGGTTTGGTGGCTCCCCTTTTTGAACAAGGCAAAGTGCTGGCCACACATTTAGCGCAAATGGGCATTGGCCGTTATACCGGCTCACTCACTTCAACCAAACTGAAAGTCACAGGCATTGACTTGTTCTCGGCTGGTGACTTTATGGGCAACAACGGTGCTGTTACACCAGGCCTAGCAGACGATACTGAAGAAATTATTCTGAGCGACCCTCACGATGGCGTATACAAAAAATTGGTTATTCGCAACGATCAACTGGTCGGTGCTTGCTTGTTTGGCGACACCGTAGACGGCAGTTGGTATTTCAAGCTGTTGCGCGAAGGCCGCAATGTGGCCGATATTCGCGACAAGCTCATGTTTGGTGAATCGAATATTGGAGATGTAGGTCATGAAGGCCATAGCAAAGCAGCCAGCATGCCCAATGAAGCCGAGGTATGTGGCTGCAATGGCGTCAGTAAAGGCACCATCTGTAAAGCGATTCAAGAAAAGGGTTTATTCACTCTAGACGAAGTGCGAAAGCAAACCAAAGCCAGTGCATCTTGTGGTTCTTGTACAGGTTTGGTAGAACAAATACTGATGTTCACGGCAGGGGGTGACTATTCAGCTACACCGAAGAAAAAAGCTGTCTGCGCTTGCACCGATCACAGCCATCAGGAAGTGCGCGACGCCATCCGCGATGAAAAGTTACTCACACAATCGGCCGTTTTCAAATTCTTGAACTGGCGCACTGAAGATGGCTGCCCCACCTGTCGGCCAGCCATCAACTACTACCGCCTCAGCAGCTGGCCCAAAGAAGCGTTAGACGATACCCAAAGCCGATACATCAATGAGCGAAGCCATGCCAACATCCAAAAAGATGGCACTTACAGTGTGATTCCTCGGATGTGGGGTGGTGAAACCACCGCCGATGAACTGCGCCGTATTGCCGATGTCGTAGACAAGTACAAGATCCCAACCGTCAAAGTCACTGGCGGTCAACGCATCGACTTGCTAGGCGTAAAAAAGGAAGATTTGGTCAATGTTTGGAAAGACATCGGCATGCCCTCAGGTCATGCCTATGCCAAGGCTTTGCGCACTGTCAAAACCTGTGTTGGCAGTGAATGGTGTCGAATGGGCACCCAAGACAGCACCCAAATGGGAAAAGATCTGGAGCGAGCCATGTGGCGCATGTATGCGCCGCACAAAGTAAAGTTTGCAGTGTCAGGCTGCCCTCGAAACTGCGCTGAAGCTGGCATCAAAGATGTAGGCATCATTGGCGTCGACAGCGGCTGGGAAATGTACATCGCTGGTAATGGCGGCATCAAAACAGAGGTGGCCGAGTTTTTCACCAAAGTCAAAACTTCAGAAGAAGTCATGGAGTACACAGGTGCATTCATGCAACTCTACAGAGAAGAGGGCTGGTATTTGGAACGCACGGTGCACTACGTGAAACGAGTGGGCATGGACTACGTGAAGAGAAAAATTCTGGAAGACGAAGCTGGCCGGAAAGCCCTTTGGGCAAAATTGCAATTTGCCCTTGAAGGCGAACCCGACCCTTGGTTCGAATTTGACAAGGCCGGTGTGGACACACGCCAATTCAATGCATTGAGCGTTTAGGAACGAGCATGGCTGACTGGAAAGTAGTTTGCAAAGTGGAAGACATTCCCAAGATGGGAGCACGTCGCGTCGCAAGAGACAAGGGGCCTGAAATAGCCATTTTCAGAACCCAAGGGGACAAGGTTTTTGCCCTGCTTGATAAGTGTCCCCACAAGGGTGGCCCCCTCAGTCAAGGCATTGTCTATGGTGAAAGTGTTGCATGCCCGCTTCACAACTGGCAAATTAAATTGTCAGATGGTTTAGCTCAAGCACCCGATGTGGGGTGCGCGACCAAGTTTTCGGTTCGTGTCGACAATGAGGGGGTGGCGCTAGACTTTGAAGAGGTCAATACCATCGCCATCGATGGCTAAGTACCAGCCACAAGCCATCAACACTTCGCTTTTTTAAAATGACAGAGACCCGATCAACATGCCCTTATTGCGGCGTAGGATGTGGCGTGATCATTGAGTCACAAGGCTCTCAAATTATGGGTGTCAGAGGCGACCCTGCGCACCCTGCTAACTTTGGCAAGCTATGCAGCAAGGGCGCCACTTTGCATCTTTCTGCAAAAACGGAAATTACACAGCAAACACGTTTACTCAAACCTCAACGCAGATTAGCTCGGACTGACGCGTTTGCAGAAACCACCTGGGAAACAGCTCTAACGCAAGCTGCCGAAAAAATTGCACAAGTGGTGACACAACATGGCCCCGATGCAGTTGGCTTCTATGTTTCAGGCCAACTACTCACGGAAGACTATTATGTGTTTAACAAGTTGGTCAAGGGCCTGATTGGTACCAACAACATAGACACCAATTCCAGACTGTGCATGAGCAGCGCTGTAGCGGGTTACAAAATGACCTTGGGGGCAGACGCACCACCCGCCTGCTACGAAGATATTTCAGAGTCCGATTGTTTGTTCATTGCTGGCAGCAATGCAGCTTATGCACATCCCATTTTGTTTCGCCGCATTGAAGATGCCAAGGCCAAAAATCCAGAACTGAAAATCATTGTGGCAGACCCTCGGAGAACAGATACCGCCAGCGCAGCTGACTTGCATCTACCCCTTAAGCCAGGCACCGATGTCTTGCTTTTTCAAGGCCTATTGCGAGTCATGATCATGAATGGATGGGTTGACAACAAGTACATTGAAAAGCACACAGAAGGGTTTGATGCACTCCTAGAAAAAGTCATGCAATGTACACCTGCGAAAGTGCAGGAGATTTGTGGTGTTGACCCACATCAACTCCATCTGGCTGCAAAATGGTTTGCCACGTCCAAGGCCACGCTCAGTCTTTATTGTCAAGGACTTAATCAGTCAAGTAGCGGTACAGCCAAAAACGCATCCTTGGTGCATTTGCATTTGGCAACCGGTCAGATTGGCAAGCCAGGCGCAGGACCCTTTTCTCTGACAGGACAGCCCAATGCCATGGGCGGCCGCGAGGTAGGCGGTTTGGCCAACTTGCTTAGCGCACACCGAGACCTTGCCAATCCTGTTCACCGCAAAGAAGTAGCTGATCTATGGGGATTGGACGAAGTGCCAGCCAAGCCAGGAAAAACGGCTGTTGAAATGTTCCAAGCTGTGGCCGATGGTGAAATCAAAGTTCTTTGGATAGCCTGCACCAATCCCGCTCAATCTATGCCCGATCAGCGCATGGTTCGTCAAGCTTTGGAGCGTGCAGAACTGGTGGTGGTGCAAGAAGCCTTCGCCACTGCGGAAACATGTTCTTTCGCTGACCTCTTGCTTCCCGCGACCACGTGGGGCGAGAAAGAAGGCACCGTGACCAACAGCGAAAGACGCATCACCCGCGTGCGTGCCGCCGTTCTACCTTCAGGCTTAGCGCAGCACGATTGGCAAATTGCATTGCACTTGGCACATCACTTATCGCAACACAATGCATTCAGGTCTCGCGCTGCGTGCATGAATTTTAATTACACCCATCCAGAGGCTATTTGGAATGAGCATCGTGAAAGCACTCGCGGCAGAGACTTGGACATTACAGGACTCAGTTATGCACGCTTGGAAATTCAACCGGAGCAATGGCCCATGCCGGAGGGAAGTTCTTCTGGCGTCAAACGACTTTATGAGAACGGTCATTTCCCAACAGCTTCGGGCAAGGCCCAATTTACAGCCCTTGAGTATGTGCCTGTTTCTGAAGCTTGTGAATCGCGCTTTCCATTTTCATTCAACACAGGACGTCTGCGCGATCAGTGGCATGGCATGACACGTACGGGGACCATTGCCAAGCTCTTTGGACATGTACCCGAGCCCTGCGTTCAATTGCACCCGCTTGATATGCAATCTTTGAACTTAAGCAATGGTGATTTGGTCCATATCACCAGCAAGCGAGGGTCTATCGTGGCGCCTGCTCAAGCCTCTGATGAACTAGTCCCCCATCAAGCGTTCATGGCCATGCATTGGGGATCCGGATTTATCAGTGGCAGAGATCACCAAAACAAGGTGCTAAGTGGGGTCAATGCCATTACCACATCGGCGTTTTGTCCAAGTTCCAAGCAACCCGAATTGAAGCACGCAGCCGTTAAAATTCTCAAAGCTGAACTTCCCTGGAAGCTTTTGGCAATGGCCTGGCTACCTGCCAACCAAGCGATGCAAATTCTTCAAGCCATGAGAAGTCAGATGGTTCATTTTGAGTTTGCAAGTTGCGTACCCTTTGCAGCAGAGAGTTCATCTGCGGACTTGACTCAGGGCCAGTTGCCACGACAAGGCCTGCTTTTCAGAGCGGCCAGCTCAGAGGCACCTGCCATGTCCGTTGTGAACGACATTGAAAGATTGCTTCACCTCGATCCCAATGCGGGCCTGCGATATGCCGATCCCAAACGCAGTCATCTCCGAAGCGTCAAATTAGACAGAAGCACGAAATTGCCTCAACTTGAGGCCTTTGTGATGGCGGGAGACACCTCAGCCGAAGCCTGGCTTAAGGCTGTTTTACAAACGCAACAGTCTACGGAAAGCTATGGTCGAAGATTGCTCATGACTGGCCAAAAACCACCCATTCCCATGAAAGAAGTGGGACATACCATCTGCACCTGCTTGGGAGTGAAAGATGTCGCCATCAAAAATTGGCTAAAGAACCATCCAGGCGAAGAAAACAGCCAACTGGAAGGCTTAAAAACCAACTTGAAGTGCGGCACAGAGTGCGGCTCTTGTGTACCTCAGTTAAAACGCATGATTACCGACAAAGTACTTGTTGAAGGCAAGACCGTCAGCCCTTCATTGACCATATAGTCCATGGTTATCTGAGCTTTGAGACAATACGAGCATGGGCATAGGTCATTACATCAAAGAAATTGGACGCGGCAAGGATGGCGCGCGCGCGCTCACGCGTGAGCAAGCCGCTGATTTATTGGGTCTAATTTTGGACTGCCAAGTATCTGATCTTGAAATAGGCGCCTTCTGTTTGGCCATGCGCATCAAAGGCGAAACCCCCGAGGAAATGGCAGGCTTCTTAGATGCTGTTCACGCTCGTTTGAATAAGCTACCGCAGCAGCGTCTTCAACCGACCGTTGTCATTCCCTGCTACAACGGAGCTCGCAAATTACCCGCACTGGCACCTTTACTGGCTTTGCTTTTATGCCAACAAGGTGTGCAAGTGTGTGTTCATGGCACTTCCACAGAAAACAGTCGCACCACCTCTTTTGAGGTGTTCGAAGCCCTAGGACACAAAGCCCTGATGCACATTGACCAAGCGCAGGGTGGTTTGAACATCGTGGCCACCGAGGTCCTCAGCCCCGCTTTGAAGAAGCTGCTTGATGTTCGCCGCGTGGTGAATCTGCGCAACCCCGCACACAGCTTGGTCAAGCTCATGAACCCTTGCCAAGGCTCGGCACTGATTGTGAGCAGCTACACGCACCCAGAATATGCCTCCTCCATGGCCCAGACGTTTCAATTAACGCAAGCCTCTGCTTTTTTGTTAAGGGGCACAGAAGGTGAACCGGTGGCCGATGCGCGCCGCACACCTCAAATGGATTTCTTTCAGGCCGGGCTGATGCAAACCGTACAAGCCGCACAAGCCGGTGCGCTTCAAAGTATTCCCGATTTACCGAAACCCGATGCAGCAGAAACAGCCTCTTACATTGAAGACGTTTTGAATCAAAAGCGTGCAGTACCTGCACCCATAGCGCATCAAGTTCAACATATTTTGCAAGCCTTGAAATCCTTATGAACCACAAAGATTTGCCCGCCATCAAACCTTCAAACTTCTTAAAGGGTTCATGCACTTTGGTGGGCGCAGGACCTGGCGATCCTGAGTTGCTCACCCTCAAAGCGGTCAAAGCCATTCAAGCAGCCACTGTGTTGTTGGTCGATGATTTGGTGAATGAAGACATTTTGCAACATGCGTCGCCATCAGCGCGCATTGTGTATGTCGGCAAGCGAGGGGGTTGCAAAAGCACGCCGCAAGCCTTCATTGAAAAACTCATGATCAAGGCTGTGTATGAAGGTGAAAAGGTGGTGCGCCTAAAGGGTGGTGACCCCTTTATTTTTGGACGTGGTGGTGAAGAAGTCGAACACTTGCGTGAAGCTGGCATTGAGTTGGTGGTGGTCAACGGCATCACCTCGGGTTTGGCAGCCATCTCCTGCTTGGGCGCACCCCTGACACACCGAGAGCATGCCCACGGCGTGGTGTTTGTCACAGGCCACGCCAAACAAGGCGATCA
>Ga0114981_10001327_pt1 | contig 16213 bp, 15 predicted proteins | sample S_140806_MF_Meta_FD_87028 | JGI IMG/M metagenome (GOLD analysis project Ga0114981, IMG submission 87028) | Freshwater microbial communities from Lake Simoncouche, Canada to study carbon cycling - S_140806_MF_MetaG | ecosystem: Environmental > Aquatic > Freshwater > Lake | place: Lake...
AAACGTGATGGCAACGAACCCGTTAAGCTGTACAAAAAGGGCGGCGGGGTTAATGCCGCTGGTAACTACACCAAACCCGGGATGCGTAAAGCTATGTTTGAAAGCATTAAAGCTCGCGCAGTTCAGGGTACAGGTGCGGGTCAGTGGTCAGCGCGTAAAGCTCAGTTGCTTGCAAAGAACTACAAGGCCAAGGGCGGTGGGTATAAAAATTGAAAGCCCCACAACAGTCGCTTAAAAATTGGGGAGACCAGAAATGGCGAACCAAAAGTGGGAAGCCCTCGTCAAAAACGGGGGAGCGTTACCTTCCGGAAAAAGCAATTAAGGCATTAAGCTCCGCCGAGTATGCCGCTACAACAAAGGCAAAACGCGCAGGAAAAGCAGCAGGTAAGCAGTTTGTAGCACAACCCAAAGGCATCGCAAAGAAAACGGCGGGATTTAGAAAATGACAACTACGGGCGCAACAGCATTTAATCTCGAATTTACTGAGATAGCTGAAGAAGCATTTGAACGTGCTGGGCGCGAGATGCGCTCTGGGTACGACTTACGTACTGCCCGTCGTAGTATGAACTTGATGACTATCGAATGGCAAAATCGTGGCATTAACATGTGGACGATTGAGCAAGGTACTATTAATTTGATACCGGGGGTTGTTACCTATGCCCTCCCACTCGATACAGTAGATTTGCTTGACCATGTGATTCGCACTGGACAAAATAACATTTCTACCCAAGCCGATTTGACCATTTCGCGCATCTCGGTGTCTACATACGCTACGATACCTAACAAACTAAATACTGCGCGTCCTATTCAAGTATGGGTACAGCGTATGTCGGGGCAACAAACTCCCGCTAATATTGCTACCACCGCGGCGATAAATGCTTCGGTTACATCTATTCCGGTTACTTCTGTAGTAAACCTTGCATCTTCTGGCTTTATCCAGCTAGATAACGAGATTATTTATTATAATAATTTAGACGTTGCTACTAATACTTTACAGGCTTGCCAACGCGGACAAGCAAACACTACTGCGGCGACCCATACGATAGGTACCACGGTATATATTCCTAACCCACCATGTATAACATTGTGGCCTGTACCTGATAATTCGACTCCGTATCAGTTTATTTACTGGCGTATGCGCCGCATTAAGGATGCTGGGGACGGTATTGAAACTCCAGATATGAACTTCCGTTTTCTGCCTTGTGTCACGGCGGGGCTGGCGTACCATATTGCAATGAAAATCCCAGAGGGGTTGGAGCGTTTGGATATGTTGAAAGCGGCCTACGAAGAACAGTTTAATTTATCCGCAGGGGAAGACCGAGAAAAGGCTACAGTTCGGTTTGTACCTCGTATGCTTAGAGCGCGGTAATGGGTAATAGGTTTGCGTCAGGCTATAAAAGTATCGCGGAATGCGATAGATGTGGGTTCCGTTATAAGCTGCGGGAACTGCGAAAGTTAGTCGTTAAAAACATCGTTCAGAACACCAAGGTATGCCCGCGGTGTTGGGACCCTGACCACCCACAATTAAAACTGGGTATGTACCCGGTGGACGACCCTCAAGCAGTACGGGAACCGCGTCGGGATTTGAGTTTAAATGAGTTGAATATTGGTTCAAGGGATATTCAGTGGGGCTGGAATCCGGTAGGATTTGGTAATGGTGGAGATAACCAATTAGCGATTAACAACTTGGTCGCTGTAACACAAACCGGAACTGTAACCGTGGTGGTTGGATAAATTAACTTAGGAGTAGACATGGATAAGAAACAAGTTAAGGCGATAGCCGACAAAGAAGTTAAAGTGCATGAGAAGAAAATGCACAAGATGGCTAAAGGCGGCGTAACAGGTGAAGCTATGCGTAAAGTTGGTCGCAATATGGCTCGTGCTATGAACCAAAAATCTACTGGCAGGGGTCGATAATGGCTAAGTTTTCTAAAAAGATGATGGGTAAAGAAGTTGGTGACGCCGCCGTGTACGCTGCTCCTCATACCGAAGTCCCCGCAACCGATAAGTCTGATCCACAAAACAAGAGTGCTAAACAGCTTGGCCCTCGTACAGGTGTACAGCGTGTAAGCGCGGGTGACCCCGGTGCAAATGATGTCAAAACAACCGGCATTAAGATTCGTGGTGGGGGTGCAGCAACTAAAGGTACGATGGCTCGTGGCCCTATGGCTTAAAGGTAATGTATGAACTACGCTGATCTGTGCACAAACATAGAAAGTATCTGTGAAAACAATTTCACAACGGCAGAACTCGCCATGTTTACTGAACAGGCCGAGCAAAAGATTTATAACTCTGTACAGATTCCGGCGCTACGTAAAAATGTTACTGGAACCCTGACCGTTAATAACAAGTACCTTAGTATCCCTGAAGACTATTTGTACACGTACTCGCTGGCGGTTATTGACTCCGTAGGTAAGTATAACTATCTGTTAAATAAAGACGTTAACTTTATCCGCGAAGCTTACCCAATCCCTACATCATCTGGGATACCAAAGTGCTACGCCAACTTTGATCAAAATACACTCATTCTTGGCCCTACGCCGAATCTAGCGTATTCGGTGGAATTGCACTATGGGTACTACCCCGAGTCTATTGTTACTGCGGGCACTACATGGTTAGGTAACGAGTTCGATACTATTCTTCTAAACGGTGCGTTAGTTGAAGCAATCCGGTTTATGAAGGGCGAAGCGGATATGGTGGACTTGTATCAGAAGCTGTACTTGCAAGCACTTACACTGTACAAAACAATGGGCGACGGCAAACTGCGTCAAGATGCGTATCGTTCTGGTCAGGTACGTGTCCCAGTTACCTAAGGAAATTTATGTTTACTACTCCTGTTATTCCTGAAGTTGGTAGCGTCATTGTGGAAACTACGCAACATCGTGGGTTCACTCCTGAAGAGTTGTTACCACAAGCGATGGACAAGATTATTTACGTAGGGGACAACGCGCACCCAATTATCCGTGATCAAGCAAATGTATTTAAAATGCATGTAGGCCATATAGTGTTGCACTATATGCACGAGGCTGTTCGTCAAGACCGCGCTACATTAGCTGAAAAACTACGGGCGCTAGGACACCCAGAATTAGTAACCCTTTTGGAGATTTAACATGGCATTTTCTGGCAATTATATGTGCACCTCTTTTAAGAAAGAGTTGATGCAAGCAGTACACAACTTTAACAGCGCGGGCGGCAATACGTTTAAGCTGGCTCTGTACGATAACTCGGCGTCATTTACAGCGGCTACAACTGCGTATACATCAACCAATGAAGTAGCGGCGTCGGGTTCTTATAGTGCGGGTGGTGGTGCGTTGACGAATGTTACCCCTACAAGCTCGGGTACTACGGCGTTGACCTCGTTTAGCAACCTGTCGTTTACTTCGGCAACAATCACGGCGTTTGGCGCACTAATCTACAACAGCAGTGCCGCAGGTAACCCGTCTGTTATAGTGCTGGACTTTGGTGGCGCAAAGACTTCAACCTCGGGTACGTTTACGATTATTTTCCCGACTGCCGACGCAAGCAACGCGATTATTCGTATCGCTTAAAGGAGCATCATGGCTGATGCCGTTGTAGCATTTGAAGGGTGGAATGCTTCTGGCATTAGCTGGGGAGATCAAGGCTGGGGTGTAGGTAATTCTACTACGCCAAGTGTAGGGCAAGTCGGTACAGTATCAGTTGATGTTGCCGCTAGTGTTTCAGTTAATGTAACCGGCGTTTCAGCAACAGGTAATGTTGGGACGGTCACCGCCAGCGATAGTGCAAATATTTTGGTTACTGGGGTTAGTGCGGCAGGAAATGTTGGAACGGTAACAGTTAGCACCACTACAAGTGTTTCAGTTAATGTAACCGGCGTTTCAGCAACAGGTAATGTTGGGGCGGTCACCGCCAGCAATAATGCACAAGTAACAGTTACTGGGGTTGTAGGCACTGGGCAAGTGGGTACGGTTATTGTTACCCCCGCAGTTAATGTACTACTGCAAGGGGTATTTGCTACTGGACGGGTTGGAAATGTTTCGGTTCAGGCTTCAGCCCAAGTGTCCCTAACAGGAGTTTTTGCTACTGGCTACGTGGGGCAAGTGGTACTATGGCGCATAATTAATGATGCACAAACTCCTAATTGGCAAAACATTTCTGATGGGCAATCCCCGGGGTGGGGAACAATAAATGATGGTAACAACGTCGTATGGGTTCAAATTTAAGGGAATAATATGTCTAGTACTTACACCAATTCATTACGGCTGACCCTACAAGCCACGGGCGAAAATAGCGGTACTTGGGGTGATATTGTAAACGGCGGGGTCACTAGTCTAGTTGATGCCTCTATCGCTGGAACGGCTACGGTAACACACACTGATGCCGCCAACTACACGCTGACAGTAGCCAACGGTGCGACCGATGAAGCCCGCCGGATGTTTTTAAATATCGCTGGCACGTTGACCGCGGCAAGGAATGTTGTATGCCCCAGTGTGTCAAAACTATATTTTTTGACTAATAACACTACGGGCGGTTTTGCAGTAACCCTTAAAACTTCTGCCGGTACCGGTATAAGCGTACCTAGCGGTAAATCAGCGGCTCTATACTGCGACGGTACAAATGTCCTTGAAGCGTTTAATAATATATCTTCGCTTGGGGCGCTCACTGTTACTTCATTGACCAATTCCGGGCTTACTTCAGGGCGTGTAACCTACGCGGGTGCTTCCGGACTTCTGCAAGATTCGGCTAACTTAACATTTAATGGTACTACGTTAACAGCAAACACGTTAGGACTAACTAACGCTTTGACAGCAAGCAACGGAGGCACTGGCTTCAGCAGCTATACAACCGGCGATACGCTGTTTGCGTCGGGCGGTTCTACCATATCAAAACTTGCTCTTGGCACTAATGGCTTCATCTTGACCGCAGGTGCATCAGCCCCTCAATACACTAACCCCGCTTCGCTGACAGTAGGCACTGCAACAACCGCAGGTAAAAGCACTAACATAGCCGGGGGCGCAGCCGGTTCAGTCCCATATCAAACTGCGCTGGATACTACAAGTTTGTTGGCGTTAGGTACTAACGGGTATGTTCTTACGGCGGGTGCGTCTGCACCTACTTATGTAGCGCAAAATACCTTATCTGTAGGATCAGCCGCTACCGCAACATCCGCAACTACAGCAACTAACGTAGCAGGTGGCGCAGCCGGTTCTATCGTATACCAGACGGCGCTTAACACCACGGGCCTGTTGGCGCTGGGTACATCTGGTTTTGTATTAACCGCAGGTGCTTCGGCTCCGGCATGGAGTAACTCACTTACACTCACAGGCAATCTTAGTGCAGCGGCATTAATACCTACCGGTTCTAGCGCACCTACTACTGGTTTGTACGCACCCACAGGTAGCACTGTGGCTCTGGCGGTAAATGGCAATACCCCAGTTTATGCGGACGCAAGCGGTAATGTCGGCGTTGGTACGGGTGTAACTACTCTGGGGGCAAAGCTTGACGTAGTTGGTACAACACGATCTTCGGGTGGGTTCCTCCCCACTGTTAATTCTGTTTCTAACCAATCAACCGCGTTTACGATTAATAGCGATAGCTTGGGCCAATATAATTTCACCGCCCAGACAAGTAACTTTACTTTTAACGCCGATAGCGGTAGCCCGACAAATGGAACAAAAATTGTTATAAGAATTACCACCGGTGTAGCTACCCCGGTTATTACATTTACCGGCGGGGTTTCCAAAGGATTTCGTCCGATGGGGGTTACCTTGTCCGTAAGTGGCAGTAACTTTACATACACAACCACATCAAGTAAAACAGTGTATTTCGGCTGTATCTACAACTCAGACGCCGCTCGTTGGGATATTGTAGCTCTGGCGCAGGAGGCATAATAAATGGCTGTACGAACATGGTCTGGCGGTGGCGGCGCTAGTAATAACTGGTCAAATACCGCTAACTGGAGCACCGGAGTAGTACCGACTTCATCAGATACAGCTACGCTTGACGTTGGTACCATAGCAACATATGGAGTTAACTTAGATGTTAACACTACAATCCAAGCCATTACTTTTTCACAATCTGGTGGGTCTAGTTCTGCTACTTTTGCTACGAATAGTAATAGTATTACTGTAAGCAATACAGGCACTTGTTTTACTAATTCATCTACTGGTGCTAATGCCGTAACTTTTACTGGAACCGGCGGAATCATTGTAGGAAATACCTCTAGCACGTCTAAAACTATTTCCGCTGGCACCAATTTTGCAACCGGGCCAAATATTTCTGTTAGTGGGTCTGCTACTACTGCGTATACATTAGCCGTGACCGGCAAGATTAATAGCTTAACTATACCTTCTACGTTCCCCGGTACATTATCTAACACGGTTCGCACCCTTACTGGGTCATTATCTCTTTCAAGCAATGCTTCATTTTCTTGTACTGCCGGAACTAGTGCGACTACATTTGCCCCCACATCAGGCACAGTTACAATCAACACCAACGGAAAAACAGTTGATTTTCCAATAAATATTAACCCGGCAGCGGGCGCGACCGTACAACTTTCTGGCAATGTTTCCAACGGCACCACCAGAACCCTAACTATGGGGGACAACGGTACATTTGATTTAAACGGCAATACGTTTACAACCAGTAAATTTGTTAGCGCAAGCACTGATACGTCGCGCACTATTGCGTTTGGTAGTGGTGGGGCTATTACGTGTAGCGGTAGCGGTACGGCGGTAGATTTTTTTAATAGCGTTACTAGCAGCGTAATGCCGTTAATTACCGGAACCGGGCAGATAAATGTAACTAACGCTGGAACTTCCGCAGTAACTATTAACTTTGCTAATGCTGGCGGTAGTTCATCTAGCCGAGCACCTTCATTTGTATTTAGTGGCGGGGCTTACACATGTACGTTCGCCCAATTTGGGGGTAGCACTAACTTAGACTTTAGCTCGTTTACTGGTACGTGGGCGGGGTTTAATAGTAATACACCTATTTATGGAAACCTTACGCTCTCAAGCAGCATGACGGTTTCGTCATCATCAACTGCACTTAGTTTTGTATCCACCGGGACTCAAACATTTAACGGTGCAGGTAAAACTAATCTTGGCTGCAACATACTTTTAAATGGTGGTTCTTCATCAGTTTTGCAGTTAGTCGGTAATAATGTTGGATTTGCTTCTGGCGTTCAACTTACTTGGTCTGCCGGGGGCATAGATTTAAACACCCGTACATTCACCTCCCCTAGCACAATTAACACAACCACCGGAACAGGGTGCAACCTGTTGTTTAACGGCGGAACATTTGTGTACCCCGGGGCGTCGTTTACCCCCGCAACAGACTTTGTTACTACCGCTGGTACGGGTACGGGTACGCTGTCCTTAACTAACAATAACGCCGTTTACAATACCTCGGTTACGCTAAACGCCGTACTTCAATTTGCTACTAACTTATCTTTTAATACCGGCAACCACACAATAGGCGGGCTGCTTAAAAATAATGGTGCCGCAGGGTCTATAACATTCCCCGTGGACACTACCACAACCATTACCGGCGATATTACCCTAGTAGGTATATCCGGTGGGGTAATCAGTATTAACACTGATGTAACCTCGCCTCAGCGCCAAGCAACGCTGTCCAAAGCTTCCGGCATAGTCTCGGTTACGTATGTCGCAATTACAAACTCGGCGGCAACTGGCGGGGCAGAATGGCGGGCGTATACTTCAAACGGTAACTCCGATGGGGGGAATAACACTGGATGGATATTTACCGCCCCAACCGCAGGCGGCACTAACTTTTTCCTAATGTTTTAACCATAGTAGGGGGTTAAAAATTGATCCACTTACAATTCTTGCGGCTGCAAAACTTGCTGCAAGCGCAATCAAACAAGGTTGTGAGTTATATCAGACAGCTAAAGCTGATGGTATGGAGTTGGTCGATGCCTACGGTAAAGTTAAAGATGTTGTGGCTGACATTAGTGGTCATCTGGGACACTTTTTTAAAGCGCATGAGCAGTTGGAAAAGCATGTTCACGAGGAAGAACTAAAGACTAAAAAAGTACGTGACCCGGAATTGTCGGTAAACCAAGAGGCATTTAACAGGGTAATGGCAGTAAAAGAAATGCAACGATTAGAAACAGAGCTGCGCGAAACCCTCGTGTACCAAGCGCCGAAAGAGTTGGGCGCAATATGGTCAGAATTTGAAGCGATGCGCGACAGGGTAAAAGCGGAACGTGCCGAGGTGCAGCGGCAAGAATTACAGAAACAACAGATGGCAGCTTGGCGAAGAGCAAGAATAGTAAAGAAGGTAAAAGAACAAACGACACTAATCTGTGCAGTCTTGTTCGTAACAGGGTGGTTTTTATGGCTAATGATAATGCTAAGAATGAGTCTGACGTACCGTGGTCTTTACTCATCGCCGTCGTCGCTCTGTGTTTTGTGTTGATCATTGCTCTCCCGATTATGGGGATAATGTATATGGACATGAATAACGCAACAATTGCAGCAATGGAAGAAATAAAGAAAATGCGGGAACTACGCGCCAAAATACTATTAGGAGTACAGGAATAATGCTTACGCTACTTTCAACGTTTCTATCGTTTTTAATGGGCGGCTTGCCTAAACTACTCGACTTTTTTCAAGACCGTGCAGATAAAAGCCATGAGCTTAAACTAGCCCAGATGCAGACCGAGCGCGAACTAGAACTACGTAAAGCCGGGTTTGAAATAGAACGCCAGATAGAAGAAATTAAATTAGACGAGATTAAGACCCAGACACAATCTGCGGAGAAAGTCTCGCTAATCGACGCACAAAATGCGGAGATGCAAGCTATATACGCCCACGATATCGCAATTGGTCAGGGTGCTAGTCAGTGGATGATTAACTACCGCACGGGTGTACGTCCAACAATTACGTATGGTTTCTTTGGTTTGTTAATGTTGGTAGAAATTGGCTTGTTCTTGTATGGTTGGAACCGTGGCGTGGAGTTTAATACGTTGGCAAACATGTTGTGGGATGACGAAACTCAGGCTTTGTTTGCAGCGATAATCAGCTTCCATTTTGGTGGTAGGGCGTTTGGTAAATGATAAGTCCCAAAGCCTTAAAGATGATTTCCCACCACGAGGGGGTAAGGAATAAACCTTACCGGTGCCCTGCCCGACTTTGGACAATCGGCGTGGGACATGTAATCGAAGCGAATCACGCCAAAGTGCCATTTGAAGACAGGCTAAGTTTGCCTTGCCCAGAAGGCTGGAACCGTGTATTTACAATGGAAGAAGTAGATGCCATACTTGCAAAAGACCTTGAGAGGTTTGAACGCGGAGTTCTTAAATATTGCCCTAGCGCTATTAATAATCAAAGCTGGCTTGACGCTCTTGTAAGCTTTAGTTTTAACCTAGGGTTGGGTACGTTGCAACGCAGCACATTGCGGCAAAAACATAATCGGGGCGACTATGCTGGTGCTGCCGACGAATTTTTGAAGTACACGAAAGCTGGTGGCAAAGTTTTAAAAGGGCTTGAGAACCGCCGCAAAGATGAACGCGCGTTATATCTATCAAGGGTTACATATGGCATTGAGAAAAATAACCCCTAAAGCGGGAGTCAATCGTGAGAACACTCGGTATTTTTCCGAAAATGGTTGGTACGCTTCCCAATGGACAAGGTTTCGTCAAGGCACTCCAGAAAAGATTGGTGGGTATACCCGCGTAACCGCGAACACGTTTGAAGGCACTTGCCGCGCATTACTTAACTGGGTAACACTTGGAGGAGCTAACCTACTCGGCGTAGGTACTAACGTACGCTATTACATTGAAAACGGGGGCACCTATAACAATATTACCCCGTGGAAACTTTTCTCTAGTACTGGAAGTTTAAGTAACCCGTTTACTACAGTAAATACATCATCTACGATTACTGTAGCTTCGTCAGGACATAATCTAGTTGTAGGTAGTATTGTAATTTATTCTGGCGCAACGGCGGTAGGCGGGATTTCTGCTGCAACACTAAATAGTCGCCATGTAGTTACTGCGGTTGTTGACGCTAATACATATCAAATCCAAGTCGGTACCACTGCTACGTCTAGCACTACTGGGGGCGGCACAGTAATATATACTTATTACAGCACCGAAGTTAAATTAACTAACCCGTTTACCACAAATCTAACTAATCCTACTCAAGTACAAGTAACTCAAACAGGAGCTAATGCTTTAGTAGGAGACTATGTATTTTTTTCTGGGGCTTCCGCCGTAGGTGGTATAACCATCGCTGGGTTCTACCGAGTATTCCAGTATATTAACGCAAATAACTACATTATTATATCGAGCACCCCGGCTACTTCGGTAGCTACTGGAGGGGGCACTGTGTTTGCTCGGTACGAAATACCGGTTGGCGCGGAGTTTCAAACACCTACTGAAGGTTGGGGTGCTGGCGCATGGAGTGCTGGGCAGTGGGGTATTGGCACAACAAGTTTTACCAACATGCGTTTATGGACGCACAGTAATTTCGGTGAGGCGTTGGTGTTTGCTCCCCGTGGGGGTTCGTTGTATTACTGGTCACCCGCGGTAGAAACCTTAAATGGGCGTGGTACAGCAATAATAACAATGAGCGGGGCAGATAACGTGCCGTTGTATGCAAACTCGGTTCTTATCTCAGACGTATCCCGGTTTGTATTGGTATTCGGTACTAACGATATTTACACTAATGTACTCGACCCTATGGTAATTCGTTGGTCGGATCAAGAATCCGTAGTGGATTGGACGCCGATGGCAACTAGCCAAGCAGGAAGTTTAAGGCTTTCCAATGGTTCAGAAATTGTCGCTCGGATACAAACACGACAAGAGATTTTGGTATGGACTGATACCGCGCTGTATTCATTACAGTATGTAGGTACTCCGGTTGTATGGGGTAGCACTTTAATGGGTGACAACATATCTATTATTGGGCCGAATACTGTGGCGTTGGGCGCGGGCGTAGCGTTTTGGATGGGTAACGGTAAGTTTTATAAATACGACGGTAGTGTACAAACATTACGATGCGACTTACGTCAGTATATTTTTTCAGACTTTAACTTAGACCAAACGCTACAAATTTCTTGCGGTACTAACGAAGCGTTTAACGAAGTGTGGTGGTTCTACCCCTCCGCAAATTCAATGGTGCCCAATCGCTACGTGATCTATAACTATTTGGAAGACACGTGGGCGTATGGCGAATTAACCCGGTTTGCATGGATTGACAAAAATACACGTAAGTATCCAATGGCTGCGGCGGCGAGCACAATTATGTACCATGAAAATGGGGTGGATGATAACTCAACAAGTACCACGGCCCCAATACCTGCGTACATCGAGTCTGGTGAATTTGATATTGATGACGGCGATCATTTTGGTTTTGTATACCGGGTATTGCCTGACATAAATTTTACTGGGTCAACAGTACAAAACCCCCAAGTAACATTAACGTTGTACCCAATGCAGAACTCAGGCAGTGGTTTCGGCACTTCAATAGGTGGAGACCGTAGTGCTAGTTCAACTCGTACCGTAGCATTTCCTGTAGAACAATTTACTGGGCAGGTCTATATCCGTGTACGTGGGCGGCAAATGGTGTTGCGCGTAGAATCTACTGGGTTAGGGGTAACATGGCAAGTGGGTGCTACACGTATTGATATTCGTCAAGATGGACGCCGAGGGGGTTAATTATGGGTATGCTACAAAACGTTAACCCACCAAACTTGCCAGTGCCGGTGCCGGGAAAAGAAGTTGACGCTACGTATGTTAATAACTTACTTAATGTGTTACGTTTGTTTTTCCAACAAATCAACGCCGTGCAACAGTTAACGATTGCAAACGTTAACATAAATATTGATACCCTTCCCACCGAGGCTAATTTGTCGTCGTTACGTTCCGGAGATGTGTACCGATACACGGCGGATAACTCGTTAAGAATAAAGGTTTGAGATGGCACTACCGTTTGTATATTCCAGCGCCACCACGTCGGGACAAAAACAACTTCAATCGCTTGCCCAAAAAGCGGGGGTTGATTATTTGGACGGTAGCACGGTTGACTATCAAGCGATTGCCGATGGACTCGGCGCGTACATTAAAACCGATACTGGGTTTGTTGCCCCTAAAACCTCTCCCGCTGGACTTACATCCGATGATGCTGCGACCTTAGCAAAAAGCTTAGGGATTAAATACTCAACAAAAGATTATCAGCCCCTTGCAAACTCTCTTGGGGCGTTTATTCAAACAGGTAGTACCGTAGTATCTCCAGAAAAATATAAATCAAGTATCCCCATTGACGTTGCAGAATTGGCAGCGAAAAACCTTAACCTGCTTTATATTGATACCGCCGATTTAGCGCGAACGCTACAAACGCCAATTAGTTCTGGCGATACTACAATTAAAGTACCTACCACCGATACGTGGAACAACAGAGTCCTTTCTTACGGCGAAGCAGTTAGGTTAGCCAAAGACCAAGGATTATCCTATATAACACCAAGCACTCTAGCTAATAAATTTCGGGCGTTTATTGTTGATGTGAATGGCACTAAATATGCAGCCCCTACACTAGCAGCGGATGACCCGCTGTCAAAAGTCCCAGTAAGCGAAGCTGCGGCTAAAAACATTGCGGGGAAAATGCATGTTGGGTACTTAAACGCCCAAGATTTAGCCAACACTATTGGACTAAAAACCTATGTAGGTGGGCAACTATATACCCCCGGTAAAGCCGCGGTTCCTACTAGCCGCCCTCGAAACATTGGTTACGAAGAAGCTCTTACTCAAGCAAAAGCACAAGGGTGGGTAAGTCCAGATATAGAAAAGTATAAAAACACTGCTCTTATTGCCGCAGACTTATCAAAATATTTTAATGCAGATGTTTATTCGTCGCCTTTATATACCGGCAGTACTCGTAATAATAACGCTATACGTTATGCCCAAGCCCCTACTTCGCTTATATATGGCCCCACTAATACTGTGTACTCCGAAGATGCGTACACCGAAGCAAAAGCAAATGGTGTTTTTTTCACGTCCAGCCAAGACCTTGCAAATAAATTAAACAAAACTATTGTTAAAGACGGGCAAACATATAAACCTGATACAAAAGCGTCTGGGCTACAAGTTGCTAGTGTAGATGACGTACGAAAATTTGCACAGCAAAATGGACTTCCCACCACAGATTTACAAGGGTTGGCTGATAAGTATAAAATTTTTATTCCCCAACCGTTTGGTAAATTTATTGCGCCGAAAGTAAAGGCTGCAAACCCACTCTCTACAAGTGATGCCGCGGGGATTGCAAGAACATTAGGGGTACGGTACACCAGCACACAGGATTTAGCAAACCAACTTGGGTTTAAAGTTGATACCTTCTCGGCAAAAACCAACGCAAAACGAGAAGAAGCTTACGAAGACGTACTTACTAAATATAAAGAAGATAGCGGAACTAAATTACCAGACGCTCAAATTACTCCTGCCGCAATCGCAAATTATTACGGGATAAGTGTTAAAAACGCCGAAGGTAAAGTTATTGCCAGCCCTACAAATTATTCTACCCAATCGGTCGATGACCTTACAAAACAATTTTATAACTACGCATACAATAATAGGCTTAACGAGTTAAATGACAAACCTAAATGGGACGCATATGAATATAACTCTATAGCAAATACTTTAGCTAGTAAAGGTGTAGATATTTCAAAAATTGAAGTTAGTGCCGCTAAAGCAGCATACTCGACTTACGATAGTAATTCCCCCGTCCCAACACCTAAACCCACAACTACACCAACAACTGTTCCAACAACTGCCCCAACAAAGGTAAATCTATTTGATTCTTTTGATCATAAAATAGATACCGCGTTTAATAAAGTAGTAGAGGCTAAAACAAACTACAACAACGGTATGGGCACCCAGCAAGCCTACGACATTGCCCTAAGAGATTACGAGAATCTACAATCTGAATATAAACGGGCGCAATCTGATGCACAGATTTTTGGTACGCCAAATAGTAGCCTCCTTGGGACTTCCGCGTATAGTAAACAGCTTGAACTAGAAAAAGTTTTTGCTAAAGCGGGGGGTACCGACTCGAATATACTTACGGGGGATGCTTTGGCCTCCGCATTAAAAGCCGCGGGTAATACCGATGGATATGTAGCGGGGAATAATCTTAATTCTTTTAATTCTTATATTGTCAAAGGTGCAGCGGTACTAGGGGTTACTAAAAAAGGGGATAACAAATATAGCGGAGATTTAAACAAAGCAGCAGAGCAACTAGGACTTGATCCTAAAAAATATGATACCCCTACAAAACTATATGACGCAGTTAATACCGAAGCATTAAACCGAGGGTTGTATGTTATTAACTCAAAAACCCCCGTAACTAGTAACTTAACGTACAACGTAAACTTTTTAGATGGCAGTACGCTTTCAACAGGAAACATTGCCCCTAATCATCAAGTAAGTATTTATCAAGCAAACAAAGGGGGGCTTAATCAAATTGGTAACGCCGCTCCTATTTATGCAAACACAACTAAACCCCCATCAACAACTTGGCTAGAAGATTTTGGGGATGCTTTTAGTAATTTTTCCATGAAGTATGTACTCCCCGTAATGATTGCTGGGGCCACCGCGGGGTTGGGCGGTTCTATTGCAACGGGGCTAACTAATGCAGGAGTTAATTCTATTGTAGCAGCGGGTATAGGTAACTCTCTTGCGAGTGGTGCAATAGCGTTAATGACTAATGGAGATGTAAAAAAATCAATGATAGCCGGGTTTACTGGGGGGGCGTTAGGGGCAGGAGTACCTCAAATTACTAGTACGCTCATACCAAGTAGTGTAATTAATACCCTCGCAGATACTTTGGCGCTTAAACCTGAACAAGTTAGCCAAATGCTTAACCAGACTCTTAGCCAAAGTCTGACAGACACGATGCAGGGTAAAGATTTTTTTGATTCTTTTCTTGAAAATGCGGGGGTAAATTTGGCATCCCCCCTAGCAAAAAGTTTAATATCGAATTCAATCAAAGCTATAGACCCTAATGCGTCAAAACAATTAACTAGTTTTGTAAGTAATCTTGGTGGGGTCGCCGCTACCGCCGCTGCGCGGCAACAAGATGTTGAAGCCGTGGTTAAAAAAGCTCTCCCCGGCCTTATATGGGCTGCGGGTAAAGGTATGGTGTTTACTCCACCACGCGAAATTAAACCGGGGGTTATAACTACTGCGGATGCACAAGATGCTGTTGAATGGTACACCCCGCTTTCTCCAGAGAAACAAGAGTATTTAGGGGCTTCAACAGCAGAGATTACAATGGATGAAAATGGTAACTTAGTTCATCCTTCTGCGCGGTATGAAGTAAAAGATAAGAACGCCCCAAAAGTATTCCCTGATTCCGTTGGGTCCCCCGTACTTGGTGAGGGGCAAAAAATTGTGGGGGATGTGGGGTCTTATTATCAAAAAAATAAAGACGGTACAAGCGACCTTATATACACCCGCAATATAGAAGACGATGATGGGTCAGTACTTAAACTATTTATAAACAGCAAAACAGGGGAACTTGCACACCAAGTTGTATACGATGCGCCGATAACTATTGAGATTAATCTCAACGATGATTATGAAGAAGTACCACATGAAAAAACAGCAGAAGAGAAAAAAGTAATAGACAAAAAAATATTAGACCTTGATTCCTTATTTGGTATTAAGCCTGTTGTTATAACCAAACCAACGCCTACGCCTACGCCGACCCCAACGCCTACGCCTACGCCGACCCCAACGCCTACAATTAAACCAACGCCTACGCCTACGCCAACGCCGACCCCAACGCCGATCCCAACACCTACGCCAACACCAACACCTACGCCAACACCAACACCAACACCAACACCAACACCAACGCCTACGCCTACGCCTATACCTACGCCAACGCCTACGCCAACGCCTACGCCAACAATCAAACCAACACCAACACCTACGCCAACGCCTACGCCTACGCCTACGCCTACGCCAACAACTAACCCAACAACTAACCCAACAACTAACCCAACAACTAACCCAACAACTAACCCAACTGACGGGGATAATACTGGGAGCACTGGAGGCACGGGGGGGACTGATGCACCCGGTGGAGGAACTGGGGATGGGGGTACGGGTGGAGGCACTGGGGGTGGAGGAACTGGGGATGGGGGTACTGGAGGGACAGGAGGTACTGGAGACGCGGGTACTGGGGGTACGGGTGGAGGCACTGGGGGT
>Ga0114981_10001331_pt1 | contig 16201 bp, 15 predicted proteins | sample S_140806_MF_Meta_FD_87028 | JGI IMG/M metagenome (GOLD analysis project Ga0114981, IMG submission 87028) | Freshwater microbial communities from Lake Simoncouche, Canada to study carbon cycling - S_140806_MF_MetaG | ecosystem: Environmental > Aquatic > Freshwater > Lake | place: Lake...
CTGTACCATATTAGACGATCCCTATTTGTAAAGTAACGTTTTTTGTGACATTTAGATAAAAATATACAATTAATTCTTATATTATTTAACAAATCATCTATATCTTTAGTCCATGTAGTACTGTCTATAATTGCAGACATTTAATGTATTTAATGTATAAGAAATAAATTTAAAATATTTAAATTATTTTATTTTAAATACATTAAATACATTAAATGTCTGCAATTAAAGCCAAGACTCAGTCTAATAAAAATTTTTCGGAAGATTTAAATGAAAGAATCCTTAAATTAGAAGATAACTTAATTACTGTTCAAAAGGCTATTAATAATTTACAATATCATTTTTCTACTCAATCTTCACAAACAGAATTAATTAAAACTATAAACTATACGCGTTTAAGTGAAATTAACAATTAACTTTTTAAAAATATTATATTATTATTATTAATAAATGAGTACAACAGATGAAACTCCTATGGCTATAAAAATAAGAGAATCAGATCCGGTTTTAGACTGTTTTTTAACAGGTTCGACTCCTAAAGGAGTTAATTACAGTATGTATTGGATTCCGGTTAATACAAATAATTATTCGCTCGCTAATATGAAATTAGGAAACACTGGTGCACCAGATTCAGTTAAAATAGATTCTACGGTTCGTTATTTAGTTATTAAAGTATATGATTTGGCGGAAACTGATAAAATTTCAAAAGCTTTACAAACAGGGGATATATCTATTTCAGACTACGGTACAATTAAATATGGATCTACTGTTATACATACGGGACTTTACGATGCGTTACCGGAAGCTATTAAACAAAAAGAAATAGGAGGATCAACTAATTTAAACTCTGGCACCAGTATTGATGAGTATAGAGCAAAAAATATATACAATTTTGATAAGAATATGGCTTTAAGTAAAAATCACAAATATATTCTATATAGACCAAAAAATCAACAAGGGGATGCAGACAGGTATTATCTGTTAATAAACCCACTTTATACAAAAAGTTTTCAAAAATATTATAGACAGCTATATATAGATAAAAATACTGATAACACCGCCCTTCCGCCAGCTGGATCTGATATGAGAAAGGCGATAATTAAGCATTGTAACGCTTTTACAATTAAGGGAAAAGCTACATCTAGGGATTCCGCTTTTATCTCCGCCGGAAAAGCAGCAGGCGGTGTCAATGATAGTAACCCAGAAATTTATTTAGATCCATTTTGCGCAGTTATGGTAGATAATAATACCGCTAGATTAAATTTTACATATAAGACAAGTGTTACTAGCTCGTGGTATAAAGACGGTTTTTTTCAAAACGACGTGATTAGAAATCAGCTAATCGGTAGTATTGTGAATATCGCAGAGAGTACATTCGAACTACCTTTTTCTTGCGACAATGCTAATCAACAATCTATTACACTTTTAAAATATTATCAATCTCAAATGTCCACCGACTCATCGTTTGTAAGGGATTATATTAACGCAACAAAAGCGAAGTCTAACACAACAACCGACAATCCCTATAAGACACAGAACGATTTTGATAGTAAAATTGAACCCGGGTGTCCACCCGTTGCTCTTACGGAATGTAGCATAACTCAATTTGCTTACTCTGATATAGTTAATTCGCCAAATTTCATATCATGTGGAGCTGACGGCAAACCTGTGGTACCAACCGACGGCGGCGGCGATGGAGGAGGGGGAGATGGTGGCGATGGAGGTGGAGACGGTGGCGGCGACAACAAACCTAAAGTACCACCTGAAGAAAAAACCCCTTCTGGATACAACCCATACAAACCATACAAACCATCAACTGAGAAACCTCCGGACTCGATTGAAACGTTCAAAAAGTATATATTTGATATGTACGAAGAAAACCCGCTAATGATATATATAATATTAGGAGCCGTGTTAATATTTATAATTTTAGTTCTTTATTTTATATTATTTCGTTAATATCTAAATTAAAATATTTAACTTATAACAAATGGAAGGTATAATACCAAATGGTTACAAGCTTCCTTTAGGATTTACGATGCCCCCAAAATGGGGCTATAACGAAGAACTAAAGTACAATTTTTCAATAAGAGATAATCTTCCACAAAAGCTTAAAGGAAAAGCTGAAGCAATAGCACGTGAACGTGGAGCAGATTTACAGAGACAGGGTAAATATGACGAGTTTGATCGACTAGTGGAAGATGTGTACGCAGAAGTTTATAAGGACTGGTTTTTCGGACTATCCAAATATGATAGAGATGTGATTGTTAAGACTTTATTAAGAAATATTCAAATTGTACAAAAGACACATCTACTTCCATCAGAAAAAACTTTACTAGATAAATTTGATATTTCTGAGTCGTGTAGATCTACTTGGATAGAAACTTACGAACCAAATTTTGAATACTATAGAGTAAAAGCTAATTATATTAAATGTGGGCAGTTATTAAATTGCTCTACAATAAATGAAAATAAAAAAGTCTGCGATAAATCTCCAGGTTATATTAATCAATATGAAGACCCTACACCAAGCCCCTATAATTTTTGGAATAAATATAAGATAACTATAATTATTACATTAATTAGTATTTTATTATTAATTATTTTTTTTTTATAAAAGGTAAAGGAAACGGAAATGTAAATGGAAATGTAAATGTAAATGTAAATCCTGTAAACGATATCGTAACTTCATTTGGTAATTTATTTTAAAATTTTCTTTATTTTTAAAAATTGTTTTCTAATGTAATAATAAAATGTCTTTAGAAGTACCTGATTTTGTAAAAAATTTTAGCAAGATTTTAGCACCTAACTTCGATGCTTCTAGATCAGAATTAGGTTATCCAACCGAGGCTGAACTCGGCAAATATTGTACAGATTCTGTGGATGACGGAGACAAACTGCAGAATTTAAAAAAGTTGGATGATAAAGACGCTCTAGTCGAGCTAATTAAAGCATCTTCTGGGCCGGATAATAAGTGTAGAAAGGACCTACTTAATACCCTTGATACGACTGTTAAAATTAAAGAAGGTTTGATTGCAGGAGCTACACCATCTGGGGGTGGACTTGGATACGCAATGGACAAGACTCTTGGAGAAAATCTTTACACTCGTACATCAGAAGAAGGTTGTAAGACCATTCTTTATAACGCAGCAGATAAACTTGCCGTAACAACTCAGAAGCTTTGTAAGTATAAAGGCTCAATCCAAACGTTGGATTTAAATACGTCCACGCAATTTAGCGTATCAGTTATTGCGATGCCTACAGAATCTATGATAGCGGGTCACACGAAGTCGATGGCGGAATATAAGGAACGTATTACTGAAATAGCACTTAATAGCAAAGGGGATCCAAATGTAAGTATATATGCGATTGAAGAGCTATCTAATGCTCAAAAAGCTGAGGAAGCTAATTGGGATTTTAGCATTAGAGATTTTAAGCTACAACTTACATACTCTGATGTTAAACAGATGGAAATGACCAATGATATGCAAGTAACTGACGTAACTAGCATGGAAGGACAAATGAAAAAACAATTAACATCCGATATAGTAGCACAGCTCACTAAAAAGACAGATTTTGGGGGTTCATCAGACAGTATACAATCGTATGTATCAGATAAAGTTAAGAGCTTAGATTCTAACGCTATTAAAGATATAATTGACGCTGCTAACAAAACTAAGATAACTTCTGTTACTGGTGGTAACATCCTTTTTTATGCAGCAGGTCCAATAAGTGGAGTTAATTTGGGTATTAACATCAAAAACATGACTTTTTTGAGAAGTGCTATGATTAGTAAAGCTTTAGAAAATTTAACTTCAAAATTAGCAAGTGAAGTAATAGCAGAGGTAGCTATTAAGAGTAAGGTAGAAACAGAAAACGCAGGATTAACAGCTTTTCAGGGAGCCGTCAATAAAATGTTTGAAGACGCTCAAAAGGGAACAGGTTTATCGTCGATGTTATCGGGCTTTTCCGGACTCTTAGGCGGATTATTTGGTCCAATTATAATATTAGCGTTAATTGGACTTTTTATATTTTATAAGTTGTTCTTAGGTGGGGGTATCGGAGGCAGCGCTGTTAAAATTGCTATAATTATATTTGTAGTATTATTGATTTATTTTGGTGCAGCGTATATGTTTAAGTTTTGGCCGTTTAAAGCCGACGATTCTGACGATGGAAAAAAAGACAAACCTTCCATACAATTTCGTAAAATAAGTAATTTTATGAATGTTGATCCAAATACAGCACCACATATTATGCATGATAATCAAAAGTTTAAACACAAAAATAATATAACTCCCGCATACGTGCAAACAAGTCCCGCATACGTGCAAACACGTAACTTATCAAAATTTAATTCTAAGAATAATCCTTATAAAAATATTATTAATAAATGAATTAGATAATTTGTTAATTAGATAAATAGACACGATTAATTATTAAATAATTTAATAATGTAATTAAATTATTTAAAGATTACAGATATTCTATAATATATAATATATCATATGAAGGTAGTAACACGAAGCGGACGCGTAGAAGAAGTTAGATTCGATTTGATTACCGAAAAAGTTAAAATGCTGTCTGAATATAGCGAAATATGGGGAAAAAAATTAGAGGTTGATCCAGTTTTTATAGCTCAAAATATATGTAGCCTGATTTATGATGGAATTAGTACATCAGAACTTGATGAATTTTCTTCAAGTTTTTCGGCTACTCTTTTCAAAAATAATCCAGATTATATTATTCTATCGGGTAGAATTTCAATTAATAATCATCACAAAAACACACATGATTCTTTTTTAAATGCTACTAAAGAATTGTACGAATCAAAACTTGTAACACACGAATTTTACAAAATAGTATCTGATAATGCAGACTATTTTGAAGAAATTGTAGACTGTAATAGAGATTACAATCTAACTTTTTTTGGATTCAAAACTTTGCAGAACGGTTATTTACTAAAATCTAATAACAAAATCATTGAAAGACCTCAGTATCTATTTATGCGGGTAGCTATTCAGATTCATAAAGAAAATATTCAGTTGGTTAAACAGACATACGATTCTATATCTAAAAAATATTATACTCATGCTACTCCTACGCTTTTTAACTCGTGTACAAATTTTCCACAACTTAGTTCGTGTTTCCTATTAGGAACAGAAGATTCGGTAAAGGGAATTTATAAATCCGCGGCAGATATGGCTGAAATTTCAAAACATGCAGGCGGAATTGGAGGTCATTTCAGCAACGTTAGAGCAAAAGATTCTCATATTTCTAAAACTAACGGAAAGAGTAATGGGTTAATGCCTCTTTTGAGAGTACTAAATAATGTGTCGCGTCATATAAATCAGGGTGGAAAAAGAAACGGATCGTTCGCTATTTATATTGAACCATGGCATCCTGATGTATTCGACTTTTTGGATGCTAAAAAGAATAATGGCGCAGAGGAAATGAGAGCAAGAGATTTATTCTACGGCCTATGGATTCCAGATCTTTTCATGCGCCGGGTAGATAACAATGAAATGTGGTCTCTTATGTGTCCAAACGAATGCCCGGGTCTTACAGATTCTTATGGAGAAGAATTTGAAAAACTGTATACAGATTATGAATCATCAGGAAAATATAGAAAACAAATCAAGGCTGTTGAACTATGGGAAAGGGTAATTAACTGTCAAATTGAAACCGGATCACCTTACATTCTCTATAAAGATTCGATTAACAGAAAATCAAATCAAAAACATTATGGAATTATAAAAAGCAGTAATCTGTGTACAGAAATAGTACAATATTCAGATTCTAAAGAAACGGCTGTATGTAATCTTGCAAGTCTTTGTCTTCCAAGTTACGTTGAAAACGGAGTATTTAACTTTGAACTTCTGGGTCTAAAAACTAAAGAATTAGTTGTTAATCTAAATAACATTATAGATTGTAATTCATATCCAACTCCAGAATCAAAACTTTCTAATATGAAACATCGTCCAATGGGTATAGGTATTCAAGGCCTTGCTGATGTATTTATGATGCTTAAAATGCCTTATGATTCTGAGATGGCCAGACAACTTAATAAAGATATATTTGAATGCATGTATTACAACGCGTTGTGTATGTCTTGTGAATTAGCGAAAAATCAAGGATATTACGAAACTTTTCCCGGATCTCCTACGAGTATGGGAATACTTCAATTTGATTTGTGGAACGTTAAACCTCAAAAATACTCAAACGAGATCTGGGAAGAACTAAAATCCAAAATCAAGGAACATGGTCTAAGAAATAGTCTATTAATTGCTCCAATGCCCACAGCTTCTACTGCTCAAATCATGGGAAATAATGAATCTTTTGAGCCATATACATCTAATATTTACACGCGAGCAGTTTTGTCTGGAAATTATATTGTTCTCAACAATCACCTCGTTAATGAGCTACGTAGTAGAAATTTGTATAATGGAAAAATAATCGAAGAAATTATGTTAGATAAAGGCTCAGTTCAAAATACTAATCTTCCACAATACATTAAAGACATCTACAAAACTGCATGGGAACTTCCTCAAAAGTGTTTGCTTAATATGTCCATCGATAGAGGACCGTTTGTAGATCAGAGTCAGAGTTTGAACTTGTTTGTTAATCCTCCTCAACAGAAAGTTATTCATTCGATTCATATGTATGGATGGAAAAATGGGTTGAAAACTGGTTCTTATTACATCAGAACAAAATCTATTCTAGAAAATCAAAACTTTACTACTCAGGTGGCTATGGAAAAATCTAAAACTAAATCTAATTCTAAATTTAAGGATTGTCTATCGTGCGGTTCTTAAAAATAAAATAAATAGTTATAGCTACTATTACAAGCAAAATTAGCGATATATAAACATACATACTGTAAGATTCAGTTTCTTTTAGATCGGATACATTATTAAATTTTCCATTTATTAGGTTGTGCATTTCTGCCTTAAATTCAGTCAATTCGAGATTTTTAGCAGAAATTTTATCATTTACACTTTTATGAAAAGAATGTCCCCAATTAATTAAAGTTTCTCTAGTTTTGAGAGCTTCAATTAATTCGGAGTTTAGCATTTTTTGAGATTCAATTGAACATTTATTACACGGTAAAATTTTCATAAAAGATTTATAAAAATTGCCGTAAACTTCCATATCAACATCGTTTGGTTTCTCCGGGTATCCAAAAGTTGAAAGATGAAACGTTTTCCAAAAAAAAGGTCCCCAAATTTTTGGATTAATATTAGATTTACCAGAAAGTTCCATGTTATTAATTTAAAAGAAAAAAAAATAATAAATTGTGCGTGTAATAATTATGAATTACGAATTAGCCGAAAAATGGACTTTGTATATTCAATATAAAGATCTTGGGGATACATACGCAAAAAATTTAGAAAAATTAATAGATATAACAGATATTAAGACATTTTGGCAAACATTTAATAACGTCCCAAAAATATATGAAATTTTTTCAGACGGAATTAATACTAAAAAAATGAAAAGAAATAACGCCTCTCCGTGTGCTTATTCTTTTTTTAAAAACGATATTTCTCCACGTTGGGAAGATGAGATGAACGTAAACGGTTTTGAATTTTCAATTAGAAATAATTTTGACTTTAATTTGCTGCAAAATCAGTGGATGTCTAGTTTAATTGAGCTTGTATCCGGATGTAATAAGGCTTGTGAATATATAAATGGTATAAGAATAGTTGATAATACTCGGGATAAAAGCGCTATGTATAGGATGGAATTTTGGGTAAACGACATCTGTAACAAAAAAGAAATAGACGACCTTTTAAAATCTGAAGCTTTCGATTTGGGTATGTATAAATTTATGTATAGAATACATAAAACAATGAAAGAATAAATTTAATTAATTTTTTTTAAAAATATTGTATAATAATTAAAGTAATGGATTTTGGTCGTAAAGGTGATAATAAACGCGCAATGAAATTAATGTGGTCATCTGGCATGTCTTTAAAAGATGCTTGGAGTGTAGTACAGGGTCGTAAAAAAGGTACGCGTAAATCATCCTCTAGAAAAAACTGTTTTGGAGCAATTGTTCCAGATGGGTACGAAATTAATCCTGGTACCGGTAGAATGCGTAAAATCTGCGAATATGGTAGAAACCCAACTACTGGAAAATGTAATCCTGGTCCGCGTATAGTTAAACCGGGACCGGCCGGATATGAGTATAATCCAGATACTGGAAAATATCGTAAAATGTGTGAACATGGGCGAAATTTAAAAACTGGGAGATGCTTACCGGCTACTAAAATGTATGCTATGAGGGAAGGATACGAAATTAATCCAGATACTGGAAGACTTCGTAAAATATGTACTTATGGCAGAAATGCCCTTACCGGTAGATGCTTCACTAGACCTATGGATCAAACATTAGCGCCACCAATGGGTTATGAGTATGCACCAAGTGGAAAACTACGAAAAATTTGTTTGTACGGTCGCGACCCTGATTCTGGAAGATGTTTAGGAAAACCTAGACTTCGTCCAGTTGGTATTCCAGAGGGGTACGAAATTAATCCGATTACAGGTAGATATCGTAAGTTGTGTCCGGATAATTACTATAGAAATCCGCGAGGTGTATGCGTGAAAATGGGCGGCCGAAGATCAATGTATGAAGACGCTATAGACATGCCTGGTACAAATCCATTTGATGAAGATGCGGAGCTTGCTGAAGTAGAGAGGCAACTAGCGAATCTTAGAGCGGCAGATATGAACTCAGCGGCGATGAACGCAACGGACGATGACGATGATTATGATCCATTTACAGCACTTGGGTTCGGAAAAAGAGGAAAAAAATATAACTCTAGATCTAGAAATAGAAGCTGTTTTGGAACGTGTACGTCCTGTAATTATATCTAAACTGATAATATAAAATCTATTTAAAATTAAATATTATATTATAATATAATAAAATGAATAATTATAGTAAACCAGAACCTATACTTTCTGAAGAGTCGAATAGATATGTTTTACAACCAATTATATGGAAAAAACCATGGGATTTGTATAAAAAACATCAACGTGCATTTTGGACGGCTGAAGAAATTGATTTCCCAGCAGATAAATCTGATTGGGAATTGCTAAGTGAGGAAGAAAAAAAATTTATATCTAACATCCTTGCTTTTTTTGCTGGCTCGGATGGTATTATTTTCGAAAATTTATCCGTAAATTTTATAGACGAAATCAAGATTCCAGAAATTAGAGCATATTATGGATGGCAGGCCGCAATGGAAACAATTCATTCTGAGACATATGCGTTGATGATTGATACTTATATTACAGATCAGGAAGAAAAGATTAAAATTCTAAATGGGATAAAAGAAATACCCGCTGTTAAAAAGAAAGCGGAGTGGGCAGAACTCTGGTTGAATAAAGACATCCCTTTTCAAGAGAGACTTGTAGCTTTTACTATAATCGAAGGAATATTTTTTTCTGGATCTTTTTGTGCTATATTCTGGTTAAAATATGTTAAAGGATTGATGACTAAAGCTCTAGGAAAGAGCAATGAACTGATAGCTAGAGACGAATCTCTACATACTGATTTTGGAGTTCTCATGTATTCTTACATTGAAAATAAATTGACGGATTATGTTATGTATGATATGATGCGCACTGCTGTAGATATAGAAAAAGAATTCATATGTGATTCTCTTTCATGTAATTTAATTGGAATTAACTCTTATGCTATGGGAACATATATTGAGTTTCAGGCAGATAGGCTTCTAGAAAAACTTGGATATTCTAAAATTTATGATGTAGTGTGTCCTTTCAGTTTCATGGACACGATGTCTCTTGATGGTAAAAGCAATTTTTTTGAGCAACGAGTTACAGATTACAATCGTCCAGAACAGATAATAGATAAAAAATTAGAATATGTAGAAGATTTTTAAAATTGCTATTTAAATTGTTATTTAAAAAATAAAACAAATAAGATGTAAAGATGACTAACGATACTATGAGTATCGAAGAATACAGAAATTATCTTTTTACTGAAAAAGAAGAATGGAACACCGTTTATAATCCGAAACGGTGTTCCATTGATGCTCTCATTAAAATAGAGATAAAACAAAGAGGGAATGGTCCAGATAAAAAAGTTTATACAGAATCTACTACTGAACCTGGTCCTTACTTTGATCCAAAATCTTTACATTTGCATATCTGGAAAAATTCAAAGTTAATTAAAAATTTTCAATGTGAACAAAAACCAAGTGTTCCGTTTATTGAATACACAAACGTTAAAACTGGGTTATTCTGTTGCATATGTCACATTAAAAATAATAACGCTCCTTTTAGGTGGAAACCCGTTTACGATGAATACGACGAAAATAAAGAAATTTTTGTAAATAGAAACAGTTACTCGATCGAAGATTTTATTAAAACTCCAAAAATTTTAAGAGATATTGTACCTATTATTGAAAAATTCGAAGAGCCCAATTCTAGAGTAATAATAAATTGGAATAACTTAATGTACAAAGTTAAATATTCTCTTAATTCTACAAAGATTATATATCCAATTTCCATTCACAAATCATTATATCTGTGGCCATGGGAGTTTACTAATTATAAACTTTTAAAGTTAAAAAATCCTTGCTATAAAGCCTCTGTTATTTTTATTAAAAGATTATCCGATTCTTTCGGATCTAATTATTCATATATAGTATAATCTCGTTAAAAAAACTAAATAAAAGTATTTGTAATTTTAAAATGAGCGACGCGGACAGAATTAGTGTATTAGAAAAAGAAATCAAGGATATAAAATCTAAACTTAAAAAAGATAAAAAGGCAGACCCAGATTATAAGAAAAAAGCACCATCGGAATACAATAAATTTATCAAGAGTTTTTGTGAAAATGCTAAAGAAAAAGAAGGAACAGAGTACGATCATAAAAAAACCTTTAGTAAAGCCGCTGCAGAATGGGCTTTGTCTAAAAAAACTGCGGAAGTTAAAAAGGCATAATGTGTAAATTAAATTTAAATTATTTAAAAATAAAATAATAATTAATTATAGTTATGTACTCGTTTGTTTATGATGAAGAAACATTTTATAGATATTATATTCCGGATTATAAACTAAACTTTTTATTTATTTCTGAAGATAAATTAGATTCAATTAATTTAAACATAATATTTTGTATATTTTTAATGTCCTGTGTTATTTCTTTGTTATACAGAAATTTATACAGAAATAATAAAGAAAAATATAAAAAATACGTAGTTCTCGATACATTAGAGCCTAAAATTACTCAAGGTACTATAATTGCTTAAAAATATTTAAAGCTATTAGTTATAATTTATTATAATGACTACCCTAATAGAGACTACAAAAGAATATTCTCCTAAACTCGAGAATAACGATTTGATAGATAAGACTTTGCCTGAAATTAAGAAAGAAACCCGGAGTAAAATTATATGCCCATGTATGGGCAGGGAGTATAAACTTACTCATGGATCTATAATGGTTCACTTTGAATCCTTTATGCACAAAAATTGGTTACTTAAGCTTAAAAATGATCACGCAAAAATGTATGGCCATTTTAACTCTACAAGTGATATGATTAATTTTGTTCTCAAAGAAAACCGTGAATTAAAAAAACTATGCAGTATCCAGGCTTCGCAACTTGAAAATTATGAAACAAATTTTATAAAACTTTCACAAGACATGAGTAATTCTAAACTTAAAAATTCTCTTATGGAATGTGAATGTATTTAATGTGAATTTATCTAATTTAATTAAAATTTCTCATTATAATTTCGTATATCAATTTAAATTGTCCCCCATGATCGTCATCTCTCCATGTTACGTGATTTAAAGCAGTATGCGCTAATTCATGCGCTATCAGGTTTTTAAGAAATTTAATTGGTAGCAGCTTGTTATTTTTTCTCAAAGTTAAAAATATTACTCTATACTGTGCTCGTAAATTTTTATCAGGCCCTATATCGATTTCATTAGTTGGTATTACATTTTTAGGTTTATTTAAACCTTGAAATTTAATATTATTTTGATATTCGATTAATTGCATTTCCTGTAAATAAAATGGAGTAGTTAACAACAATTCTACTTCAGGTGTAATCATCTCGTTATTAAATATAGATTCAAAACATCTACGTATTAAATTATTTATTTTACTTAATAATAAAGACGCTTTTAAATAATCTGGATATTTCAATACCTTGTATCCATTTATTAATACGTAATTTGTATTTTCATCAAAATCCCACAGTTCTGATTTATAATTACCGCTCATTTATTATTTATTACACAAAATAATATTTATACTTTCATCCTTTTGTTTTATAGCTTTAATTATAGGTTTTTTATTAATTTTTCTAGGATTAGAATTTACAATATACCTAGGATTTAGTATTTTTTTAGGATTTATTATAAATCTTGGACTCCTAATAAATTTAGGAGGCATATAAGTTATAACTCTAGCGTATTTACATTTAGGTTTACATTTTGGTTTACATTTTGGTTTACATTTTGGTTTACATTTTGTAAAATACATTCTAAATGGTATAACTTTAGCTATCTTTGGTATCAAACCCCTAATTGTAGGAAATGTATTTATTACAAATGGAAAACTTTTTACTCTTTTATCCCGTTTTAATATCGTAGAGTAAAATTTATCAACGATTACAACATTTGTAGTTATTTCTCCCATCTTAACAAGTTTTAATAACACTCCAAAACTCTTTGGACAGTTTTTAAGTAGATAAACTGTTCTCATTATAATTTATAATTATAAAATTTTTTTAAAAGATAAATATATATTATAATTATAATAATGTCTGACGAAGATGAAAACGAATACGAAGATGAAAACGAATACGAAGATGAAAACGAAGACGAGGAAGACTTTAATCCATTCGAAGAAGATGAAAATGAACCTCTAGATGTTTTACAACCGCAATTAAATTTGGATTTACAGGACTATAGTCTAGAAGAACACGTAGTTCCAGATAGGGTAGCAAGCCTAGAAAATTATATTAATATTTTATCTGAATCTATATCTAGAGGAACTATAACACAAACTGAATTTGATAGTGAAATACTCAAAACAAATTATTATTTAGATATGCTTACAAAAAAGCATAATATAATGACCGAAGAAAAGCAAAAAATAATAGAAGATGCTCGAATTTTGAGAAAAGAGGCTATAGAAGCGTATAAATTGGGAGCAATTTCGGAAGAAAGATTTAATGAAGTATACACAAACGCGATAAGAACAGAATATTCAATTTTAAAAAGTTCAGAAATAGAAACCGACGATTTATCAGAACAGCCGGTGGCTGATTTTGAAGAAGATTTAACTTTTTTAGAAAAATTAGAAAAATTAGAAAAAATGGAAGAAAAACAAATTAAAAAAGTAGCTAAAAAACATGGTGTTAAATTCCCTGCTATACCAATTGGTAAAACGGCGTCTGCTGTAGATAAGTATTACGACCTTAAAATTACTGGAAGACTAAAGCAGGAAGATATAGATCCAGTTATAGAAACATACATCTCAAAATATTCAGACGCTAAAAAAATAGTAGATTATCATACTACGTCGTTTGAAGTAACTAAGATATTTTACGATTCTACGTTAGGTAGACCAAGCTTAGAATTTAAACTTGTACCTTCTATAAGAGGAGATATAGAAAAAATTAAACGCACAGAAGATATAAATCAACTTCTAAATCCTCAAGAAATGGCTACAGTTGAAAGATTAAATGAATTAAAGTCTATGTTGAGGCAAATGTCTAAACTTCAATTAATTAAATGTGCAGATATACAACTTTTTGAATTACTTACTTATATAGAAAAATTGCGAGCTAATAAACAATATGCCTTCAAATTTAAAACTACACCGGACGCGCTTGATATAGAAGCGCAATTACTTTCGGATAACGAATTATACAAATTACCACCCGGTAGCATTTTAACTGAATATAAATATAGTAGACCAAATATATATAATGTTCAGGAAGATTCAAGTGTAATAGAATTAAATGAAGTCGGAAATATAGGATATTTAGCCCTAAAGGCAAATAAAAATCCTTTGAAAACGATTAACGATGATCCAGACGACGACACAGATTTAAATATGGACGACTATGATACAATTGTACCATTTCAGGATAATCTCTATTCTGAACTTAATTCTAAAGAAGCAACGTATACAGAGATAGTTGAAATTTGGGAAATTCATTCAGAATTTATCGATGGTTCTAAGAAAACACTTAGATATAAATCCTTTGAAGATTTCTTGCTGGTATTTAAAAGACTGTTAATTAAAATATCTAAAGATTTAAAAAAAATTGAAGATGAACAACTTTCTGAAAAATTAACAAATAAGAGTGAGCTAAAATATCCGCGACTTAAACCACGGACTGCTCCATTTTTACTTGGCCAAAAAACAGAAACAAAATCATTCGAAGAGCTTCGATATGATTATTATAATAAGCCCGATGTCCCCGATGTCCCCGATAAATTTAAAATTCAACTTAGCGAACCAATTAGACTTAAAAAAGCGGCCACTGATAACTTAGAAGAGGAATCGAATGTTAAAATACTGTTAAATAAAATTATGCAAATTGAGTATTTTTTAATTTTTAAAATGGACAAAATTAAAACTTCTGCTACCGCTCAACTTTCCAGTAAACAATTAATAGATAACGAGTCTGAAGTGATCAAAATGAGAGAATATGGACTTGAAAAACTAATAAATTACATTAGTCTTACGGATCCTGGTGCGGAGGAATTAATTAAACATATAGAAGAGGACATTTTCAACTTTTCAAGTGAAAATTACCAATTCAATATTAAAAAAGTAATATTTATATTCGATAATTTTCCAGAAAAACTTGAAGATATACTATTAAGTAGACAGTCTTCAGTAAAAGAATTATTGCTTTACGAGACTCCAAACAATACAGTACAAGAAAACACGTTTGAAGTTAAAACAGATGAAGATAAAATTAAAAAAATAAAAGAATTGTTAGAATGGAAACCGAATACTTCTCTATACGACACATATAAAGAAGAACTTTCATTATCGAGTCACGATTTTAAAGCTTTTAAAAATGCGCACCCAGAACTTAAAAATATTGAAATTGGTCAAATAATGTCTGAATATGTAGAAAAAATTCAATGGGAAAAATCTATAATTAGTTACACAAAACTTGAAGTTCCAAGTGGGATGATAGAGTTAAACTTTAGACTAAGATTTCTTTTGCGCCAAAGAAATAGATTAGCTTCTAGACGAATATTTAAATTATCTACAATATCCAATAGAATAGATAGACAAGAAGATTTAGAGCGCACATTTGGTACTTGCAAAGTTACAAACTATAAAAAAATGTCGCTTCATACAGAAAGAATAATTTATTCATTATCAAAAACTCCTGAAGATTATATGTATTATAATTATATAATTAACAGCAAATTTAAATTGATATGCGAGAGTTTAATACTTTTAGAACAAAGCGAATTAATTAACGAGTACGATTTTATATCAATTATTATAAAATTTATATTAAATAATGGAGATTTTACAAAAGAAGATATAGAAATAATTACCAAGTTTACGAGAAAAATAACTCCAGAAAATATAGAATTATATATATCCTCTTTAGAAAATAGAGAACTTCAAGCACAGAATACTTATAGAGTTTCCAAAAAGGATGCAGGTGAAAAAACGGACGAGGATCAAGAGTCGTATTCTGATGCCGCTAATGTTGGTGAAAGCGAACGTGCGAGGATTTTACAGGACGAATTAATATATGAAAGCAATAATAAATATGTACCGCCAACTATTTATACTACAAAACCGGACGACTACACAGATGATAAATATTTTGTTATAAATGGTCAATATATACGCGGAGGTTTCTATCCTCCTTTTTTAAGGTGGAACGAAAATTTAGTTTCAACACAAAATTATAAACGTATCGATCTTTTGAAACTCGCCGACTTATTTGCTCTAAAGTATTTATCTACCGACACTGATTACAATATTTACGAAAAAATTAAAAAATTTATAGACGACAAAAAATCTACTCCATTAAAAGAAGTTAATTTAAATAGAATTAGATTCGACGCTGAAATATCGGAACCGAAGTATGATTATCTCAAGATACCGCTAAAAACTATTATATACACATTTAGATCCCAATATTTAGTTCCGGAACCGGGTGTCGCA
>Ga0114981_10001334_pt1 | contig 16199 bp, 21 predicted proteins | sample S_140806_MF_Meta_FD_87028 | JGI IMG/M metagenome (GOLD analysis project Ga0114981, IMG submission 87028) | Freshwater microbial communities from Lake Simoncouche, Canada to study carbon cycling - S_140806_MF_MetaG | ecosystem: Environmental > Aquatic > Freshwater > Lake | place: Lake...
AGGTAGTGCTACTTTCACAGTCTTGGCAAGCAACACACAATTTAAGGCTTAAACCATGCCATTACAAGCAACTTCTGGTGCGGCTAGTTACGATGCCTTTGGTGGTGGTGTTCCTGTTGTGCCTAACTTTATTGAGGAGGTGTTCTCAACTTATCTTTATACGGGTAATGACGCTACACAAAACATTGTTAATGGTATTGACTTGTCCACAAAAGGTGGAATGATATGGTTTAAAGATCGGGGAAACCCATATAGTCATTATTTAGTTGATACTGTTCGTGGGCGAACTTCTTTAGCATCGCAAACTACTGATGTGCAAACTCCAGTTTCTGACGCTGGTAACGATTTGGCAAGTTTCAACACAAATGGATTTACAGTAGGAACAGCAAATTGGTTTAATATAGATGGTACAGGTCGTAATTACGTCTCATGGACATTCCGCAAGCAACCAAAGTTCTTTGATGTTTTAACCTATACTGGGACAGGTTCTAACACAACAATTGCCCATTCACTAGGTTCAGTACCTAGTAGCATTTGGGTAAAGCGCACAGATACAACAGGAGCGTGGCAGGTTTACCATCGTTCATTAGCAAACACAGAATATCTTGTTTTAAATACTAACGCAGCTAAAGCAACTGGTACAACAAGATGGAATAGCACAACACCTACATCCACAGTATTTAGTTTAGGAACTGATGCAACTGTTAACGATTCTGGTGGTACATACGTTGCGTATATTTTTGCCCATGACGCAGGGGGATTTGGCCTAACTGGTACAGACAATGTGATTTCGTGTGGGAGTTTTACGACTGATGGCTCTGCTAGTGCAACCGTAAACCTTGGGTATGAGCCGCAGTGGGTGATGATAAAATCATCTTCTAATACTGGAAATTGGTTTGTAATTGATAATATGCGTAATTTTTCTAGAACAGTTACAGCAGCTTTACAGCCAAATACCTCAAATGCTGAGATAGCCGGTTTTGGAGATGCTACTTATTCTTTTTTCCCAACTGCGACAGGTTTTGAGTCAGTACAAGATTTAGCGTCAAGTCAAACCTACATCTACATAGCCATACGTAGAGGCCCAATGGCAGTGCCTACTGTGGGAACTAGTGTGTTTGCGCCTGTAACAGATACTGGAACATCGGCTGCAAAAAGCATTTCTGCTGGACTTACTGTTGATGCAGGTATTCGTATGGACAGACAAAAACTTGCATGGAGTCCCAACACTATTTACGATAGGTTGCAAGGTTCTGCGGTTTATATGAACACAACTGGAACTGCTGGAAACAACGACTTCACTCCATTTTTTACATCGTTTGACCAAAATGGAATTACGTTAACAAACAGTGGTTTTAACTCAAACACCACGGACTACATAAATTATTTCTTTAAACGTGCGCCATCCGTATTTGATGTGGTTTGCTATACAGGCACAGGAGCTAACACTACTCAAACGCATAATTTGGGTGTTGTACCTGAATTGATGATTGGAAAAAGTAGATCAAACCTTTCTGATTGGCCTGTTTATGTATCAAGTCTGGGGCCGACAAAACATCTGCTGTTAAATAACACAAATACTGTAGCTACAGGTAGCAATTTCTGGAATAGCACTGCTCCGACATCCTCAGTGTTTTCTGTAGGAACAGCGAACGAAACAAACGGATCAGCTAGAACGTATGTTTTTTACCTCTTTGCAACGTGCGCTGGTGTTTCCAAAGTAGGATCATTTACAGGAAATGGAACAACCCAAACCATTGATTGCGGTTTTACAGGTGGGGCTAGATTTGTTCTTATTAAACGTACTGACGTTTCAGGTGGGTGGTATGTTTACGACACAGCCCGTGGCATGACAGTATTAACAGACCCGTATTTGCTTTTAAACAGCACAGCCGCTGAATCTGCAACTCTTGGTTCTGTCACAACAGTTTCAACAGGCTTTGCGCTAGACTCAACCATCTTGGCGGCAATCAATATAAACGCTGGCACATACATCTTTTTAGCAATTGCTTGAGGTAATTAAAATGCAAATCAGAATCCAATCAACAGGCGCAGTAATGTACGAAGCAGAATTTCGTGCATACACAAAAGCCAATGGTGGCCCATCATGGGAGGCAACAACAACTGAAGTCTTAACGGCTTTGGGTGCTGATGTAGTCTTTGAAGGCCCACAAGCTACTGGCGGTACTGTTTACCAAACTTCAGTCTATGGCGGTGTAGAACAGATTGATGGTAAGTGGTACACCAAGTGGAATCTAGGCCCATCGTTCTTTCAAACAGAAGACGCTGATGGCAACGTCACTACTGCGGCTGAGAATGAAGCTAATTACAAGGCTTCTAAGGATGCTGAACAGGCTAAGAATGTTCGTGCTACTCGTGACTCTAAGTTAGCTGGGTGTGATTGGACACAAGTAGCTGATGCACCTGTTGACAAAACAGTATGGGCAACATACCGCCAAGCCTTGCGTGACATTACCACTCAAAACGGTTTTCCTTGGACTGTTACATGGCCTGATGCCCCATAAACTAACATAGGAATAGCAATGAAAATAGCCGTATATGCCATATCAAAAAACGAAGAGCAATTTGTTCAACGTTTTTGTGATTCAGCTAAAGATGCAGATTTGATTCTGATTGCAGATACAGGCTCTACTGATGACACTGTAAAACTAGCATTGGAATGTGGCGCAAAAGTGCATGATATTTGCATTAGCCCTTGGCGGTTTGATAAAGCTAGGGATGCTGCCCTTGCGATGATTCCCCGTGATTTTGATGTCTGTATCTCATTAGACCTTGATGAGGTTATGGAAGAAGGTTGGCGGGAGGAGATTGAGCGGGTCTGGACTGCTGAAACAACTCGTTTGAGATACAAGTTTGATTGGGGCAGTGGAATATCTTTCTTTTACGAGAAAATTCACCACCGCCACGGATACCATTGGCATCACCCCGTCCATGAATATCCCCGTCCTGATGGCCGAATCCAAGAGATTTATGCCCATACGGATATGCTTTTGGTCAGCCACCATCCTGATCCAACCAAGTCTCGTGGTCAATATATGCCATTGCTTGAATTGGCTATTAAAGAAGACCCACACTGCCCTAGAAACGCTTTTTACCATGCACGGGAGCTAACCTTCTATTCCCGTTGGCAAGAGGCTATAGAGGCTTTAAATCGTTATCTAGCTATGCCTGAAGCTACTTGGCCTAATGAACGATGCTATGCCATGCGTTTATTGGGTAAAGCCCATGAAGAATTGGGAATGATTTACCAAGGTTTAAAGTGGTACAGATTAGCTTGCGCTGAAGCTCCTGATACCCGTGAACCTTGGTGTGAATTAGCCACTGCAACTTACAGGTTAAGTATGTGGCCTGAGAGCTATGGTGCTGCCCTTTCAGCTTTAAATATTAAAGATAAACAGGCTGTTTACACAATGGATCCAAGCGTTTGGACTGAAAAACCATACGATTACGCCAGCATTGCGGCTTGGAGGCTTGGGTTAAAAGAACAGGCTATCGAATTCTGTAAGAAAGCTTTAGAATTCAACCCTACAGACACCCGTCTATTGACTAATCTTTCGCAGATGGAAGAAGTGACATGAGCGATTATTCCCGCCTCCGTACCCCATTTACATCAATGAGTTTTACTCCTGATGTGCCTAGTAACGCTCTAGGTCCAAATGAGTACAACAGCGGGAAGAATGTTGAAGCAGATGTTCGTACCATTAAAAAGATTTTTGGCGAAAAAGAGATTGCTTCTACTATTACCGATACTCCTATTTTTGTAGAAGGCGGTTTTCGCTCACAAACCTCTTGGGTATATGTTGTGGCCACTCGTAATGCATCTAACCACGGCAAATGGTGGATGATTACTTCTACGGGCATAACCAATATTACGCCAGGCGTGGGGGCTAATCCTTCAGTTTACATTGCTGGTTACACAGAAGATGTCAACATTACTTTTTCATCAGTTGGAAGTGTCTTTTTTATCAATGACACAGTACAAAACCCAATGTACTTTTTGCCTACTGCCAATGAAATTACAGTAACACCTGATGCTTCTTGGAACTATGACATTGGAGTAACTAGTACTCGTGCTGCTTTTGTTAGAAATTACTGTTCACCAAATGTTGGAAATATTCTTATTTCTGGCAATTTAACCAAAGTTATTGCTGGTACAGAATATAACTATCCAACAACAGTACGTTGGTCACAAGCATTTGCTAATCAAGGTTATCCTGCAACATGGGAACCTACTCTATCTAACGTGGCCAATGAACAAGAAGTCCCTGTTCGTGGCCCTTTGATTGATGGCTTCTTTTTGGGTGGTAATTTCTATGTATGTTCCTATTGGGACACAATAGTTTTCTCTCCTATTTCCTATCAAAACACAACTGCACCTATTTTTGGTGTCAGGCTGCTAAACCAAGGTCGTGGCCTGTTTAACAATAATTGTTGGACAAATACAGATTCAAGTGTTTATGGCGTTGATGCTCGTGATATTTGGGTATTCAATGGATCGGAATTTTCATCTATTGGCAACCAAAAAGTAAAAGATTATTTCTTTAGTAATTTGAACCCTTTGTATTCAGGCAGAATATTTATGGTTAATAACACTAAAAAGAATCAAATTGAGCTTTACTACCCTGATTTAACATCTACTGGTTGGTGCAACAAGATGTTGTCTTATAGGTATGATTTACAAATATGGAATGCTCCTAAAGACATTGCCAATGCGGTTATGGGCACTGAAGGACCTCGTTGGATAGATAGCTCACCAGACTACTACAACTTGTCTTCTAGGGCTGTTGTTTACGCTCGTTCACTGGCTAATTCTAAGTTAATTGAGACTAACACTGGTAATTCTTTTATCAATTCAGGAGCAATTGATTCTGAGTTTGCTAGAGACAATATTTCTTTGCAGACAGAAAAAGGACCTGTTCCTTATTCGTCTAAAGTTTATGTGCATCGTATGTTGCCTGAGATGGCGGGTACAGGAAAGATTAATGTTACTGTTGGTGGAGCAAACTCTACTCAACAAACGCCTACTTATGGCCAGACAGCATCAGTGATTATTGATACTGACAATCCATGGGTTACTACTCAGCAAAATGCTGTACGCACAATTTCCATTAAGTTTGGATCTAATGATGCTACAGATACATGGAAAGTAAGCGCAATGAATTGGCAAGCAACTGTTGTTGAGGATGCTTTCTAATGCCATTCGCTCTAATGAATGAACCCTCCAAATCAGAAATTTCTGAGGCCATTAATTATTTGTTGGCTAATTTTGGGTCTAACATTGCGGCTGATCCTAACAATGGTCAGGTTACTGGTCCTAGTGGGATTGTTCTTGCTTATTTATATCGTTATTTGGCGGTTAAATATGCTGACAGTTTTGATGGATCAGTCAATTTTGGAGACAGTCCGACAAATCGTCTTTACTATGGTTTAAGCAATAGTGATTCTTCTGTTGAATCTAGTAATTATGCCGATTACATTTGGTCTAAGGTAGCCGGTGGTGGTTTTGGAACTACTAATTTTCTTTGGTACATCACCAATGGTGGCAGACAAATTCAGTTTTTTGTTGGTGCTGCTAGTCCCGCTACGGGATATGCAACTGTTGGCACATCGGCTATTGACCTTGATATCATTACATCTTCCACTGGAAACGTATCTTTTTTAGCTTATTTTCAACCTGCTAATTTGCAAGTTGTTAGAACCGGCAATCCATTAACACCATCATTTACTGGTGTGCAACCAAGACTGTATGCTTCCGCTGGTGGAGCATTAGCCACATATGTTTCTGCTGCCACAGATGCAGATGTTGCATTTGTTAATAACACTTGGCGTATTGGTGGATCAAGCACAACAGGCACCGGCGACATTACATATAACCAAATAACTATTGGTTTGCCAACTGATGGTGGTGGTTATGCTTTGTGGCCTACACCTACTGCAATGTCAGGCACCCCTGCTTCATTGCTTGTTCCTGTTAGATATAAAAACAGTGCGGGTGTAGTGTCTCAAGCTAATGTGGCGCAAATTCAATTAATTTTTGTTGACCAAGGTGCCAATGGTTCCTCTTCAAGGATTTGTTTTGCCCGTGTGCCTGGCAATCCTGCCCCTGTAAATGGAACTATTACTACCTCTGGAATTGCTTCATTCCCATCTAGTGGGCAATCTTCATTTACTTGGGGATTTTCTGCTAGTTGGAACGCTGCTGATCCAAACCCATCTAGTACTGATTCTTTGTATCAATCTGATGGTATCTATGATCCTGTAACCGATATAACCTCTTGGACTACGCCATATATCAGTAGTTTAAAAGTTGGTACTTTATCTGCAATTACAGTAAATACTGGCGCATTAACAGTTCAGGACACTCTGACAGTTAGCACTACTGGAAATATTAAAGGCGGTCAAACTGCTTTCAATACTGGCACTGGATTTTTCCTTGGATACAGTTCTGCTACATACAAATTTAGTATTGGCTCATCTACTACGTCAATGACATGGGATGGATCAGCCATGACAATTACTGGTGGAGTTATTCAAACTGGCACATCCGGTGCAAGACTTGTGATGGGTGGTCCATCTTATGCTCAAGCAATAATTGGGTATAACTCAAGTGGCTCAACAACGATGGGTATTAATGCATCGCTTGGTCAAATATATTCTTCAAACTATACTGGCGGCATAGCGGGTGATTTTGATAGTGTTTCCCCTACACCTGCATTAAGAGGAATTAATACCGGTACTGGTCTAAACAATGGTTGCGGTGTTTATGGGCAATCTAGTGTTGGTTTTGGTGGTGAATTTTACGGAAGTACTACAAGAGGTACTGTATACATTGACCCAGTTGCAAGTCTTCCATCTGGAATTATAACTGGCGGTTTGTGTGTGTTTAATAATCACTTGTATTTCTGTAATGGAATAATTTGGGTTTTAGTTATTTAAAGAAAATTATGGCAAATTATAATCAAACTGATATAACTGGTACTGAATATCAACGATGCTTTTCCGTTGTTATTAATAATGCTTTAAATCAAACTCCAGAAATTATTTTTAAAGAAGAAAAGGTTTTTAATCTTTCATCTGGAAGAATGTCAATTGGATGCGGATATTGTGCAAAAACTTATGATGAAAACGCATCATTTCCAATTCTTGATCTTGATACAGATATGCCAATTGGTGAAACTATTACTGATAAAAAACTATATCAAATTTTATATAGTTTATATATCAAAACTGCAAATGAACGAGATCAAGGATAAATTATGGGCGGCTTTACATCACAAGTTCAACCATCGCAGTCTTCTGCTCCGGCAGGAAAGAATGCGGGTTTATCCGCTATGCAAATGGGTATGAACCCTATTGAGCAATCTCCACAAGAACAATTGCTTAAAACTCAACAGTTACAGGTTGAACAACCTAGTTTTCCTCAAGGCAATCAAATGCCCCAAGGTTTAAACAGTGGCATGGGCACCATGCAAGACATGGGTACTGGTCAATCACAAGGCTTGGTGGGATTCTCTCCAATGTTAGAAGACGGACCTATGGGTAGCCCCCAAGGTAAAAGTGGCGGTCAAGGTAAAATTACCTTTCCTACCCAAGGTGGACAGCCAAAAATAGGTATGCCTAATGCCTATTCAAATACTATGCAACCATGGGATAATCAAGTTAATCAATCAAGTCAAGGTTTGGGCGGCAAAGGTTTAAACAATGCCATGGGCCAAATGTTTAGACAAACTGGTAAAGGAGCGTAATCATGGGTGGTGGAAAAGGTTCAAGTACTTCATCGGTACAAATGACTCCAGAGCAACAGAGAGCTATTACTCTACAAACTGATGCTTTAGAAAAAACATTTCTTCCTGCTTATCAAAATACTGTTACGCAAGCAGGGTCTGTTTTAGGCAATACTTTGCCATGGGCAACAGGAGCCGCTAGTGAAGCAAATGATCTTGCTAGGGCAAGTAGTGCTTTACAACAAACCGCTGGCACTCGAGGCTTAACTACCGGAATGGCCGGTTTGGAATCATTGTTTAGTCCAGAATATGAAGAAGAACAAGTTCAAGCTTCTTTGCAAACGGGTCGTGAAGCTGCTCGTGAATCTTTAGCAGGTCAAAATGCTATGTATGGAGCCGCAGGTGGCTTAGGCTCTTCTCGCATGGCCTTGGCAGATCGTAATTTGTCTTCTTTAAATACTCAACGACAATCTACTGCTGCCGCTGAAGCACGAGCAAGAGTTCAAGCCAATAAAGCGGCTGCGGCTACATCTCTTATGTCAGGCGGTCAAACAAATCTTGATGCGGCTAATAGGGCAAGTGCGGCAAGAATTGGTTATTCCAATGCCCCATTGGATCTTTACTCAAAATATGCTTCTGTAGTTTTTGGCACACCTCAAGCTTCTACAACTCCTAATTTTGCTGGCACACAAGGTCAACAGACTTCCAGCAAAGGCTTTGGAATTTAAGGAAAAATCATGGCAACAGATGCACCTTTTGGTTTAAGTTTTGGCGATCCACGCAGATACATGGGGCAAAGCCCTTTGGCTGAAATTGGCAAAGCAGCAAAAACAGGTTTAGTTTTGTATGGGTTACAACAATCAGGTGCTATTGCAGCATTAGATAAACTTGGTGTCAAACCAAATCAAACAGGTGGATTTTCATACAACAATCCTGCCACACCTACTGGTTCTGTTCCTCCTAATGCGGCAACACAACCTGTAATGCCTAATGCTAATGTTCAAAGGGATAATCCTTTTACACCTGCCATAGCTACCCCTGTTTATGATAGTGCTGCTCCACCTGTGTTAACAACACCTCCAACAAATATTGGTACTGATATTCTTGATAATAAATATACTGGTGTTGAAACTTCATTTGTAGACCCACAAACACAACGAGATTTCAATCCATTTGTACCGCAAACCGGATACAACCAAATGTTGGCAACTGGTAATGAGTATCAGCAAGTGCAAGGTTATGGAAAAGTAGGCAAAGCCATTAAAGGGTTTGCTGGTGGAATGATGGGATAAGGAACAATCATGGCAGAAACTATTGAAAAACAACCATTTGTAGCAACTGAAAATTCTTCAGTTACGATTTATCCAAGTGCTTTGAAAGATGCTGCCGCCATTAAAGATGGGGCAAATGCGGCTATAGCTACTCGTGATACCCAAGCTTTGATTAATTCTGCCCAGCAAATGGGTGTTAATACAGCCGAAGGCAATGCTACTCTTAAAGTTGCTCAAGAAATGCAGGAAAGAGCTAATAATTTTTCAAAAGTTATTGACCCTATTAGTAAAGCAAAAACTGATGGTGAGCGTAATATTGCCGCAGCCAATGCTTTACGCAATGTAAGTCAAGAACCTTTATATGGTCAGGCACTTATTGCTTTTATGATGGGTCAAAAAGATACTGCCTTTAATTTGGCTACTGGTGGTGCATTAAAGACCACTACAGAATATGCCAAGGACAATGGCAACATTATCCAAGTAACTGTCAATGCCCTTGGTCAACCACAAGCGTACTTTGATGTTGAACAAAAACGCACTCTTACTCCTGAAGAATATTCCAAGCGTGGTGGTAGCACTTCTGACATTGACAAAACTTTTGCTATGAGAAGTGCAGAAGAAAGTCGTTCAACTTATAACGCTGCGTTTAAAAACGAAAGAATAGCAATTAACAAATGGACAGAGGCTTATGCTGGCCTTGCACCAAAATTAGAATTCTTAGATAAATTTTACAGAACAGCAAAAACTGATCTTGCTCCTGATGAATATGCAAAATTAGTTGGTGCTATTAATCAAAGTGTTGGTCAATCAAGCACTAAAGCTAATAGCTCAACTTATTTCAATCAGATCAACGACAGTAAAAACAAGAAAGAATCAATTAAAGTTGATGCAGGTCTTGCTGCCAAATTGCGTATTCCTGCTCAATTAATTGGTACTGAATTTACTGTTGATGGAAACTATCTTGTTTCTAAAAGCAATGGAAGTTCATATGATTATGGCTTGTTAAAACAACAAACTGATTCTGCAAATCTTTCTTCTGAAGCCACACAAAATAGCCAATCAACATTAGATAGCATTGTTACTTCTAAGAAATTTCAAGATTCTATTGCGGGTAAATCTCCTCAAGAAAAAGCTAGATTGGTTCAGGAAATGAAGACTGCCATTCAATTTGGCAATGAGGTAGGTTCTGAGTTAAATAAAGCTGTTGATCAATACGGCAAGCCAACATTTATTTCTTTGCCAACTGCTGCATCATTTACTGATACGCAAGCACAAGCAATGGTTCAACTTGCTCAACATAAGCAAAACGCAGAACAAATTGCGGCTTATAGAGATCACTTTGATAAAAATGCCAAGCATTACGATGACACAAAAACTTTGCCAGTGCCTGGCGCAATTGGTGCAGCCTACACTTCTAAGCCTATCTTTAATGAGATTCGTGATCGTTGGTCTAATGATATTGCTAGAATTTTTGAAAGTGAATATGTTGCTCGTGGTGCAAAACAGAATGCTGCCAAACCAAAACCTCAAGGTCAAGCTACAGCTCCTGTAGCACCACCCGCAAGCAACAAACCACCTTCTCTGTCAGAACTTAGAAGACAAGCAAGAGGTCAATAATGGCTAAATTTGATGAAGAAAAATTTCGAGCTTTAGCAAAAGCTGCTGGCTATGGTGATGCTGAAATTGAAGCAGAAATAAAGTTAGAAAAAGCACCCTCTGGTGCTGCTGTACCTAACATTGTTCCTATTGCTGATGGTAGAGACACAACTGCCGCTTTTGAAAAAGAAGCGCAAGCAAAAGGTACAGAACTTATAGAATCTGCAAAACAAGAAAAACAAAAAACTTTAGAAGAGCCTCCTTTTGATTTTGTAAAAGCTATTAATTCACCTGTTGGATATGTTACAGGGGCCGCTGCTCTTGCCGCTCTTACTGCTGGTGCTGGATATGCTTTTGGTAAAGCAAAATTAGGATTAAGCGGTATTAATCAACGCAAAATTGGTAGCCAGCCAATAGACAGAACAATTGATATCCCTATGGACACAGTTGAAAAAAGGAACATGAGCCCGTTTGCTCAACAGTTTGAAACAACTTATGGTGTGCCTTTAGCTGATGCTGAAAGATTAACGGGCGGTCCAATTACCAATCCTAAAGATGCCGCAATTATTGGTGGCGCATTAAAGAATCAAGGTGGGATTTCTGTAAACAATCCTTATCAAATAAGCCCATATACACAAGCACCTGCGCCTGTTGCACCTGTTGCGCCTACCGCACCTGCTATGCCACAAGCAAATGCACCTGTTGCGCCTACTGATCCATTTGCTCCTAGACCTAATCCATACATAACGCCTAGCGTTCAAGAAGGTGTAGCAACTGGTAATACTGCTCAAGCGGTTCAAACTGTTGTTGCTAAAGAACTTGATAAAGCTACAGGTGTTGCGCCTACATTGGCCACATTTAATCGTGATGCTAATGGCAACATTGAATATCCAAAAGGTATGAGTGCTGCTGCTAGACAAGGTGCTGAAGCATTTGCTCAACAGTATCCTGACAATGCTAAAGCTTTGGCCGCTGAAGGTCGTTTTGGTATCTTGGGTGCTGGCTCTGGCGATAACAATCTGTTTAATTCTTACGGCTCTGACATGATGAAGAGAATCCGTGATGAAGTAAACCAAGGTCAAATGGTTGGACCATATGGAAATTATGAAGGCAAAGTAAATCCTGCCATCAAAGCTATTTCTCCTGAGACTGCTTTGGGTAAAGAGCTTGCTGATTTAAGAGCATCACAAACTGGTGGAAATTATGGTCAGCTTGGAACACCTGCAAGTATTGGTGGCAAAAAAGGTGGCTTACTTACTGGTGCAAATACAGTAACCAAAGCAATTAAAGCGGGTGGTCCTGCTATGCTTTTGTTGGGTATTGCTGATGCTGCTAAAGCTGCTGAACAAGGCAGATATGGTGAAGCTGCAATTCGTAGTGCTGATGTAGCGTCAGACTATATGCCTATGATTTCACAATTGAAACAAGGTTTGTCTCCTAGAGAAGCTGGCGCACCTGGCGTGTCGCAACAAACAATTGAAAGCTCTGCATTGCTTGGTAGCCCTTATGCCCAAACTGAATGGGCTAAGAAACAAAGATTAAAAGAGAAAGCTGGTGCTGGCCGTGGCATCGCTCCTCCTTCTGCTTACATGAGGTAAATCATGGATGAAAAAGTCACCCACGAACAAATCTACGAAAGACTGCTTACAGTTGAATCTAAGGTAGATAGCATAGACAACAACACTAAAAGTCTTGTAGAGGCTATAAATGCCCTTGATGGGGCTTTTAGAGTGCTTGGATGGGTGGCTTCTGCAGCCAAGCCTATTCTTTGGATAGGTGGATTGATCATGGCGGCTGGCGCAGTGTGGCAAACTTTAACTAAGAAATAATTGGAGGTCTTATGAAAGCTGGTTTGTACAAAAATATTCACGACAAGAGAGAACGTATCAAAGAAGGTTCAAAAGAAAAGATGCGAAAGCCTGGCACTAAGGGCGCACCTACTAAATCTGATTTTGTGAAGTCTGCCAAAACTGCCAAAAAGGGTAAGTAATGAAATCCCTTGCATGGACTCGATCTGAGGGTAAAAACCCAAAAGGTGGCCTCAATGCTAAAGGCAGAGCCAGTGCTAAAGCTGAAGGCATGAATCTTAAAGCCCCCGTCAAGTCTGGTGACAATCCCAGAAGGGCTAGTTTCTTGGCCCGTATGGGCAACATGGCAGGTCCTGAGTATAAAGATGGCAAGCCCACAAGGTTGTTGTTGTCATTGAAAGCTTGGGGTGCATCTTCTAAGGCTGACGCAAAAGCCAAAGCAAAGAATATTTCTGCGAGAAATAAAAAATGAAAGATTGGGCTGTAGCTTTTATTGCTGCAGCTTGTGTTGCTTCTTTTGTCATCTTTTGTAGTTACGTCATTCTTTGGGCGTATCCGTGAAATGGCTAATAAGCATTGTATTAATCCTCTCACTTCACTCCACAGGCAAAGATCTTTGCAGTGTGCGGGAGTTTTATGGGATAGCTTACACAATTCATAACCCTTCAGATCGTCATCAGCAAATGTCTGCTTGGCTTACAAATCATCAGTACTTATGCAAAAGTACCGACATGGTTGTAATTTGGAATAATTTATCAGAATGGGCGGGTGCTGCTGATAGTGCAGAGTTAAGACATAAAGTAATTATTGCTTATAAGAACGCACTTGAAAGGGAAAAAAAATGATTACCTTGGACAAGTGGTATCCATTAGTTCAAGCAAAGCATGATATTCAGACTGTTGCTTTTGATAAAGCAGTTGAGAAAGTTCAAGAAGAATACAAACAGGCGGTTGAAGCAAACAAGATTGAAAAAGCCACAATGGAATTAGAGTTAGAACTGTATAACAAGAAGGCTAGGGTCAACCAATTAGAGTTGGCAATGTTTAAAACTCGCAGATTAGACTTGTACGCATAGGAGTTTCAGATGGAAGATGTAAAAGGAAAACTTACATTTGCTGTTACCTTGATGGTCAGCGCAACACTTTGTTTATCGGTGCTTGCAATGATGACTGCTTTTGTTCTTGGCCTATGGGCTAAAGAAGTTGATAACGCTGAAATATTTAAACTGTTAAGCCCAGCTTTTCAAACCATTATTGGTGGATTTATTGGTTTGTTAGCTGGTGTAAAACTATCTCATGATGAAGATAAACATTGTAAAAGGGGCGACTGATGCTTGATATTCTTTCTGGTGGTTTACTAGGTTCTATTTTTGGTGGCATCTTTAGGATGGCCCCAGAGGTTTTGAAATGGCTTGATAAGAAAAATGAACGGGCGCATGAACTTAATATGTTTAAGTTTCAATGCGACTTGGAGGCCCAACGTGGCCAACAGAAACTTGCTGAGATTGGCGCACAAAGAGAAGCTGCAGTTGACGTAGGTGTCATGGATGCCTTTAATAACGCCATTACACAGCAAGCAGAGATGGTTAAAGCCGCAGGTGGATGGGTAGCCTCACTTTCTGCTTCCGTGCGTCCTGTGGTCACATATTGGGTTTTGTTTGTTTGGTCATTTATCCATGTGTGGTTTGCGTGGAATGCTTGGTTAGCAGGTGCGCCAGCGGTTGAAGTCTTTAAAACAATGATGACACCAGACTTTTCTGCTTTGTTGTCAGGAACTATTAACTATTGGTTTCTCGACAGAACTTTGTCTAAGCGTGGGTTATGAACTTAGACATAGCCGCTTCACTATGTAAACAGTATGAAGGGTTTAGAAGTAAGCCCTATCTCTGTCCTGCGGGTGTGGCCACCATAGGTTATGGCTCTACTTACTATTCCGATGGGCGCAAAGTAACCCTGCAAGATCCTCCAATGGATGAACCTGCGGCATCGGCACTGCTAATGTATGAGCTTCAGCATACTTATTTGCCTGGCACGTTAAGAAACTGTCCGATTCTTGCAACAGATAACAAAAGACTTAATGCTGTAGTTGATTTCTGCTATAACCTCGGAATTGGCAGGTTACAGACAAGTACTTTAAAAAGAAAAATAAATGCCCAAGATTGGGAAGGTGCTAAAGAAGAGTTAAAGAAGTGGAATAAAGCTGGCGGGAAAGTGCTTGCTGGCCTTGATAAGCGTAGAAAATCTGAATGTAACTTCATGTAAAAATCATGCAAAATATTCCAACCATTGAAGACGCTAAGTTGTTTGCACAAAGTGTCAGAAAGTGGCAGCAAGTGCTTAGTCTTGGTGATTGGAGAATTGAGAAAGGTATAAAACCTGCAAAGTCAGCAATGGCTTCTGTTGAATTTAATACTTCGGCTCGATTGGCAACTTACAGATTGGGTGACTTTGGTTCTGAGAAAATCACGCCAGAATCTTTAGATCAGACTGCTTTGCATGAGTTACTTCATGTGTTTTTGCATGATCTTGTAACTGTAGCCCAAGAGCCTAAGTCATCTCAGGATGAGATTGATATGCAAGAGCACAGGGTTATCAATCTGCTAGAAAAGTTACTTTCAAGGGACTCCAATGGGCAGTTATAACGAAACGTGTAGCGACACAGAATTTATCCAACTATGGGGTCAATTCCAATCTGCCCAAAGACTAGCTGAACACCTTGCAATAAGCACTAGAGCCGTTCATTCACGCAGAAGGTGGATTGAAAAGGAATACAACATGGCACTTAACGCAAGTGACCATCGTGGTGCTCAATACGATAAGAATAGACCCAAATCCTTTTCTCCCCTAAAACAGATAGAACTTGGGATGCTAGATGGCACTGTGATTGTCTTCTCAGATGCTCACTTCATACCTGGTCAACGAACAACAGCGTTTAAAGGTCTTCTATGGGCTATCCAAGAGTTTAAACCCAAAGCGGTGATATGTAACGGGGATGCCTTTGATGGGTCGTCTATATCGAGGCATGATGTAACTGACCAACCACAGACTTCTGTCATTCAGGAGTTAAAAGCTACGCAAGGTGCGTTGGGTGAGATAGAAGAAGTAGCCAAAGCAGCGAGGCACAATGTAAAGCTCCTGTTTACATGGGGAAACCACGATATTCGGTTTGGCAATAGATTAGCCCAACACGCACCTCAATTTAAGGAAGTTCAAGGTTTTAAGCTGACAGACCATATCCCAAATTGGGACTTCTGTTGGACAGTATGGCCTACCGAACAAGTCATCATTAAGCACCGCTACAAGGGTGGAATCCATGCCACACATAACAATACAGTTAACGCTGGTGTGTCAATAGTTACTGGACACCTGCATTCCTTGAAAGTCACCCCGTTCAGTGACTATAACGGTGTTCGCTATGGTATTGATACCGGAACATTGGCTGAGACTGATGGCCCACAATTTAACTATTCTGAGATAAATCCTAATAACCACAGATCAGGCTTTGCGGTGTTAAACTTCTTCAATGGTCAGCTTTTATGGCCTGAACTCGTCCATAAATTTGATGAGGATCAGATTCAGTTTCGTGGTGAGGTTGTTGACGTGAGCCAATTTTGAGTGCTTGGCTAATCATTCTTACAGGGGCAATCTATGCCTACATTGCTGGTGAACAGCTTTGGAAAGATAACCCACACATGGCTATTGTCTATGCGGGTTATGCGTTTAGCAATGTGGGCCTTTACCTGTTGGCAAAGTAGCCAACACTTATTCTTCTTCTACAAC
>Ga0114981_10001335_pt1 | contig 16199 bp, 16 predicted proteins | sample S_140806_MF_Meta_FD_87028 | JGI IMG/M metagenome (GOLD analysis project Ga0114981, IMG submission 87028) | Freshwater microbial communities from Lake Simoncouche, Canada to study carbon cycling - S_140806_MF_MetaG | ecosystem: Environmental > Aquatic > Freshwater > Lake | place: Lake...
CCTTACTCGCTTCCGTCAACGCTTGCTGCCGTCAACCGGCCACTCACGCCCTGCTCACGCCACCATCTTGCCCTTGAGCCTGTACACGTAGGCGAGGATCTCCGCGACGGCCTTGTAGTGGTCCGCGGGGATCTCCTGGCCGACCTTTGCCTGCGCGTACAGCGCGCGCGCGAGCGGCTTGCGCTCGACGATCGGAATGCCGTGCTGCGTCGCGATCTGCCTGATGCGCATCGCCAGGTGGTCCGCGCCCATCGCCACGATGCGCGGCGCGCCCATCGACTGCGGGTCGTACTGGATCGCCACCGAGATGTGCTCGGGGTTGGTCACGATCACGTCGGCCTTCGGCACCGCGGTCTGGAGGCGGCGCATCGCGAGCTGGCGCGCGACCTGCATGCGGCGCTTCTTGACCTCGGGGTTGCCGTCGGATTCCTTGAACTCTTCCTTGACCTGCTGCTTGGTCATGCGCAGGTCGTTCTCATGCTTGATGCGGCGCACCGCGTAGTCGGCGATGCCGAGCACCATCAGCGCCGCGCCGACCTGCATCGCGAGCCCGAGGCCGATCGACCCGATGTGCTCGAAGCCCTCCACCACGCCGAGGCCCGGAAGCCCGACGATCTGCGGCAGCACCGCCGCGCCGACCGTGTACGTGATCCACGCGACGACGACGAGCTTGAATACGTCCATCGCGGTCTTGATCACGCCCTGCATGCCGAAGATGCGGCCGAAGCCCTTCGCAGGATTGAGGCGGTCGAAGCTGGGCATCAGCGGCTTGGTCGTGACCATGATGCCGACCTGCCAGAGGTGCGCGAGGATGGCGATCGCCGTCGCGCCGAGCACGATCGGGGCAGCGGCATACGCGCCCTCCAGCAGCGTGGGCAGGATCATCGCCGTGACCTGATCGGGGCGCACGCCGCCCTCGAGGTAGTCGGCGGCGAGGGACTTCTCGAGCATCGAGGCGAGCGCGAGCAGCAGCGGCTTGATGCCCGACGCGAGCAGCAGGATCGCGCCGAACAGCAGCAGCGCGTTCGAGGCGTCCTGCGAGCGGGCGATGTTGCCCTCCTCGCGTGCCTCCTGGCGCCGCTTGGGCGTCGCGTCTTCGGTACGTTCGCCGAGATCCTCCGACATCGCGCCTCCTTAGGTACGAGCCCCGCTCGCGAGAAGCAGTGCTTCCAGCGCGCCGGAGGTTCCGTCGACAAGCGCCTCGTTGATCGCCGCAAGCGATGCAATGATGACGGCCAGGCCGACGATGATGCGGACGGGAAAGCCGATCGACATGACGTTGAGCTGGGGCACGCTCTTGGAGAGGTATCCCATCACGACAGTCTCGAGGCACACGATGGCGAGGAGCGGCGCGGCGACGCGCAGGCCGAGTTCGAACGCCGCCTTGATCGCACCGGTAAAGACGGCGATCGGCGCGATGTCGGAATCGCCCATGATCATCCCAGGGACCGCGCCCGCGGGCAGCGAGTCGAAGCTCGCGACCAGCGACGAGAACATCGACTCGAGGCCGCCGAGCGAAAGGAACGTCGCAAGCGCGAGGAAGAACAGGATCTGCTCGAGCGCGTCGGATTCCTCGCCCATCGCGGGGTTGTAGAAGCGCGCGAACCCGAGGCCGATCTGCTGACCCATCGAGAGTCCGCCGAACTGGGCGGCGAGCAGCGGCATCGAGGCCATGAACCCGATGAATGCGCCGATGCCGAACTCGAACACCATCAGCGGCAGCGTCGCGCCGAGCGAGATGCCCGTGGGAAGCGACGCCCCCGCTGCGACCGACGGATAGACCGCGAGACCAAGCGATGCGACGAGCAGTCCCTTGATCCGCATCGGAATCGCGGGCGACGAGAGCACCGGCCCCTGCACCGCGAGACCCGACACGCGCGCCACGACCAGCGTTGCCGGCACGAGATGCTGCGAAAGGGTTTCGAGCGCGTTCATCGGGGTTTGATCAGGTTCCGGACACCGGCGACCACGAGAACATCTCGGTGGAGAACTCCATGATCTTGACGGTGATCCAGCCGAGGAGGATCAGCGTCGTGCCGACCATCGCGAGGATCTTGGGCACGAACACCAGCGTCTGCTCCTGGATCTGCGTGACCGCCTGGATGATGCTCACCACGAGGCCGACGACCAGTCCGACCGCGAGGATCGGCGCGCTGATGAGGAGCATCAGCATGAATGCCTCGCGCACGACGTCGAGTGCGTCCAGATCCATCACGTGCCTCCAAGCGGCGCCATCACGCCAGTGAGCAGACCGCCCGCGACGAGCGTCCAGCCGTCGACGAGCACGAAGAGCAGCAACTTGAACGGCAGCGAGACCAGCACCGGCGGGAGCATCATCATGCCCATCGACACCAGCAGGCTTGAGATGACCATGTCGATCACGAGGAACGGCAGGTACACGCGGAATCCAATGAGGAACGACGTCTTGAGCTCTGAGATCACGAAACTCGGGACCAGCGTGAGCATGTCCACGTCCTTCTCCCACGTGAGCCGCTCGGGCTCGCTGACATCGACGCCGCGGTGCGAGAGGATCATGAGCACGGTCGGCGTGTTGCCGGTCGCCTCGATCTGCGCGACCATGAACTCGCGGAGCGGCTTCTTGGCGCCATCCCAGGCGACCATCTGGTTCTTCTGCTCGCCGCGCGCGTACGGACCGAGGCCTTCGTTCCACATGCGCTCGAAGGTTCCGCCCATCGCGACCGCCGTGAGGAGCACGGAGAGGCCGACGATGACCTGCGACGGCGGCAGCGTCTGCGTGCCGAGCGCCTGACGGAGCAGGCCGAGCACGACGACCATGCGCGTGAAGCACGTGCAGAGGATCAGGATCGCCGGCGCAACGGTGAGGACCGTGAGCAGCAGGACGATGTTGAGCGCGGAGCTCAGGCCGCCTTCAAAGCCGGGGACGGTCTTGGTCGCGTCCTCAAGGACGCCGATTGGATTGATGTTGTCGAGCGACGGCGCGGCGGTGCTCGCAGTGGCGGCAGCAGCGTGCGCGAGCGTGGCGACATGATGGGCGACGGCACCGAGCATCATCGCGCGCCTCCCTTGCGGGTGCGGGTCAGGTCGACGGTCTCGATCTCGGCGCCGCGCATGACGGCGGGCAGCGTGTCGCGCGGATCGATGCGCTCATCGACCTTGCCGGCGCGGCCTTTGGCAGCGGATCCGATCCCATCGAACGCCTTACCCGACTGGCGGAGGATCGCGTCGAAGGAGAACTGCGAGGTTCCGCGCGTGCCGGCCTCGCAGCGCGCGAGGAGGTCGGCGACATCTTCCTCGCTCGAGAATTCGCTGAGCGGCTTCATGCCGTCGGAGCTCTGGTGCGCGACGATCACGCGGCGCGCGACCTTGATGAGCACGATGCTCTGCCCGCGCGCGAGCGGGTAGCGCGCGAGGACCTCGACGACACCCGATGGACGCTTGCCCGCGGCGGCGCCGCCACCGAAACGCTTGACTGCGCTGCGCGCGAGGACGATCACGAGGAGCGTCGCGCCGAGCGCCACGCCGGTGGTGAGGAGTTCGCTGGAGAGTCCGCGCGAAGCGGCTGCGTTGCCGAGAGAACCCTTGGCTGGCGAGGGGCCTGACGAGAGAGCGGACGAAAGACCTTGCGGAACGCGCGCTTCAATCTTGTGCGGCTCCGTCTTTGCGGAATCGGATTCCGCATCGCCCGCCGGCGCCGCAACCGGCTCCACCGACATCGCGGCGTTCGGCGTGCTGCGCATGAGCGGGCGGTTCTGCGCCGCAGCCGGGGTGGCAACGACGGCGCACGCGCCGAGCGCAAGCACTGCCATCGCGAAGTTGATCATTGGGTTCCGCATGCGCCATCCTGGCTTTGCTTGCCGGCTCCGCCGGGCTTCAAACATCCACACTCAGTTGCTGCGGAACTCTCAACCCTCGAGCGGCTCGAGGATTTCACTCACGCGCACGCAGAAGTTCTCGTTGAGGACGAGCACTTCGCCACGAGCGATGCGGCGGCCGTTGACGTAGATGTCGACGGGGTCGCCGGCGGCCTTGTCGAGCTCGACCACCGAGTCGGGATTGAGCTTGAGCACGTCCTCGACCAGCATCTTGGTGCGACCGAGCTCGATGCGAACCTGCAGCGAGACGTCGGAGAGCAGGCCAATCGCGCTGGGAGCAGCGCCGCCAGCGGAAGGCGATCCGAAATCGGGAAGCCCGACGGGAGTCGCGGCGCCAGCTGCTGAGGTGGTGGTGGGATCTGGCATGGTTCGGCTTCCTTCAGGCTCCGCCTGACTGCCTGCTGACCTTCCGAAACGAAGGGCGTCCTGCCCAGCGTGCATTTCGGACGTGCGTTGATCGGTCGCGCAAGGCTTGCGCCTGTAGAGAATCGTCGGCGCGAGGTTTGCCTTTCACCCGCAGATTGTGCGCGCCGGCAAAACGACCGCCGCCCCGGCGGACCGGGGCGGCGGAGAGGGTTGAAGTTGTCGCGGGTCGGCGCTCAGCGCTCCTGACGAACCGCCGGGGTGGAGATCACGACCGCGCTCTCGACCGTGGGAGCCTCGCCCTCGCCGATCGCCTCGCCGTTGATGCGCTCCTTGAGCTTGGCCTCGATGCGGCGACGGAGCGACTCGAACAGCGGATCGGACAGGTCTTCCGAGCTGGCCATGCGCCAGATGCCGGCGATCTCGGCGCGAAGGGCAGCCTTGCTGTCCTCGACCTTCTTGGTGATCGCATCGCGGTGCTTGGCCTTGGTGGTCACGAAGATCTCGACCTTGAAGCCGTAGTTGATGCCCGTCGCGTCGTTGAAGAGCGGTCCATTGAAGACCTGGACCTCGCACGAGTCGTTGCCGGCGTCGTGCTTGGGCTCCTCGACATGCGAGGCCTGCGCGTCCTTGGGGCCGCCCATCGAGAACACCGCGAAGAGCACGCCGCCCTCGATCGCGAGGAGCGCGACGGTGATGGCGATGAACTTCATGCCGCCCTTCTTCTTGGGGGCCTCTGCGGCGCCCTCGGGCTTGGCGTCCTTCGATTCCTTGGCGTCTGGCTTCTTGTCGGACATGGGTGGTACCTCCGGGATCTCACGCTGTCGGCGGCCGAAAAATCGGCAAGCCGTGCCGAGGGCATCGGCGGCAGAGAGGGGCGACTTGAGCGGACTCCCAGGCTCGGGAGCATTCACCCCACCCGAACTGGCGCGGATTTAGGCCGGGAGGAGGACCCGCAACGCACCCGGCGACGGGGTCAGCAGGTACTCGGAGTCCCCCGCTGCGGCCCCAGCCGGATCACCGTCGAGCTGGAGCCGAACGGGCCGATCGGCGTGGAGGCAAAGCTCCCGCCCTCGGCGGACGCGGACCCCGGAACAGCGCAGGTGCAGCCCCGCGCGCATGAGGACCGCCCACGGGAGAAGGCTGAGCGCCCCCTCGGCGGGGATGAACACCGCGTCGAGCAGGCCGTCGTCGGGGATCGCCTCGGCCGCCGGGTTGAGCCGAACGCCATAGTCGGGCAGGTTGCCAACCACGATCATCCCGCGACCGAGCTGCTCGCGCTCGCCGTCGATCGACCAGGCGAGTTCTGGCGCGCGCCAGGCGGCCAACTGGCGGAGCACTGGACCGACATAGGACAGGTGCGAGATCCCGCCGGATCGCCGCGAACTGAGGTCGTGCACCACTTCGGCGTCGAAGCCGACCGACGCCATGATGGCGAACGGCTCGCCTGAGGCGGAGGCAAGATCGATGGTGCGCGTGCGTCCGGCGCGCATCGCAGCAGCGATCATCGCCGCATCGGCGCGCATCCCGAAGGCGCGCGCGAAGAGATTTTCCGTTCCACACGGCGCGTGCCAGAGCGAAACGCCCGCGCGCGCGGCTTCGGGCGCGGCGGTGCGCACGGCGCCGTCGCCCCCGGCCACGACCAGAAGTTCGGCGCCCGCAAGCCTTGGCCGCAACCAATGCTCCGCGCCGCTTTGCGCGCTCTCGATCAACGCGGCGCGCATGCCAAGGCGGTCGAGACCCGCGAGCATCCGCTCGGCGACGGCGCGCGCCCGCCCGGTGCCTGAAATGGGGTTGAAGACGATTCCGATCACGCCGCCTCCTGCCGATCGCGGGACTCCGTCGAGGCGCCCCCGAGAACTCGATCGGCGCGTACCATCGCACCCCATGATCGGTCCCTTGGCCCGTTGGACTTCGACCTTCTCCCCCGCCAGCCTTTGCGCGGCGGTGCTTGTCGCCGTGGCGGCAGCCACATCCGCGCACGCGCAGACGGAGAAGTACGAGCTCGACTCGCTCGACCGATGGAAGAAGGTCGCCGACATTGACCCCGCCAGCGAGGAGGCGCAGCTCCTGGCCGCCCGCCGCGCGCTCGTCAACCACGAGCCTGCGCGCGCCAAGAACCTCATCAACGCGTTTCTGGATCGCTACCCGCTGTCGCGGTTCCGCGCCGATGCGCTGCTCATCCGCGGCGACGCGCTCCGCGAGTCCGACGACGAGTACGGCGCGCTCTTCGACTACGAGGAGATCTGCCGTCGCTACGCGAGCTCGAGCACGTTCGTGCCCGCGCTGGAGCGCGAGTACGAGATCGCCACCGCGTACGCCGACGGCCTGCGCCGCAAGTTCTTCGGCACGTTCCGCTGGGTCGACGCGTCGGAGGATGCGCAGGAGCTCCTCATCCGCGTGCAGGAGCGCCTGCCGGGCAGCGAGCTCGCGGAGCGGGCGTGCATGCGGCTCGCCGACTTCTACTTCGATCGCCGCGAGATGCTCATGGCCGCCGAGGCGTATTCGATCTTCATCGAGAACTTCCCGCGCAGCGCGAAGGTCAGCAAGGCTCGGCTGCGCCTGATCTACTCGTACCTCGCGGGATTCCGCGGGCCCGAATACGACGCCAGCGGACTGCTTGAGGCGCGCGCCAAGCTGCGGTCGCTGCAAGCGCTGCAGCCCGGGCTCGCGCAGCAGGTCGGCGCGGACAGCATCCTCGTGCGCATCGAGGAGTCGGAAGCGGCGAAGTTCCTCTCGACCGCGTCGTGGTACCTCGAGGTCAACGATCCGATCTCGGCCGAGCTGTTCATCCGCCGCCTCGTGCAGCGGCATCCGCGCTCGGTCGCGACGCTTGAGGCGATGCGGATCATTCCGAGCGTGATTTCGCGACTGCCGAAGTCGATCATCGATGACGCGCCCGACTACCACGCGCTCCGCAAGCAGCTGCTGCAGATCGAGTGGGACCAGATGCCCGCGCCCGACGCCATGCAGGACGCGATGGAACACCCCGAGCAGACCCCCGCGGCGGGAGCGTCCAAGTGATGGCGCGCATCGCAGCGTTCGCCGTTGCCGCCGCGGCTGCGGTCGCGGCATGCTGGACGTCCGGCTGCGCATCGACGCCGACCGAGGGCTACGCGGCGACCACGCCCTATCCGACCAAGTACCGCAGCGTCGCGCTGTCGGTCTTCCGCAACCAGAGTTACATGCGCGGCTTCGAGCAGGACCTCGCCGACGCGCTGGTCAAGCAGGTCGAGCAGTCGACGCCGTACAAGGTTCGCTCCGAGGCGAGCGCCGACACGGCGATGCGCGGAACGATCACCGCGGTCGAACTCGTCGAACTCTCGAAGGACCCCGCCACCGGCCTCGCCAACGAGATGATGGTGCGGGTGCGGGTGGACTTCGAGTGGGTCGATCTGCGCACGGGCGAACGAATCGTCGCAAAGGAAGGCGTGGAGTCGTCCGCGCTCTTCGTGCCGTCCTATCCTGCTCGTGAACCGCTCGAACTTGGGCGGTTCGCCGCTGTGCAGCAGCTCGCGAACGACTTGGTTGCAGCGATGCAGTCCAAGTGGTGAGCGATCCAGGTAAATGAGGCGAACTCACCGTGTTTCGGGGCAGTTCCGCGCAATCCACGCGGCTTGCTTCCCTCGATCCCCGGAATGACGAAAAGAACGGGCTCTTTGCAGAGCCGATGTCCCCCGCGGACCGATAGTTGGCTGGCCAGATCCACAAGTCGTTCGCGCAGGTCAGGTGTACGACCAATGCAGGACTAAGCAGGTACGCATGAAGAATCTCCTCTCGCGTGTTTCCTCGTTCCTCCGCCCCGCGGCCCGCGTGGCATCGCAGGCCGGATCGCTTGAAGCCGCCGCGCCCATGCTCATGGCTGGCAAGGACGGCGGCAAGGACGGCGGCGGCAAGGACAGCGGATCCAACGGCGGTCCTCCGATCCCGCCACAGCAACAGCGCGGCAGTCAGCAGGTCATGACGTGGATCATGATCGCTGCCATGGTCGGGCTGGTTGTGGTCGCACTCCAGTCGTTTAGCAAGCCAATGGACATGGAGTGGACCGACTTCCGCACGTTCGTCGAGCAGAAGAAGATCCTTGACGGCACCGACGCGCAGAATCCTGCGGCGGGACCGATCGTGATCGACGGCACGCGACTGACCGCGTGGATCAAGCCCGGCGTGCCGGGCTTCACCGTCAACCCGCAGACCGGCGCTGAAACGCCCGCAAAGCAGGTCACCGTCGGCATCGAGCGCGGCGACCCGCGCTACAAGAATTTCCTCGACGAACACCGCAAGCGGTACACCGAGGTTGAGCCGTCAACCTGGCCGATCTACCTGCTCCAACTCCTTCCGATCGTGCTCGTGATCGGCATCGTGTGGTTCGTCGCGCGCTCGATGCGCGGCGCAGGCGGCGGACCGGGCGGCATGCTCGGCAGCTTTGGCAAGAGCCGCCACAAGGTGCAGACCAAGGAGCAGGTCAAGGTCACGTTCGGCGATGTCGCCGGCGTCGACGAGGCCAAGGAAGAGGTCCAGGAGATCGTCGAGTTCCTCAAGAACCCGAAGCGCTTCACGCGCCTCGGCGGACGCATTCCACGCGGCGTGCTGCTCTCGGGTCCTCCGGGCTGCGGCAAGACGCTGCTCGCGAAGGCGATCGCCGGCGAGGCCGACGCGCCCTTCTACTCGATCTCGGGTTCGGACTTCGTCGAGATGTTCGTGGGCGTCGGCGCGAGCCGCGTGCGCGACCTCTTTAAGCAGGCGAAGGAGAACTCGCCGTGCATCATCTTCCTCGATGAGATCGACGCCGTCGGCCGACGCCGCGGCGGCGGATTCTCCTCGGGCGGACACGACGAGCGCGAGCAGACGCTCAACGCGATCCTCGTCGAGATGGACGGCTTCGATGCGAACACGCAGGTGATCGTCATCGCGTCGACCAATCGGCCCGACGTGCTCGACCCCGCGCTCACGCGCCCGGGCCGCTTCGACCGTCAGGTCGCAGTGAACCTGCCTGATCTCGTCGGCCGTCGCCAGATCCTCGCGGTCCACGCGAAGAAGGTGAAGCTCGCCGAGGACGTCGATCTCGAGAAGGTCGCCCGCGGAACTCCGATGTTCTCCGGCGCCGATCTCGCTGCGCTCATCAACGAGGCCGCGATCATCGCGACCATGGCCGACAAGGACCAGGTCGAGCTCGCCGATCTCGAGGAAGCGCGCGACAAGGTCCGCTGGGGCCGCGCGAACAAGTCGCGCAAGATCGAGCAGCAGGAGCGTGTCGCAACGGCGTACCACGAGGCGGGCCACGCCGTGCTGCAGGTGCTGCTTGAGCACGCGGATCCGCTGCACAAGGTGACGATTATCCCGCGCGGACAGGCGATGGGCGCCACGTTCTCGCTGCCCGACAAGGACCGCTACGGCTACGGCCGCAAGCATGTCCTCGCGACGCTGCGCGTGCTGTGCGGCGGACGCATCGCCGAGGAGCGCAAGACGAGCGACATCAGCTCGGGCGCTTCGATGGACATCAAGATGGCGACGCAGTACTCGCGCGCGATGATCCTGCAATGGGGCATGTCGGACCGCCTCGGCTTCGTGAACTACGCGGGCTCCGACACGCGCGAGTCGTTCCTTCCTGAGAAGGACTACTCGCCGGAGACGGCGCGCGTGATCGACGAGGAGACGCGTCGCTTTATCGACGAGGCGTACGGAGATGCGCGCGGCATGCTCGAGCAGAACTGGGACAAGGTCGTCGCGGTCGCCGAGGCGCTGCTGCGCTACGAGACCCTGCAGAAGGACGACGTCGATCGCCTGATGCGCGGCGAGCAAATGGCCAAGCCGACGGTGGCGGACCTGCTCGCGGCGGAGAGCGCTCGCGTGAAGCCCGCAGTCGTCGAGGCGAAGCCGAAGGACGAGCCGGAGACCGGGCTCGGCGGCGCGATGCCGTCGCCCGCCCGCAACTAAAACGCTGTGCACGGCACGTGCCGCTCTGTGCCTGGCACTGGGCGGCACGTGCCGCGCACATGACACCTGCGCTCGTCCCGCGCAGCACACCCGAGATTCGTTGTGGGGAAGATCGTGCACGGCACGTTCCATGCAGTGCCAGGCACTGCGTGGAACGTGCCGTGCACCGTTAGGCGAGGGACGCGGCGTGTTCCGCCGCACGCGCAGCGCCCGCGCGCACGCGAAACACCTTCTGCGGATTCGTCGGCCCTTGCGTGAGCTCGATATCGCGTTCGCCGACGGCAAGCGCCTTCGCCAGCAGCGTGCGGATCGCCTCGTTCGCGCGGCCTCCCTCCGGCGGCTGCGAAACGCGGATCTTCAGCCGATCCCCGAGCGGTCCCGCGATCTCGTCGCGCTTCGCGCCAGGCACCGCCTTCACGCGGATCTCGAGATCCTCGCCACGCAAGATCATGAACGCCGGCAAGCTCACGCGTCCCCGCCCGCGTCCTTCTCGTCCTGCAGCTTCTTGATCGCACGCTGCTTCCGCACCTGACGCGCGGTCTCGCCCATCAGGCTCTTCTCGCGCAGGAGATGGTGGTAGTGCTGCGCGAAGCGATGCGCCTCGTCGCGAATCGCCTGGCAGAGCTTGAGGCCGAGATGCTCGCGCCCAAGGCGTAGAGGCTCTGCGACGCCTGGCACATGCAGCAACTCCTCCTTCTTAGAGAGCGAAATGACGCGCGGCGGCTGCACGCGCAGCTGCGCGAACGCCTCGAGCGCCGCGTTGAGCTGCCCGATTCCGCCGTCGATCAGGATGAGATCCGGGTACAGCTCCACGCCTTCGCCCGCGTCGCGGAACCGGCGGCTGATGACCTCGCGCATCGCCTTGAAGTCGTCGTTTGACACCGTCTGAATCTTGTAGCGACGGTAGCCCTCCTTGAACGGCTTCCCGTCGATGAAGCACACCTTCGACGCCACCGTCTCGCCGCCGGCGAGATGCGCGATATCGAACGCCTCGAGACAACGAATCGGCTCCTCCGCGCCGAGCACGCGCGCGAGGCTGCGCGCGCCGGCGACCGGATCCTGCACGAACCCCGTGGCCTCGGGCTGCCAGTCGTACTCGGCGTCGTCGCCGCGCGTCTCGCGCTCATCGAGCTTCTCGATCGCCTTGATCTGGTCGCGCAGCACCGCGGCGCGCTCGAAGTCCAGCCGCGCGCTGGCCGACTCCATCTCCTCGCGCATCTCGCGCAGCATCGCGCTGCGCTTCGAGCCGAGAAAGCGAATGAAGCGATCGACATCCGCGCGATACGCCTCCTTCGAGATCCGCGCCGCACACGGCGCCGTGCACTGGTTGATCGCCGCGAGCAGGCACGGGCGAAAGCGCGCGTTCTTCGGATCGCCGTCGATGATCTCGAGCTCGCACGTGCGGTACTTGAACACGCGTTGGAGCAGCTGCATCGCGTGCCGCAGTGCGCCCACGGACACGAACGGCCCGTAGATGCGCCCGCCCTTGAAGCGCTCGTCCGCGGGATTGCGCGTGATGTACACCCCGGGAAAGTCGTCGCGCATCGTCACCGCGAGATACGGAAACGTCTTGTCGTCCTGCAGCCGGTCGTTGTACGGCGGATGGATGTCCTTGACGAGGCGCGCCTCCATGAGCAGCGCCTCCCACTCGCCTTCGCACGCGATGAAGTCGAAGTCCACGACCTCGTCGAGCATTGGCTGCTTGCGCCCGCCGAGGTCGGCCGACGGGATGAAGTAGCTCGACACGCGGTTCGGCAGCATCGAGGCCTTGCCGACATAGAGCACCGTGCCCGCGGAGTCCTTCATCAGGTACACGCCGGGCACGTCGGGGAGCATCCGCGCCTTGCGAAGGAGGCGCCCGAGGCGCTCGGTCCGCGACTCTTCGGCGGGAATCTCGTCCTGCCGTCCCTGCCGTTCCGCACCCGCGTCACCCACGCCAAAGTCCGCCGTGTTCGAGGCCCCCTCCTTTGGGGACCCCTCCTTTGGGGACCCCATGTTCGGGGACTCCGTGTTCGGGGACTGTGGCGGCTCGGTCGGGTCAGGCGGCGGGAACATGCCCGCACAATCTAGGAGGAATAACCGAGCAAATCAGTGCACGCGGCTAGAACCGCGCCAAGGTTGCCCTGTACACTCGCGAACCCTTCAAGGCTTCCGCCTCGGTCGGTCGATCTCGACCCGCCCAGGTACAGGCTTCTGAATCGGGGCCTCGGGCGGGCGGACCGCACGAGTCGCATCGCCAAACTCCCGCGTGTCGCGGGCATTCGCAAACCGTCCGTACACGCGGACATCGCCGGGCATGGAGCCCGGCTCATTCAAGGAGATCACCACATGAAGATCACCACCCTCGCTGCTCTCGCGCTCACCGCCCTCCTCGCTGCCTGCAGCAGCACCCAGAACACGGCCGCTCCGGGCGCCGTCGGCGCCAAGAAGGCCGACTGCTGCGCTGCGAAGTCGCCCGAGTGCTGCGCTGCCAAGAAGGACGCGGCTGCCGCCCCCGGCGCCGTCTCTGGCAAGTCTGAGTGCACCGCCAAGAGCGAGTGCACCGGCAAGTGCCCGGTCTCTGGCAAGTGAGATTCTTCCCGCGTCAGCGAGGCTCAAACCACGCTGCACGCGAAAGAGATACGAGTCTGGCCGGATCCTGCGGAACCACTTGAACGGGACCGTCTGAACCAGTCGAGACTCGGGTGAGCCAACTCATCAACGACAACGCCCGGCGCAAGCCGGGCGTTGTGTTTTTCCGTGCTGTCCCAGCGTGTGAAGCGGCACGCCGCTTCTCCTATCATCCCGCCCCATGTTCAACCGACTTCACACCGTCGTGATGTGCTCCGCCGCCGCGGCCATGCTGCTCGCGGGCTGCACGCACCCGACGCGCGCGCAGAAAGCCATCGACCAAGGCTGGACCACCTTTGGCACGCCGGTCGAGACGACCCGCGGCGTCAACCCCGAGGTCACGCCGGAGAACCTCAAGGAACACGCCGACACCGCCGAGCTCGTCGTGCTCAGCGGCACCGTGTCCGACGTGTGCCGAACGATGGGCTGCTGGCTCGAGATCGCCGGACCGTCGGACCTCAAGGTGCGGGTGATGAACAAGGACCACGCGTTCTTCGTGCCGCGCAACGCGCGCGGCCGCAAGGTCTACGCGATCGGCCAGGCGACCTACACCGAACACTCAGTGGACATGCTCAAGCACCTCGCCGCCGACGCGGGCAAGCCGCAGGCGGAGATCGACGCGATCACGCAGCCGGAGAAGTCGCTCGTGTTCGTCGCGCAGGCCGTGATCCTGCCGGGCAGCGGACTCGAGGCGCCGGTTCAGCCGGCGCCCGCAGCGGCGACCGCACCTGCGGCGGCATCGACCGAGGGCGCCAGCAAGTGAGCAACCATGTGAGCAACCACGCGAGCAACATGCTCCTCCTCAGCCGCGGGCGCATCATCGACGCCTCGCAAGGCATCGACCGCGAGGGCGACCTTCTGCTCGCCGACGGCCGCATCGCGCGCGTCGCGCCGGGCGGTTCGATCGATGTGCCCGCCGGCACGCGCCGCATCGACTGCGGCGGCAAGATCATCGCGCCGGGCCTCGTCGATCCGCATGTCCACTTGCGCGAGCCAGGCGGCGAATCCAAGGAAACGATCAAGACCGGCACCGCATCCGCGATCGCAGGCGGCTTTACCACCGTCTGCTGCATGCCGAACACGGTTCCCGCGATCGATACCACGACGACCGTGCGGTTCGTGCAGCAGGCCGCGAAGGAAGCCGCGAGCGCGCGCGTGTTCGTCGTCGCCGCCGCGACCGTCGGCCGCAAGGGCGAGCAGCTGGCGCCGATGGCCGCGATGGCGTCAGCCGGCGCGGTCGCGTTCAGCGACGACGGCGAAGGCGTCGCGAACCCCGCCATGATGCGCCGCGTGCTCGAGGTCTGCGCGTCGCTCGGCAAGACGTTCATGCAGCACTGCCAGGACGCGCAGCTGTCCGAGGGCGGCGTGATGAACGAAGGCCCCACCGCCACGCGGCTCGGTCTCGTGCCCTGGCCGCGCGAAGCCGAGGAGATCATGCTCGAGCGCGACGTGCGCCTCGACCGCGCTTCGCGCGCGCGCTACCACGCGCAGCATCTCTCGTCGGGCGGCAGCGCCGCGATCATCCGTCGCGCGCGCGCCGAAGGCCTGCCGGTCTCGGGCGAAGTCAGCCCGCACCACCTGCTGCTCACCGACGAAGCGTGCCTGGGCTACAACACCCAGGCCAAGATGAATCCCCCGCTGCGCTCCGCGCGCGACATCGCGCAGCTCAAGGAGGCCGTCGCCGACGGCACCATCGACGTCCTCGCCACCGACCACGCACCGCACACCGCGGCCGAGAAGGCGCGCGATTTCGCCAGCGCGCCGTTTGGCATCATCGGACTCGACTGCGCGCTCGCGCTCTACGCGAAGGCGCTCGTCGACGACGGCGTCATCGGCTGGCCGCGGCTGATCGAGCTGATCACCCACAAGCCCGCGCAACTCTGCGGGCTCGATGCTCGCGGCATCGGCACGCTGCGCGAAGGCGCGGCCGGCGACGTCACGGTGATCGACCCGAACCTCGAGTGGACCATCGACGTGTCGAAGTTCGCGTCGAAGAGCCGCAACTGCCCGTTCGACGGGTGGCGCGTGCGCGGCCGCGCGGTCGCGACGATCCTCGCGGGCGAGGTGCGCTTCCAGCTCGCGTAAAAATAAATGGAGGCGGCTCGCACACGGTCGAACCGCCTCCACGCAGGTACTCAGAAGTGATTCGGCTTACGGGCAGAGACCCCAGCCCGAGAGCAGCGCCGCGATGTCGGCTCCGTTCACGGTGCCGTCGCCGGTGAGGTCGCGGGGCGAGCCCGACACACCCCAGTCAGAGAGCAGCATCGCGATGTCCGCTCCGTCGACCGCATGGTCGGCGTTGAAGTCGGCCGGGCAGGCGGTGACCGGCGCGAAGAGATCCGTCGCCTTGGCGAAGGCCTTCGCACCGAGCTGCGAGCCGAGCACACGGCCGGGGAAGTCATCGAAGTCCGGGTGGATGCCACCGTAGAGTCGCGAGACGCCCGAGTTGTCGGCCGCGTCGTAGTAGGTCGCCCACTGGAGCGTGACCGACTCCGACGGGCCATCCTCGAAGACAAGGAACTGGTTCTGGTTGCAGGTGAAGGCACCCATGCCACCGGGGAAGTACTCGCTGCCGGTGAGTTCGGTCAGGACTTCGGCCGCCGTGCGGCTGAAGGTCGAGTGACCCGAGACGTAGCCGGCGAACGCAGGCGTCACGAAGGTCGGACGCTGGTACGGCATCCAGTTCTTGCCGAGGACCCAACGCACACCCGAGTAGGTGTTCGCGGCGTCGGTCGGAGCGCCGGGCCACGCGAGCACGGCGATCTCGCCTTCATGTCCAGCCAGCGCAGCGTGGCGCTCGCCGGGCACGGTCGTCGCAGCCGTGATGAGCTCAACAACGCCTGGCTCGAGGTGCACGCCGTTGACGTTGTACGAGGCGAGCTTGGGATTACTGCACTGACCGAGCTGGCACATCGCGCGGATCGCGCTGATCGGACGCGTCGTGTCGTGGTAGGTCTTGAGGCCCCACGCGGTGATCGCGGCATCGTGCAGCGCACCGTTGAGGGTCACGTACATCTTGATGTCGTACTCGAGCGGATCAAGCACCGGACCGCTGCCGCCCATGCGGCGCTGGAAGAGCGGATGGTCGGTGACCGCGTTGGCGATCTCGTTCCAGTGGCCGGGCGGCGTGGCCGAGGTCGGACCGTCGGCCCAGAACTCGGACAGGCAGCGCGTCCAGTCGCCGCGCTTGACGACGTCCGCCGCGTAAGGCTGGCCAGTGACGGGATTCACCGCGCGGCCGTTGCCATCGTTGGTGCCGAGCGTGTTGTTGCCCATCGCGGAGGGCGCGATGTCCATGAGCACGCCGTCATCGGGCGTGAGCATCGAGGACTTGCGAATCACATCTTCGTGTCCGAGTCGGTATGCAGCGTCACCGATGCCGTTGATCTGCGGCGGGACCGGCGCGTTGAGATACACGCCCGGGCGCTTCGGGTCGCG
>Ga0114981_10001342_pt1 | contig 16138 bp, 12 predicted proteins | sample S_140806_MF_Meta_FD_87028 | JGI IMG/M metagenome (GOLD analysis project Ga0114981, IMG submission 87028) | Freshwater microbial communities from Lake Simoncouche, Canada to study carbon cycling - S_140806_MF_MetaG | ecosystem: Environmental > Aquatic > Freshwater > Lake | place: Lake...
CAAAGAATTAAAACTTTGCGTTCTCTGCGCCTTTGCGGTTAATCAAGCATTCGCGCAAAGAAATTGCCTTACCTTCGCGGCCATGACCAGCATCCTCACCCTCAGCGAATTCATCATGGAACGCCAGGCGGATTTTCCTTACGCCTCGGGCGATTTGTCGCGCCTGTTGGCCGATATCGGTATTGCCGCCAAGATTGTAAACCACAAGGTGAACAAGGCGGGGCTGCAAGACATTCTCGGCGCCATGGAAAGCACCAACGTGCAGGGTGAAACGCAGATGAAGCTTGATGTGTTTGCCGATAATGCATTGCTCAATGCGGTGCGTTGGGGCGGACAAGTATGCGGTGCAGCGAGTGAAGAGAACGAGAAGTATTTCACGTTTGAATCGGACATTTGCAAAAAGTCGAAGTACGTTATTCTGTTTGATCCGCTCGATGGTTCTTCCAACATCGATGTGAATGTTTCCATCGGTACCATTTTCAGTGTATTCCGCCGCAAGAGCAGCGTGGGCGATTTGGCCAACGTGAACGACTTTTTGCAAAAGGGCGCCGATCAAGTGGCCGCGGGTTATGTTATTTACGGCTCCAGCACCATGCTCGTGTACACCACGGGTCACGGTGTGAACGGCTTCACCCTCGAACCCAGCATTGGCGAGTTTTGCCTCTCACATGAAAACATGCGCATACCCGAAGACGGCGCCATCTACAGCATCAACGAAGGTAATCTGCTTTCTTGCAGTCCTGGCGTGCAAGCCTATGTGAACTGGTGCAAGGAAACGGATAAGAAAACGCAGCGCCCCTACAGTGCGCGTTACATAGGCTCGCTCGTAGCAGACTTTCACCGCAACTTGATAAAAGGCGGTATCTACATCTACCCGGGCACCACCAAAAACAAAGACGGCAAATTGCGCTTGCAATACGAAAGCAATCCGCTTGCGTTTATTGTGGAGCAAGCCGGCGGCAAAGCTTCCGACGGCAGCGGTCGCATCATGGATATTCAACCGTCCTCTCTGCATCAGCGCGCCCCGTTGTTTATTGGAAGCAAGAACATGGTAGAACTTGTTGAACGCATGATTGCGGAGGAGGGAAAATGAGCATGTCTGACAGCCTCGTCATAATACCCACCTACAACGAAAAGGAGAATGTCGAACGCATGCTCCACACCGTGTTTGGCTTAGAGAAAGCCTTTCACGTGCTCATCGTCGACGATGGTTCGCCCGACGGCACTGCGCAAATCGTAAAAGGATTGCAGGCAGAGTTTTCGGGTAAGCTTCACATCCTCGAGCGCAAGGGCAAGCTTGGTTTGGGAACTGCGTACATCGCAGGATTCAAATGGGCGCTCGAGCGCAGCTACGAATTCATTTTCGAAATGGACTGCGACTTCTCACACAATCCGAAGGACCTCATGCGCCTGTATGACGGATGTGCGGTTCAGGGGGGCGACATGTCGGTAGGTTCGCGGTATGTGAAAGGCGGCGGTGTGCAGAACTGGCCCATGAAGCGCTTGGCGATGAGTTTCGGAGCATCGCTTTACGTGAACTCTGTATTGTGGTTGGGCGTGCGCGACAGTACTGCTGGGTTTGTTTGTTACAGCCGAAAGGTGTTGGAGACGATTGATTTGGACAGCATTCAATTCATAGGTTACGCCTTTCAAATAGAAATGAAATACAACGCCCATCAGCTGGGCTTTAGAATAGTGGAAGTGCCCATCACGTTTATCGATCGTGAGCTGGGCACCAGTAAAATGAGTATGAACATATTCAACGAAGCAGTACTGGGCGTGCTGAAAATGCGCTTCAGAAGGGTTTCACGCAAGAACAAAAAACAGTCATGAAAACAACACTCATTCGCAACGTGTCGGTGGTCAATGAAGATACCATTCGCACATGCGACGTGTTAATCGATGGAGCCGTTATTTCTCACATTGCAAGTGCCGGCAGTTTGAATGAGAACGCTGATGAGGTAATTGATGGTACAGGCAAATTCTTGTTGCCCGGTCTTATCGATGATCAGGTGCATTTCCGTGAGCCGGGGCTCACGCACAAGGGCGATTTGTATACCGAGTCGCGCGCTGCTGTAGCCGGTGGTATCACGTCGTATATGGAGATGCCTAACACTTCGCCACCTGCAACAACCATAGAGTTGCTTGAACAGAAGTATACACGCGCATCGGAAGTGTCGCTGGCGAACTACTCCTTCTTCATGGGAACGTCGAATAATAACTTAGAGGAGTTGCTTCGAGTTGACCCTAAGGAAGTTTGCGGAGTAAAAATTTTCATGGGCAGCAGCACGGGCGATATGCTGGTGGATAACAGCGAAACGCTCAATCGAATTTTCGCGGAGGTTAAAACGCTCATTGCTTTGCATTGCGAAGTGGACCCCATGATTAAAACGAATTTGGAGCGTTACAAAGCTGAGTATGGCGACGATGTGCCGGTAACCGCGCATCATCTTATTCGCGATGAGGCCGCGTGCTATGCATCGTCATCGGCTGCAGTGAATATGGCCAAGAAACATGGCACGCGTTTGCACATTTTGCACATCAGCACCGCGAAAGAATTGGATTTGTTCCGCAACGATATTCCGCTGAAGGAAAAGCAGATTACAGCAGAGGCGTGCACGCACCATTTGTGGTTTACGAACGACGATTACGCAACGAAGGGCAACTACATCAAGTGGAACCCTGCTGTGAAAACACAAGCCGATCGCGATGCTATTCGCGAAGCGGTGAATGATGATAGAATCGATGTGCTTGCGACGGACCACGCACCTCATACCATCGAAGAGAAAGAACAATCGTATTTGAAAGCGCCTAGTGGCGGACCGTTGGTGCAACATGCATTGGTGGCGTTGTTGGAGCTCCATCATCAGGGTGTGTTTACACTCGAGAAAATTGTACGCAAGTCGTCGCACAACGTAGCCGACATGTTCTCCATCGACAAGCGAGGCTTCATTCGCGAAGGATATTTTGCTGATGTGGTCTTGGTCGATTTGAATTCGCCGTGGAAAGTGACCAAAGACAACCTGCTCTACAAATGCGGTTGGTCGCCGTTTGAAGGGCAAGTCTTCCAAAGCAAAGTGCTTACAACCTGGGTGAACGGCAACAAGGTCTACGACAACGGGCATGTGCTGGAGGGAAGCCTAGGAAAACGCCTAACCTTTAATCGATGAGAACGAGGTTTTTTCTTTTTTGCGCTGCGCTAATTGGTTGTCTTCTCCTCGCATCGTGCGCCAACGAAGCGAAGGAAACTACACCCGCCCAATTGATACCCGAGGAAAAATTTGCTGAGCTACTCGCCGATGTGCGTTTGCTCGAAGGCGCCTATGCCGGCGATTTTCAGCGGGTCGACACTTCGGAGTATGCAATAGGCGCTTACTACGAGCAGCTTTTCGCGAAGCACCAAACTACACGCAGTATTTACCTAGAGAGTAATTCGTACTATGCAAATCATTCGGAAGCAATGCTAAGAATTGAAACCGAGGTTGCTCGAAGATTGGAGACCATGAGTGAAGCAGCCATGCAATGATGCTAGCTGTTTAGGCCTTCTTTTGCTGCTTGAAATACGTTGCTGTTTGTTCGATGGCAGCATGAATGGAAGTTGGTTTGAACGGAACCGCCGCCATGAGTTTCGATGAGTTGTAATAGAAACGATGCGATGCATTTTTGACTGTCTCTTTTGTGACGAGCGCTTTTTTCCCGGTAATTTTTTCCTTGATCCATTCAACGATGCGAGCAGTTTGCAGCAGCCACGGTTTAGCCTCTTTTTGGGGCACGCGCACACCGAGCGATTGTGCTACTTGCTGGAAAAGATCTTGCATGGAGAGATTTTCGGTAACAAGAATGTAGCGTTCTGCAGAGACTGAGCTTAGTGTCAATTCAGCGATACACCAAGCGGCATCCGATACAGCAATGAAGCCGGTGCCACCCGGAGGGTAAAAGTGCATGCCTTCGTTGAGCTTGCGAAACAAGCTTGGGCTGCTGCGCTCAAACGTTCCCGGACCGATAATGAGTCCGCAGTTGAAAGCAACACCTTCAAGTCCTTCATGAATACCGCGCCAGAACTCCATTTCTGAAAGCTGCTTGCTGATGGCATAATGGGTATTCATTTCGTTTTCGACCCACTCCGATTCTTCATCGACCTGCTCGTTGTTTTTTGCTTTGCCAATGGCCGCTATCGAACTCACGAATCCGATTTTGATGTTGCCCAAATGCTGCGCTACATTGACGATGTTGGCAGTACCTTCTACATTGACGCGGTACATTTCAGTCCTATCCGAAGCGTGGTAAGAAACAATAGCGGCGCAATGAAACACGTGCGAACAACCTTGCATGGCCGCTTCCAGCGAATCGGTGTCGAGCACATCGCCTTCCACCCATTCGATTTCATTGAATTTGTTGCTTTTGCAAAATCGGAATACATCTTCAACCGATTGTCGATTGGCCGATGGGCGAACCAATGCGCGCACACGTTCACCGCGTGAAAGCAATTCCATCATGAGGTGAGTGCCCAACAGGCCCGTGGCTCCGGTAACGAGATTCATAACTAGTGGCGAAGGTAACACAGCTAGTGATTAGACTTGGCGGCGGCGGCACAAAGAAGTTTCGCGAGACGCGCCAGGAAATTGAATGAAGAGCGTTGCGGTCTTTGCGAGAAACCAAAAATTTTCACGCAAAGTGCACAAAGGAATGCCGCAAAGCTCGCCAAGAAATCCAATAAAAAGCTCTGCGTTCTTTGCGTGCATCCAACTCTGCGGTCTTTGTGAGGAATGAAATTTTCATGCAAAATGCGCAAAGGAATGCCGCAAAGCTGCCAAGAAATCCAATAAAAAGCTCTGCGTTCTTTGCGTGCATCCAACTCTGCGTTCTTTGCGAGAAGCCAAATTTTCACGCAAAGAACACAAAGAATTTTCGCAAAGCTCGCGAAGAAATTCGATAAAGAACATTGCGGTCTTTGCGTGCATCTACCTCTGCGATCTTTGCGAGATCACAAGAAATTTCAAGCAAAAAACACAAAACGAAATCATCCTCACAATCGAATCAACCGCGTTGTAACTTGCACCTTGTGAAGGTAATCCCCGAAAGAGTAGAACAGATCTTGAAAATTCTCCCGCAGCAGCCCGGGGTTTATCAGTATTTCGATGAGGCGGGCGATATTTTGTATGTGGGAAAAGCCAAGAGCTTAAAGAATCGGGTTTCGAGTTATTTTAATAAGCAGCAGTATGAGAACGGGAAGACGAAGGTGCTCGTTCGCAAGATTGCCGACATCAAATACATTGTAGTAGAGACCGAGCTCGATGCGTTGTTGCTCGAGAATTCGCTCATTAAGAAGTACAAGCCGCGCTACAACATCATGCTCAAGGACGACAAGACCTATGCGAGCATTGTAATCAAGAAGGAAGATTTTCCCCGCATTTTTCCGACGCGACAAATCATACGTGACGGATCGGAATATTTTGGCCCATATCCTTCGGGACGAACCATGCACATGGTGTTGGACCTGATTAAGAAGTTGTATCCCATGCGCACATGCAACTTGGCGCTTACCGATAAGAACATAGCAGCAGGAAAATTCAAAGTATGCCTGGAGTATCACCTGGGTAATTGCAAGGGCCCATGTGAAGGCAAGCAAACGGGCGATGACTATGATCGAGGCGTTGAAGCTGTGCGTAAGATTTTGAAGGGCAACTACTCCGACCTCATTCGCGAGTTGAAGCAGATGATGGCCGAGTTTGCGGATCGTTACGAGTTCGAACTAGCGCAAGAAGTGAAAGATAAAATTGAAGTGCTTTCCACCTTTCAAGCGAAGAGCACCATTGTGCATCCGAGCATTCATGACGTTGATATTTTCACTATCGCAAGCGACCCGCAGGCAGGGTATGTGAACTTTATGAAAGTGAGCAACGGTGTCATTGTGCAGTCGTATACCACAGAAGTAAAGAAGCGCATGGAAGAGACCGAAGCTGAAATGCTGGAGTATTCCATCTTGGAAATACGCGACAAGTTTCAGAGTAGTTCAAAGGAGATTTTTCTCCCCTTCGAATTGGAAACACAGTTGCCGGGTGTTTTGCTCACGGTGCCTCAGCGAGGCGATAAGAAGAAACTGGTGGAGTTGTCGCAGCGCAACAGCACACACTACATGCTCGACGCACAGAAGCAGCAGGAGATGGTCGATCCGGAGCGGCATGTAAACCGCGTGCTCGAAACGTTGCAGAAGGATTTGCACTTGAAGGAGCTGCCGCGTCACATAGAGTGTTTCGATAATTCGAACATACAGGGTACAAATCCCGTGAGTGCCTGTGTTGTTTTCCGCAATGCAAAACCCAGCAAGGCCGACTACCGCATATTTCACCCCAAGACCGTGGAAGGTCCAAACGACTTCGATACGATGAAAGAGGTAGTATTTCGTCGTTACCGCCGCATGTTGGATGAGGGTGAAACGTTGCCGCAACTCATCATTGTCGACGGCGGCAAAGGACAGCTGAGTGCTGCTATCGAGAGTTTAGTAAAGCTCGAGTTGTATGGAAAAATAGGCATCATCGGCATTGCCAAGCGACTGGAGGAAATCTATTTCCCGGGAGATAGTTTACCCATCTACTTGGATAAACGCAGTGAGTCGCTTAAGCTCATTCAACGCTTGCGCGACGAGGCGCACCGATTTGGAATTACCAAGCACCGCGACCGCAGGAGTAAAGACGCAATACGATCAGAGCTCACCGATATCAAGGGAGTAGGCATGCATACAACGCAGGCTTTGATTCATCATTTTAAAACGGTGCAGGCCGTGAAAGAGGCGAGTTTGGAGGAGTTGCTGAAGGTGGTGAATAATCGTATGGCCGAGACAGTGTACACTCATTTTCATTCGAAAGATTAGTACTCAAGGTCGCATTAACACGCGTGTGTTCATTTGAGAATACTCGTCAGAGCGAATTGGAGGCACTTTGTTTTACTTTACCTACACAAATTTTAACTAATGAAAAGAAAACTAATCACAATGTTCGCTGCCCTCGGGATGTCGGTGGCGGGCTTGGCTTAACTTGGGCCTGTATCATTGGGTGCTGAATTGGCTCTTCAAACGGGCGACTTTGGTGAGTCGTATCCTTTAGGGTATGGTGCTTCCCTTGGCTATGAGCAGCCGATCGGCGAAAAACTCGGGATAACGCTTCAAGTAGGTTACATCATGTTGGGTATCGATGACGCTGTTTCAACATTGATTGATAAATCTTCGATGATGCCAATACAGGTTGGTGCGAAGTATTATTTGAGCGAGCGTGGCGCTGGTCTTTATGCGCATGTGCAAGGTGGCGTGCACAATTTGAGTGTTACTACGAAGGACCTCGATCTTGGTTTGTTCGGAACGTTTCCCGGCACCACTTCTTCTGATAGCTACTTGAGCGGGGCCGTTGGCTTGGGTTATATGCTTAATAACAAGATTGATGTGGGTTTGCGTTACAATATCATCGCTCCTGATAGCGATGTTGAAGGCGCTGAATCTTCCAGTTATTTGGGTGTTCGCTTGGCGTACACACTGTTGGGTGGCGGCGAATAATGATTGAAATAGAAATGAAAAAGCCGGGTTACGCCCGGCTTTTTTCTTTTGATAACTTTTCTATTAGTGCTGAATCACCAAACGCTTGCTCGCTGTTTTGTTGCCCTCCGTGAGAGTCACAACGTAGATGCCTTCAGTAAGCGTTGCTGTGTCGATTTGGTTGTTGCGCAACTGCTCCTGACGAACCAATCGGCCGCTGATGTCAGCAATGGTCACACTTGCATTTGCATCCCAACCTGAAATGGTAACACGGTCGTTGGCCGGGTTTGGGTAAAGCGCAAAGCTCGCTTCCATTTCGGTTACTGACTGCACAATAGCGCAATTGCCCTCCATCGATGCGTTCATGTACTCCATCATACCGGCTTCCATACTTTGCAGCGTGAAGTCGATCGTGGCATCGCATGGGTATGGACCGGCAAGGAATTGACCGGGTTCGGTCATCACCATCATTTGGTCATTGAAGCTTGTGCTCAAAACGTATGGAGCACCGTTTCCTTCGTCCATCATTTCAACACGCACCCAGAATTGATTGTTGTTTTCATCGGGCAACATGGTCATACCCATGAACGGTGGCACCATTTCATAAATACAAGAACCGTCGTCGTACCACGCCCATGGATCGTAATTGAGACCTGATGGGTTGGTGCAACCGAAGCACAAATTGCAAGAACCATTGTCGCAGGTAGCGTCAGCGTTGTAGTTACAAGCTGAAGGGTCCATGCAGCCTGCTACTTCTGTTGTATTGCTAATTGAAATCAGCTCGTAATAGTTGGTAGAATTTGCAGTTCCCGAGTAGAGAACAACTCCGTTTTGATTCGTAATCTCGAGATCAATCGGGTTACCGGTCAGGGAATAAACCTGCATGCTAAAGCAGTCGTTGAGCGAGCAAAATCCACTTTGCGCAGGGTAGATACCACCAAAGTAGTTGAAGTTAGCATCGATGATATACCAATAGAACTCTTCTGATGCATTCATGTTGTACCAATTGTTGTAGCAGCATGAACCATCGTTTTGAGTAGCGCTCGGATCGTAGTTAGGAGCTGTAGGGTCGGTACAGCCGAGACAGCTGTAATCGCAATTCATGTAATCCATGCATTCCGCTGAAGAATCGTAGTTGCAAGCAGAAGGGTCAGCGCAACCTTGCGTCACGCCATTAAAGGCAATAGTGACAGCATATTCGTAGTAACCGATAGTTCCGCTATCCACTGTGTTTCCTGCAGCATCGTAAATGGTATAACCCACATCCGTTGCATCGTAAGACCACGCAGAAAGCTGGAAGCAAGAGCCTGTGATGCAGAATCCGTTTTGTTCGGGATAGGTACCGGTGCTGTACGAGTAATCTGTCAAAGAGGTAACAGACCAATAGGCAGGGCCTGTAAATTCGAGTGTATACCAGTCGTTGTAGCAGCAGGTCCCATCGTCGATGGTAGCGCCCGGATCGTAGTTGGGAGCTGAAGCATTGGTGCAGCCGTAGCAGCTGAAGTCACACGCATTGTAGTCGGGGCAGTTGACCGTAGGGTCGTAGTTGCAAGCGTAGTAAACACCGCAGCCTATGGTTGGGTTTTCTGAGAGGGACAGTTCAACACCGCCGAACATTGGGTTTACGCCACCACTTGTGATTACAGTGTTATCGAGCGAGATACTTGCGCTGAAGTTAGTAATCGAGTAGTCGTCGGGATAGGCTGTGAAGCTTATACAGCCCTCGTCGAAGCAAAAGCCGTTGCTTTCCGGATAATGACCGGAACCTCCGCTCAAGCCGTTGTTGGAGTATGCATACCAATGGCCTGGTGCAGAAAGCTCCACTTGGTAGTAAGAAGCGAAGCAACATGTGTTGCTGCTGAGTGTTGCATCCGGGTCGAAGTTAGAAGCCGTTGGGTCGGTGCAACCGTAGCAGTCATAACTACACATCGAATAGTCGGAACAAGAGGCGGTAGCGTCGTAGTTACATGCGTAATAGTCGAGGCAACCAATACTGGCGTTGTTTGAGAAGCTTTGCGCTGCATAGTAGTAACTGTTCGCACCAGAAGCAATCACTTGGCCTGTGGCATCGGTCAAGGTCCATTCAAAGTTTTCGCTTGTTAGGCTCCACAAGTCGAGATAGAAACAGCCGTCGGGAAGGCAGAAGCCTGTTGATCCCGGGAATACTCCGCCGGCGGACAAGGCTGTTTGGTAATTACGAACGCTGTATTGGAATTCGCCTGTGCCCGAAAGGGTGTATGATTGTGTGCAGCAAGAACCATCATCCAACGTGGCGGTAGAGTCGAAGTTAGCTGCTTGTGGATTGGTGCATCCGTAGCAATCGTAGGTGCAGAGCGCATAAGATTGGCAAGTTGCTGTAGGTGCGTAGTTGCAAGCAGCCGGGTCGCCGCAGCCTGGTGTTCCATCGCCCATGGTAAAGGTGATGGGGTAAGGCGTTTCAATGGTTTGACTGAAAACAACCTCTCCGTTTCCGTTGGTAAAGGTGAATTGGGCCGATCCCTGATAAACCGGGGAGTAGATGCTGATGAAATAGCACCCGTTGGGCACGCACATCGCTGTTCCGTTGAGCATGCCATAGCTGTAAGTTCCATCCAGGGAGGTTAAATACCAGTTTATTCCAAGGTCATCTGTAGTTCCGGAAACCGTTCCTGTAAGGTAGTTGGTTGCTGAGCAGCAAGAACCATCATCGATGGTAGCGGTCGAGTCATAATTGAAGGCCTGCGAATCGGTACAGCCCCAGCAGCTGTAGTCGCATGAACTGAAATCATAGCAGTTGGCCAAAGCATCGTAATTGCAAGCTTGTGGGTCCAAGCATCCGGGTACTCCGTTTGAGCTGGTTATAATGCCGTAGTCATAGAAGTTATCGGTGTTTTGACCCTGCAAAAGAATAGTTCCTTGATTGTCTGAAACTGACCAGGTGAACGTGCCAACGCCCATGTAGTTCTGTACGTTTACAGAGGTACACAAATTCGGAATACAAACTCCTGTCTGGGAAGGGTATTCGGCTGCTCCCATGAAACCGAGTTGGTCGTTGTAAAACGAGAAATGGCATGGCTCGCTGGCGTTTAGCACATACCAAACCCCATCATAGCAGCAGGTCCCGTTATCTCCTGTGGCATTCGGGTCGTAATTGTTAGCCGCCGGGTCGGTGCATCCCCATTCTGTTTGAGAGAAGGATGGCACAGCGCTAAAAAGAACCAAGAAAAGGAGGATGAGCTTCATAATTGTCGTATTTACAGGTACGATACAACGAAATAACACCTCACCCCCGCGAACAGTTGCTTGTAAATTGAAATAAATTTTCGGGAGTTGAATTGCTAACGAAGCGATGTGCGCAACAAGCCGTCGTATTTGCTGTTGTATTGGCCTGCCGCACTAGTTTTGTTGGTAAGCAGAATACCATGGCAAAAAAGACATCCAATAACTTCTTAGGTAGAGCCCGTTTGCTCTGGATTGTGGCATTGACCCCTGTGTTTCTGATTGTGGGTGTGTTGGGGACGGCTATGCTCAGCGGATTACCCGATGTGGATTTGTTGGCCAATCCGAAGGTGAGCCTGGCTTCGCAGGTAGTTTCTTCCGATGGACGTACGTTGGGAGCCTATTACAAGGAAAATCGCAGCGATGCCAAGTTTAGTGAGCTGCCGCCACAGTTGGTCAATGCGCTTTTGGCAACCGAAGACGTTCGATTCCGCGAGCATAGTGGGGTCGATTATTGGGGATTGTTTCGGGCCGTGTTCACGGCGGGTCAAGGCGGGGGTGGTTCTACCATCACACAGCAGCTGGCCAAGATGCAGTTCACGAAAGAATATCAGAATGTATCGGTCGTAAAGAGGGCGTTTCAGAAAATTCGGGAGTGGATTATCGCCTGTCAGATTGAGCGCTTGTATACCAAGGATGAAATCATTGCGCTGTATCTGAATCAGTATGACTTTTTGAATCAGGCTGTCGGCATCAAGTCGGCGGCGCATATCTATTTCAACACCACGCCCGATTCCTTGAACGTGCAGCAGTCGGCCATGCTGGTTGGTATGCTTAAGAACTCATCGCTTTTCAACCCGTTGAAGCGCGATTCGTTGGTGTTGAAGCGTCGTGAAGTGGTGCTCGATCAAATGGTGAAATACGATTTCTTGTCGGAAACTGAATACGACTCCTTGCGCGCATTGCCTCTGGGCATCGACTTTCAGCGCATGAGCCACGACGAGGGCTTGGCGCCTTACTTCCGGGAAGTGCTTCGCGGTGAGCTGGAAGAATTGCTTCAACAAAAAGATGAAAAAGGAAATTTGAAATACGCCAAGGCCGATGGCGAGCCGTATGACATTTACCGCGACGGACTAAAGATTTTCACATCCATCGATTCGCGCATGCAAGAGTATGCGGAGTGGGCGGTTCATGAACATTTGCGAAAGGAGTTGCAGCCGGCATTTACCAAAGATGTAGCCCGCCGCAAATCGGAGAATTATCCGTTCTACAACGGCATCAGCAAGAGCAATCGCGAGTCCATCATGAAGCGCGCTGTCGAATCGAGCGAGCGTTACATGATGCTCACCGGTAAACTCTGTCCCGATTGCAGTCGTCCGGGCTTTTACATTCGAAAGGAAAAGGGTGAAAACGGAGAAGTTTACCATTGCCAGGAGTCGAAAGATGGTTGCGGACATCAGTGGCCGGCCTTGTCCGAAGCTGAGGTGGATGCCATCATGAAGAAACCCGTGAAGATGAAGGTGTATCATGTTGCGGGTGATAAGGACACCTTGCTTTCACCGCTCGACAGCATCAAGTACATCAAGAGCATTCTGCACGCGAGCATGATGTCGGTCGATCCGCACACAGGTCAGGTAAAGTGTTGGGTGGGTGGCATCGACTTCAAGCACTTCAAGTTTGATAACGTGTACCAATCTGCACGTCAGGTAGGTTCTACCTTTAAGCCGCTGGTATATGCTACAGCGCTTCGCATGGGCAAATCACCCAAAGACGCTGTGGATGGTTCTCAGTTTTGTTGGGGAAGCTGGTGTCCGCAAAACAGCGGCGGTGGCTATGGCAGCTATACAATGCGCTGTGCACTGGCCAACTCGGTCAACACCGTAGCCGCGCGCATGGCACAGCAATACGGCATCGACAACATCATCAACCTCGCGCGTCGCTTGGGTATCACTTCCCATCTCGACCCCGTTGGTCCGCTTTCGTTGGGTGCCGCCAACATTCCGTTGTATCAGATGGTAGGCGCTTTGAGTTCATTTGCTAATCAGGGGGTATACATCAAGCCCACTTTCTTGTTGCGCATCGAAGACAAGAATGGAACCCCTATTTTCGAATCGGAGCCAACCGTAGAGCAAGCCATCGATCCATGTGCTGCCTATGAAATGATCAGTATGATGAAGGCGGTGGTAGATGGAAGTTGTGGCAGCGGTACAGGTGTTCGCTTACGCAACCCGGGCAAGGCATATGGCGGCATCAATTACCCAACTGCAGGTAAAACAGGTACTACACAAAACAATACCGATGGTTGGTTCATTGGTCTTACTCCCGATTTGGTTACCGGAGTTTGGGTGGGAGCGCAAGACCCAACCGTTCGTTTTAGCAGCACAGCTATTGGCCAGGGAGCCAACACAGGCTTGCCTATTTATGGCTACTACATGAAGAAGGTGTATGCCGATTCGAAGCTCGATATTTCGAAGGGCGATTTCGATGTTCCGATGGGATGCGAGGCCCGCACAACACCATCAACGGGTGGGCCTGTGGGGCTCGATGATTACGATGAGTTGTTTGGTGAGGGCGATCTGGAGTCTGACGAAAATCAAGCCGCACCCGTGGGATTGCCTCGCGAAACGGAAGAGTACATTCCATCCGATTCGACTAACTTTGACCCGTACTAAAGGTCAATGTACTATGCCTATAAATAAAGTAGTGAAGAACGCCGAAGAGGCGTGTAGTGGAATTACCGACGGCATGACGCTCATGGTGGGCGGCTTCGGTTTGTGCGGTATTCCTGAAAATTGCATCACTGAATTGGTGAGCAAAGGAGTAAAAAATCTTACGTGCATTTCGAACAATGCCGGTGTCGATGATTTCGGATTGGGCTTGTTGCTTCAAACCAAACAAGTGAAGAAGATGATTTCTTCCTACGTTGGTGAAAACGATGAATTCGAACGCCAGATGCTGAGCGGCGAGTTGGAAGTAGAGTTGATTCCACAGGGCACGCTCGCCACTCGTTGTATGGCTGCGGGCTACGGTATGCCTGCTATCTATACGCCGGCAGGTGTAGGTACTGAGGTGGGCATTGGCAAGGAGGTGCGCAATTTCAACGGTAAAAACTATTTGCTGGAATATGCCTTCGATGCGGATTTTGCATTGGTGAAGGCGTGGAAGGGCGATTCGAAAGGGAACCTCGTGTTTCGCATGACGGCCCGCAATTTCAATCCGATGATGGCGATGGCCGGAAAAATCACGATAGCTGAAGTTGAGGAATTGGTACCCGACGGCGAGTTGGATCCCGACATGATTCATACACCCGGTGTGTATGTTCACCGCATCTTTCAAGGAAGTAACTACGAGAAACGCATTGAGCAACGCACCGTGCGTCAGCGTTCATAATTCTAATTCAGCAATCACATGGCACTCGATAAAATAGGCATCGCTAAGCGCATCGCGCAAGAAGTAAAAGACGGTATGTATGTCAACCTCGGTATTGGTATACCAACGCTGGTTGCGAATTACCTGCCGCAGGGAATTGAAGTGGAATTACAGTCGGAGAATGGCTTGCTGGGCATGGGTCCGTTTCCATTTGATGGTGATGAAGACGCTGACCTCATCAACGCCGGAAAGCAAACCATTACGATGCTCCCAGGCAGTGCGGTGTTTGATTCGGCGATGAGCTTCGGCATGATCCGCGCGCAGAAAATTGACCTCACGATTCTCGGTGCGATGGAAGTAAGCGAGCATGGCGACATTGCCAATTGGAAGGTTCCCAGCAAGATGGTGAAGGGCATGGGCGGTGCGATGGATTTGGTGGCCTCGGCCAAGAACATCATTGTTGCCATGCAGCATTGCGACAAAGCAGGCAACTCGAAATTGTTGCCTCATTGTACGTTGCCATTGACTGGTGTTGGATGCGTGAAAAAAGTAGTGAGCGATTTGGGCGTGTTCGACATTCACGACGGTGCGTTCCACCTCGTAGAACTAGCACCTGATGTGACACTCGATGAAGTGCGTGCAAAGACCGCAGGGAAGTTGGTGGTGCATTGATTTGTTTCTAACCGCAAAGACGCAAAGAATTTCTCTCGAAGTTTCTTTGCGCCTTTGCGGTTAAAAAAAATATACTCTTGTTTAATCACCCGCTTGCATGAAACCATTGCTCTCATTCATTGTAATTGTTATCATTTTCACTTCGTGTTCGATTGAGCGCAGGCATTACTTGCCGGGATACCATGTGGAATGGCAAGTGGCGAGTGGCGAATGGCGAGCGGCGAATGTCAAGTGGCCAGCGGCGAGTGAAGAATCAATAGTAGAGTCAACAGCAATAAGTCAACCTACTAGCAGCGGGTATATTGAATCAGAAAATGTAGTTGTTGCTTCTGCTTGCAATGAAATAGCATTTGTTTCTTGCTCAAAAAGTGCAGCCAAACCACTCGCCATTCGCCACTCGCCACTCGCCACTAATCCTTCGCCCCTCGAACCCGACACCCTCAAAAAGCCCTTCAAGCCCCAACAGCAATACAGAGAAGTCGATCCCGTGGGCAAAGCTTCTGTCATCATTGTTTTAGCTGGAGTGGCGTTGCAAAAAATCGCAGGCTTACTAACCTGGTACGAGGTGGTCATGCCGTTGATGATGGGTCCGGGTATTTTTATTCCTGCACTGATAGTTGCGCTAATTGGCGTGGGGTTGTCTGCCTACAGTGCTTATCGCGTGCGCAAGTTTCCCGAGAAGTACAAGAAGAACGAGTGGGGCAAAGCTGCACTCGCAATCCTCGGCTGGCAGATATTAATGACCGTGTTGTTTGCGTGGCTGCTGGTATGAGTACTGGGGACTGGATACTGAGTACTGGGTACTGGGGACGGTTAGGGTAGTTATCATGTTGAATGGCGTGATTGCCAATTGGAAGTTCTTTATTGGGGAGAACCTGTCAGCGGTAAAAGTCAATGCCGGCCCCACTCGCCACTCGCCATTCGCCACTAGTCACTAGTCACTCGCCACTCACCTCCACGCTCACACTCTCCACTTGTCCTCCCATTGGCGCGTTCACCTTGGTGATGCGCACCCACACGTTGTCGACCATGGGCAACGCTCCTTTAAGCGCGTCTTTGATTCGATGCGCAACGGTTTCAATGAGCTTGGCGCGAACGGCCATTTCGCTGTAAACGATTTCACGCACGAGCACGTAGTCTGCGGTTTGAGAAAGGTCGTCGCCCGCAGCTGCCCCGCTGAAGTCGAGCGTGAGTGCCACGTCTACAACATAGTCGCCGCCGATGATTGCTTCTTCTTCCCAGCAGCCGTGGTAGGCATGCATGCGCATGTTGTTGATGGTAATGCGCGACATCTTATTTGTTGGCTTTAGCCCATGAGTCTTTCAACGTCACGGTGCGATTGAAGATGAGTTTGTCTGAGGTTGAATTCAAATC
>Ga0114981_10001344_pt1 | contig 16112 bp, 16 predicted proteins | sample S_140806_MF_Meta_FD_87028 | JGI IMG/M metagenome (GOLD analysis project Ga0114981, IMG submission 87028) | Freshwater microbial communities from Lake Simoncouche, Canada to study carbon cycling - S_140806_MF_MetaG | ecosystem: Environmental > Aquatic > Freshwater > Lake | place: Lake...
CTCCTGGAATGAATGTTGAAGAAATCAAACAGGTTATTGAAATTGAAAAGAGGAATCCGAAACTGAAACTTAAGTACGGGTTCAATCATCGATATCACGATTCAATACGTGAGGCTCTAAGAATTATTCAATCCGGTGAACTTGGACAGATCATCAATCTTAGAGGTATATATGGTAAGAGCCGTGTAATTCCATTTTCTGGAGGTTGGAGATCTAAAAGAGAATTAGCAGGAGGTGGAATTTTATTAGATCAGGGTATCCATATGCTTGATCTCATGCGACTTTTCTGCGGTGAATTTGTTGATATTAAAAGTTTTGTATCCAATGATTTTTGGAAACATAACGTGGAAGATAATGCTTATGCATTGATGAAGGATGAGAAAGGCAGAATAGCAATGGTTACCTCAAGTGCCACCCAATGGCAGCATAAATTTAATCTCGAAATTTTCCTGACAGAAGGGTATATAGAACTTTTTGGAATACTTTCCGGGTCAAAAAGTTATGGAGAAGAGCGTATTGTTTACGGGAAAAGAGATGAAGAATCAGATAATGGTCAAATGAAGAGTACAACTTTAAAGTTCTTGCAGGATAATTCCTGGAGAGATGAGATATTTGAATTTGCTGATGCAATAGTCAATGACCTGCCAATTACTTCTGGAACAAGTAAAGACGCCCTTGAAACAATGAAACTGGTTTTTACAATTTACTACAACGATCAGCAGTGGCGTGATCAATTTAACATAAAAACCCCAAATTTATAATTATGAACAACTTGGACAAATTGAATACTCCCGGAGGAATAAATCCGGTTGATTTTAGTAAAGGGTATACTGATTACCTTATCACATTACTTGAAAAACTCGATCATCAAAAGGTAGCTGCATGTATCAATGAACTTGAGAAAGCCAGACAGAATGGTAATACAATTTTTGTTATCGGTAATGGTGGATCTGCTTCAACTGCTTCACATATTGGCAATGATTTTGGACTTGCGGTATTGAAGAAGAGTAAATTGGGAGCTAATAAATCTTACAGAGCACTTGCTTTAACGGATAATGTTTCAGTTATATCTGCAATAGGTAATGATAGTACGTATGATAATATCTTTGTTGATCAGTTAAAAGTTCATTACCGTAAAGGAGATATACTACTGGCGATTTCTGCAAGCGGCAATTCGCCAAATTTATTGGTTGCAGCTGAGTGGGTTAAAGAACAGTGTGGAACGGTTATCGGCTGGTTGGGTTTTGATGGCGGGAAGTTAAAATCTTTATCAGATATCCCGGTCGTAGTGGAAACACCAAAAGGTGAATATGCCCCTGTGGAAGATGTGCATTTGGTTATTAATCACATCATCGTTACTTGGATGCAGTTTCATATAATCAATGAAGAAGCTTCTTTGAAGTCATAAATAATCGCCTGAAATATATATTATTGAAATGCTGAATATTGCTGAAATTGCCGCTCAAGCTGCAGTAAATGTGGCATTTGAATTTAATCAGGATGCTGGTATAGTTTCAAGTAGAGATAAAGATATCAAAACATTGGCTGATGAAAAGATGAACGATGTTATCTATACTCATCTTTTGCCAACAGGAATTCCAATAATCTCTGAAGAATCTAATAGGAATGGAGCTTTAATTCCTTTCAAATGCTGGATTATCGATCCACTTGATGGAACTTTTAACTTCACCCGTGCGTACCCTTTTTATGGTGTATCTATTTCACTATGGGAGAACGATAAACCTGTTATCGGAGTTGTAAAGGACATTAGTAATTCGATTGGATATTCAGTAGAGAAAGGTTGTGGTGCAAAAATGAATGGTAAGCCGATTCATGTGTCCACAATAGAATTGCTTAAAAATGCGGTTTTAACTACAGGGTTCCCTTCTGGTGGAGATTACAGCACAGATTACTTACTTTCATTTGTAACTAGCGTTCAAAAATTTAAAAAAATCAGAGCAATTGGTTCGGCTGCTCTAATGCTTTGCCATGTGGCACAGGGAATTTGTGATGTTTATTACGAGAATGATATTTATTTATGGGATGTTGCCGCAGGATTGTTACTCGTTGAGGAGGCAGGAGGTAAAATATATCTTCGTAGAAAAGGAAATACATGGAAGTATGAAGTACTTGCTTCCAATGCTTTGGTTTTTGAACAAGCATCAGAATTACTGATCAAATAGTTTTATGAAAGAACCCATATTCCTGTCCTATTTCCTGAATTCTGAAACACCTGTATACGGAGGTGCAGCAGGTGCTTTTGAGGCTCAAAAAACTAATCAGATCAGCAGAGGAGATAATTCAAATAATATGCACCTTTCTTTTCCAAATCATATTGGTACGCATGTTGATTTTCCTTTTCATTTCAGTAGTAATGGCAAAAAATGCAGTGACTATCCGGCCTCTTTTTGGGTATTCAAAAAGATCGGATTTTTAGAGTGTTCAATTTCAGCTATTGAAAATGAATCTAAAGGGTTGCCTAAAGATATCGATATGCTGATTTTAAAGACCGGATTTGGGGGCAGACGTGTTGAAAGAGAATATTGGGCCGAACAGCCGGTAATACCCTCATCTCTCGCCTCTTTTCTGAAAACCGGATTTCCATCTCTAAGATTATTTGGATTTGATCTTATTTCATTGACCAGCAAACTGAATAGGGAAGAAGGTAAAAAAGCACATCTGAGTTTTTTAATTGATGAGAATATTCTGATTTTGGAGGACATGAACTTGGCGAGTTTGGACACTATACCAAGTTCAGTAATAGTTTCTCCATTGCAGGTCGACAATTCGGATGGTGTTCCATGCAATGTGATTGCATTATTTTGATAAACCCTTTTTTCATGATTGATAAGAAAAAATATATTGAAATATGTAATGATTGTGATTGGCTTTTAAATGAAGTAGACTCATCGGTTCAAAGAGTTTCAATAAGTTGGCTACACGTAATTAGGGAGCATCCAATTATTTTAAGTAGGTATGAGTCTCTTTTTACAAATTTAAATGCTATACAAAATATAAAGAGATGGGTTACTACAGTTATTAATTATCTACGAATCTTATCTAATTGGGCTCTGTCAATAACAAATAATTCAAATAATGTTGCGTTAGGCGAGTTTGAAAATAATACGACTATTGATTACTTATTCGTTTCTCATCTAATAGAAAGTAGCCACCTAAATAAGGAATCGGATTTTTATTTTGGCAGGATAATTTCAAGTCTTGAGTCGGAAAATTTCAAAACTGTTACTTTATTATTCAATCACACCAAGATTTCTAACAATGAATTAAGAAAAAGGTACAAATTGTCATATAGGAGGGTTTTTTTATCTAACTTCCTGAGTATTAGAAATGAAATATCTTTGTTTTTTCAGTTAAGGAGAGAGTCTAAAGGTTTAAAGACTAAGTTGGAAAAATTTAAATCAAATTCTCTCCAAGCCAAAATAATAAAAGAATCTTCACGGCAGTGTATGAGTAATTCGTCCTTTGATAATCTAAGACGTTTTTATCAGTTTAAAGAGCTAATAGCAAAATACAATCCGAAGAATATTATCACAACTTTTGAGGGACATGCCTGGGAAAGGATGCTTTTTAGAGCAGCGAAAGATCATTCGGCCTCAATTCAATGCATGGGATATCAGCACACATCATTGTTCAGGCTTCAACACTCAGTATTAAGAAGTCTAAATATTTTTTATAATCCGGATGTTATTTTAACAACCGGTCTGGCTTCTAAGAAAAGGTTTGAAAATTCTGATATTGGAGTTGATAAACCGATTGTTATTTTAGGCTCAAGCAGAGGAAAGGATTTAGTTTTATCTGGAGAAACTAAGAGTAGTAGTAAAAATTCCTGTCTAGTAATACCTGAAGGCTTTGATAGTGAATGTATTACGTTATTTAGATTTTCAATTCATTGTTCTAAACTGGCACCGGAAGTTAATTTTATTTTCAAATTACATCCTATTATGAGTCGTGAGACTTTTGTTCGAAAGTACCCTGAATTCAGGAAACTTCCAGGAAATGTTATGTGGGCTTCTGATAATCTACAGTCTGATTTTTCTGAATGTAGATGGGCATTATACAGGGGGACTACTATGATTGTTCAAGCATGTTATGCAGGTCTCATCCCACTTTATTTCCAAAGTTGTTCAGATGAAATGAGTATAGATCTATTGGATGAAGTATCTGCATATAAAACGACTTTAACTAATCCAGCCGATTTTTTTAAAAGCATTTCAGTTGAAAATTACGGCAATTACAACCGTGATCTTGTAATAGATTATTGTGCAAATTTATATAGCCCATTTAATCATAATGTTTTAAAGGGGTTGCCTAAATTATCTGAGAAACTGTAAATAATGGAAAAAAACATAACTCCAATAGTTAGAGATCAGCTATTTAGCCTGGATCTATTTTTTAAAAATCAATTTAAAGGAAAATCCAGATATGGAACTATGGGGTCTTTCTTCTGGAAAATATTTACAAATCCTTTTGGAAAAGGGTTTGTAAATGCAATTCATCACGAAGGCAATATTGTTGCAACAACCTCAATTACTCCAAAATCTTTATTTATTAAACAAGTGGAGTACACTGCAGCTGAAATAGGTGATACCTACACTGATAGAAAATTTCAAGGCAGAGGACTTTTTAGTTTACTTGTTAATGAATCGAGGAAAGTAGCCAATGATGCTGAGATTAAATTTATTTATGGTACACCTAATAATCAATCTCTGCCGGGATATATTAAAAATACGGGTTTCAATATAGTTGATGAATTTAAAATAAGTACTTACCGCTTTGAATTAAGGGTTGACCATATCCTTCGATCAAAAATTGGCGGATTATTGGCCTCCGTAATAAATCTGATATTTAGAATTCTTATCAGATTTATTAATTTCTCAAAAGATTTATTTTACCCTTCTATTGGAGATTATAAAATCGAAATTATTGATTCGCTGGATAAAAACTGGGATGAATTTTGGAGAGAGGCATCCGGCGAATGGGACGTTATTTTTAAAAGGGACTCTAAAAGTTTACATTGGCGTTTTTTTTTAAATCCAGATATATATTATTTTTTAGTTGTGAAAGAATCTGACAGAATTGTCGGGTATACAGTTTACAGGATAATGCCTGATGTTGTAGGTAATAGGATTGTTATCGCCGATTTTCTCTTTTTGAAAGGGCACTCAGAAGCGTTTAATAATTGTTTAAAAACAATCAAAAAGTCAGCTTTTGATTTAGACATCAATTCTATCACTCTTTGGTGTGATTCGAGTTCGTTATATCATAGGTCACTGGTAAAAAATGGATTTTTCTCTCATAAAAAAGTTCCGTTAATTTGTTATATGGATGGCTTCTATAGTAACTTTAAGGGCTCCAATACCATCCATTTCACCATGTCTGATTCAGATAATGTTTAAACACAATCCAATAGGGAAATGATGAATAAGGAGCTTTCTGTATTTCTTTATCATGAGGTGATTGATAAACCAAGCCAATTTTGTGACGACTATCATTTAAATGTTACACCGAAATTGTTTCGAAAGCAGATTGGTTGGATAAAAAATCACTATAACATTGTTAGTCCGAATGATATAGATAACTTCTCATCTCTTCCACCGAAGGCTGCCTTGATATCATTTGATGACGGTTTTAGAGGGGCATTCGAAAACGGTTTGACTTTTTTGGAAGCACAAGGAATACCGTCTGTTATGTTTCTAAATATGGGGCATATACTTAACAAAACGCCATTAATTTCCGCAATGGCGGTCTACCTTTCAAGATATTCATCTAAAGGCGTAAAAGGTGGTAAATTTTCGGATGCTAAAGAATTTCATCTTTCCATCAATCCCTCTATCTTTTCTGAATTTCTAATCGAAAATCCGAATTTTGATTATTCTGAAATACTAAAATACCAAGGAGAGCTTGCAAACTTAAATCTCCTACAGAAATTTTCTGGGAGCAAATTTTTGTTTTATGGGAATCATTTGTACAGACATTGGAATTCTGCATCCTTAACACCAGAAGATTTCATCACTAACTTTAAAGAGAATCAATCCAGTTTATCTCAATTTGAAAATTCGATAAATTCCTTTTCTTTTCCGAATGGTCAACCAGGCACTTGTTTTGATGACAGCCATATTTCGATGCTAAACACTCTTAGCTGCAACAAGGTGTATTTTTCCTCCGGAGGAATAAATTTAAATCCTGAAAGTTATCTTCTAAATCGGATGGATTTGACTGAATACGAATATAATAATTTCAAACTTAAATTCAGGGTATTATCTGCTAGATTCAAAAACAAATATTTCAAGCTGGCAACTGCATTGGCAAGAAAAGTATAGATTACAAGCATCGAAATAGCTATTTTTATTTTTTTTTGCTTAATTTTAACTTTCGAACCTGTTTAATTGAATTTTATGATTAGTAAAGATCTATTTTTAGAACAATTTTATGTAATTCTAGAAAAAAATAATGACAAAAGCCTTACATGGCAAACTGTTTATAAAGATTTAGATGAATGGGATTCATTAGTAGTGTTGTCAATCATTGTTCATTTTGAACAAAATTTCCAATTAGTAATCTCTCCGCAATCATTATTTGATAATGATACATTCGAAGATTTATATAATTCATTAATAAAGTCTTAGTTGTTATCGGGCAAAAATATTCTAATTACTGGGGCCTCTTCTGGTATTGGCAGGCAAATTGCTATTGATGTCGCTGCCAAAAATGGATCTGCATTTCTTACCGGTAGGGATTACCAACGATTATCTGAAGTGTCTGAACTTATCAGTAAAAATATGCAAACTAAAGCTCCTTTTTTCCCCGCCGATCTTACCATGGAAGAAGATATTATGAGATTAACCGAATCTTTGCCGCTTCTTTCTGGTGTAGTTATCAATGCCGGTATAATAGATTATACACCTGTAAAATATTTAACAAAGGAAAAAGTGATAAATGTTTTATTAATCAATTTTATATCTAATGTTTTGTTAATTAGAAGACTACTGGAGTTACGGAAAATACAAGCTTCGGCGTCTATCGTCTTTATCAGCTCTATTTCAGCAAGGTTGGGTGTTCCTGGGACATCAATCTACGCAGCAAGCAAATCAGCGTTAAGTGCTTTTGCAAAAGTTCTCGCCATTGAGTTATCTACAAAAAGAATACGTGTTAATGTGGTTTCTCCAGGTCTCGTTGCAACTGACTTAAAAGAAAAAATTTCTACTATTAAAAATACTCAAACAGATGATTCTAAAAGTTATCCTCTGGGCTTGGGGACTGTTAACAATGTTTCTAATCAGGTAATTCACCTTTTATCCGATAAATCAGAGTGGATGACTGGTACTGATATCCTGATTGACGGTGGATTTACTTTAAGGTAAAAATGATGAATAAAAAAAAATCTTTCATTAAAGCGATCTCTTATTATTTGCCAGATTCGATACTGACAAATAACGATCTGTCGGCTAAATTTTCTGATTGGGGAGACGAAAAAATATTTAAAAAAACTGGTATCAAGCAGCGGCATATTGTCGGAGATGATATGTTTGCTTCTGATATGGCAGTTAAAGCTGCCGAAAAATTATTTCTTGAGTATTCTATTGACCCTGAGTCAATAGATTTTCTTATTTATTGCACTCAAAGTCCAGATTATTTTTTACCAACCACTGCTTGCATACTCCAGGAACGACTTCAACTGCCAACCAACTGTGGGGCATTTGATTTCAATCTTGGTTGTTCTGGCTACGTTTATGGTTTGGCAATATGTAAGGGATTAATTGAGTCTTCAATAGCCAAAAATGTTCTGTTAATTACTGCTGAAACATATTCCAGATATATACATCCGGAAGATCGAGGTAATCTTACTATATTTGGGGATGCAGCTGCAGCTACTCTGGTTTCTGATGAGGGTATTGCTGAACTCATGAATTTCGAATTAGGAACAGATGGTTCAGGAGCTGAAAATCTCATTGTAAAGAATGGTGCAGCTCGACAAAAAATGACACAAGAAACTTTTTGGATTGATGAAAAAGGAAACTTTAATTCCCCCTCTCATCTATTTATGAATGGCCCCGAGATATTTGCCTTCACTTCTAAAGTGGTTCCACTTTTAATAGAGAATGTTTTAAGGAAGAATAATCTGGTAAAAGATGAAATTAACTTATTTGTTTTTCACCAAGCGAATAAGTTCATGCTTGAATTTTTAAGAAATAAAATTGATATAGAGGAAGAGAAGTTTTTCAATTTTATGGAAAATTGTGCAAATACTGTTTCATCAACTATTCCTATTGCACTTAAAGAGGCAATTAAACAAAATTCCTGCACTGGCAATGTATTATTAGCAGGATTTGGAGTGGGATATTCTTGGGGTGCAACTGTAATCAAATTTAATTCTTAAAATTTATTCTTCTTTTCTGACTAATGTTTAATATCAACAATGATAATTTCTGCCGTAATTCCAACAAAAAACAGACCACATGATTTATTGAAAGCAGTAAGATCAATCTTAAGTCAGAAAAGGCTCCCAGATCAGTTAATTATTATTGATCAAAGTAATGATAATCATGGTAAATTATTAATTGATTCGGAATTTATTATTAAACAGGAATGTAACTTATGCTATATAAATGACACTACAATAAATGGCCTTGTTGAGGCAAAAGCAAAATCTCTTGAATACGTAAAGGGGGATATAATTTGTTTTTTTGAAGATGATATAATTATGGAGCAAGAATATATATTTGAGATTGAAAGGGCATTTAAAGAAAATATTAGATTAAAAGGATGTTCTGGTGTAATTACAAACGCAACGTCTAGTTCTAAACTTTATCGTTTCTTTTATAAAATATTTCATCGTGGAATTTTTACAGATCCTCGACCTGATATTTATGCAAATTTTTTAACTAACAACAATAAATTGATAAAATCAAATGTTATAAATGGAGGATTGTCTGCTTGGAGAAGAGATGTTTTTGAAGAAGTTAAATTTGATTATTACAACAAGTTTCATATGATGGAAGATTTTGAATTTTCTTTTCGAGTTAATCATCGCTTCCCTGATACATTATTTATTAATCCAAATGCTCGACTTGTTCATAATTACTCTCAATTAAATAGAGATAGCAAAATAAAATCTTTGGAAAGGAAAACATTCGAATATATCGTTTTTTTTAAAAAAAATCGCAAATATACTAATAGCATTCTATCTCTATTTATTGTACTTTTAGGAATATTTTTTAATGCAATAGGCCTGTGCCTGAAGCATATTTGTTTAGGACCAATTATTGCTTTTTTTCGTGGAACAAAAAATGGATTTAATTACGAGGTAGTTAAACTTTAAAATTTATTACAACTTGTTTAATAATTTTCTGAAATATTCCAATAGTTTTATAATTGGAAATTCCTTTTTTCGTATCTTTTCAAGACTTAGTTTAATATTAGCTATTGCATCCCTTTTTTTAATTCATAGAATTGATTTTGCAATAATCTCTATAAGTTATAATTTAGTTTTTGTTTGGCTTTATAGCAAAAAAATTATCCGTAGGACACCAGGAATGCTAATTTTAATGCTTCACAATTTTATTTATGTCCAGATTCCTATTCTTTTTATTTTGAGTAAAGACAAAGTGTATGATTTTGGAAATTTTATTGTGCCACCTAATGGTAATGATTATTATTACAATAATCTCTTTTTTGGTATTTTAGCCTTTATTTCATTTTTTTTATTAATGGTTTTCGGGCTAGTAATTGGCGGAAAAATCACACTTAAATTACCATTACGGTCTTTAATTTTTAAGAAGTCGCAAACAATTTATTTCTTGATTTTGCTTGGTGTTCTGATTTTCTATATTTCAATTAGAGATTTTAGTAATTACCTTACAGCTAAATCAAATGATGAGGAAAAGACAGAAAATTTTCTTGCTTTATTATTTAATGAAAAAACTTATCAATTAATTTTTCCTATTCTATTCTACAACATTCCTCGAAATGTTATTCGAAAGTCTATTTTTAACTTTGGTATAATTGTATTTATTTTTTTGATTCTTGACTTGCTTGGAGGAAGCAAGGCAGCATTGTTACAGGTATTTACATCTTTCTTTTTAACCCCCCTCATGATTTTTTATATTTATGAAAAGCAAATTATTTGGCCAAAAACAAAGCTTTTTTTGATAGGTGGGGTTCTTGCAATACCGCTTTTTATATTTACAATGATCTCAAGAGAATTATCAAATACAGGAATAACACTTACTTTGGAATCTTTTTTGAATTTAGTAAATAGTAGCTATGATTTTAACATACAAATTATTATAGACCTAATAACGCTTCGTCTCTCAGCTTTTCTTAATAACTTCCTTCTGGTTTTTACTGAGTTTTCCGGGGTAATTGATTCAAGTTATAGATTGGATTTTATTAAATATTCATTTGAATCTTTTTTGAATTTAATTTTACCAGGAACTCCTTTCAGCAATTCTTATGTTACAACTAGCCAATTGTTCCCTCTCGTTTTGGAAAAGGCACCTTTGCAATCAGGATTAGATAAGGTTACACTTTTAAAACAGGCAAATACTCAACCATATTCAATTTTTGGTTTTTTTATGATAATTGGTGGACCTGTTTTTACTGCTTTTTTTTCATTTATTTTTGGTTTCGTATTTTCAGTTCTTTATAAAAATACAGCAAATTATTATTCAAAAGCGATAGTCATATTTGTATTTATTGGCTTGTTTCACTGTTATGCATTTGAAACAATGTTGCAATTTGCATTAATGATTATAGTAACAACATTTTTTTTTATTAAAATAACCAAATTATTCGACAGACTTAAATTTTAACTACATACATTAAAAATAAGAGTCTTATTTATTGCTAATGTTTATCTTATTAAAATTAAAAATATTTATAACTATTTATAGCCTTTATATTTAATGGACTAATTATACTAAAACTCAAAATTTTATAAAATGGAAAATAAAGTACAAGATGTAATCAATGATTTTGGAAACGAATGGAAAAAGTTTGATCAATCTCAATTGTCAAATCATGAATTAGAGCTTATTTCTAATGAATATTTCAAAATTTTTCCATGGCATTTACTCTCTGAAAATTCACAAGGGTTTGATTTGGGATGTGGAAGTGGAAGATGGGCAAAGATTGTAGCACCGAAAGTAGGCCACCTTCATTGTATAGATCCTTCTAATGCTATTGAGGTAGCAAAAAAGAATTTAAATATTTTTAGTAATTGTTCGTTTCATCAAAGGGGTGTAGATGATATTCCATTTGATGAAAATTCAATGGATTTTGCTTATTCTCTTGGAGTTTTACATCATATACCAGACACAGCTGTTGGAATTAAGTCATGCGTTAGTAAACTAAAAAAGGGTGCTCCTTTTTTAGTTTACTTGTATTATTCTTTTGATAATCAACCGATTTGGTTTCGTGCAATATGGAGGATAAGTGATGTATTTAGGCGACTAATATCAGTTATGCCTTTTTTTCTCAAATTCTTTTTTTCTCAAATAATTGCTGTATTTATTTATTATCCACTTGCGAAAATATCCCGTTTTTATGAATTTTTAGGTGGAAATGTTCATAGCTTTCCATTAAGTTCTTATAGGTTTAAATCTTTTTATACAATGCAAACTGATGCACTTGATCGATTTGGCACCCGGCTAGAACACCGTTATTCTAAAGTTAAAATAAAAAAAATGATGGAGGATGCAGAATTATCAAATATTGTTTTTTCAGATTCAATTCCCTTCTGGGTAGCAGTAGGTATAAAAAAATAAAATATAATTCAGATGTGCGGAATAGCAGGTTATTTTTCAATTAAGGCTGATGTAAAGGAAAATATTCTAAGGAATATGGCTGAATCATTACTTCATCGCGGTCCTGATCATCAGGGTATATGGATTGCAAATGATGCCAAAACTGGTTTTGCACATACACGTTTGTCAATTCTGGATACTTCATCTGCCGGTCATCAACCGATGCATTCATTTTCAGGACGCTTTATGATTTGCTTTAACGGTGAAATCTATAATCATCTCGAAATGAGAAAAAGGCTGGCTGATTCAGGCCATTCCATTTCGTATAAAAGCCAGTCTGATACAGAAACGATCCTCAGTTGTTTTGAAATTTGGGGTATAAAGAAAACGATCCAAGAAACAGTAGGAATGTTTGCTTTTGCTGTTTTTGATAATAAGGAGAATAAACTCATTCTTGGCAGAGACCGCTTCGGTGAAAAGCCCCTATATTATGGTTGGCAGGGCCATTATTTTTATTTTGCTTCTGAACTGAAAGCAATTCGAAAACATCCTTCATTTCAACCAGAAATAGACCATGATGCATTGCATCAATACATGCAGTATGCTTATATCCCGGCTCCATTATCTATTTATAAAGGGATCCAAAAACTAAATCCCGGAAATTTACTTTCTATTTCGCTGAATGAAACAGCAGGCAATATGCGTATGGAATCTTACTGGGATCTCTCTGAAATTGCTTCGAATGCTCAGCAAATACAATTTTCCGGTTCTGATTATGATGCATTAGTTGAACTTGAACGAATGTTGATACAGTCTGTTAAAGATCAGCAATTATCTGATGTACCACTCGGGGCTTTTTTATCTGGCGGTATTGATTCATCAATGATCGTTGCACTGATGCAATCGCAAAGTTCAAGACCAGTTAATACATTCACAATTGGATTTAAAGAGGATGCTTATAATGAAGCCAAGTTTGCTTCTGAAGTTGCTTCCCATTTAGGTACAAACCATCATGAAATCTATGTAGGGGCTAATGATGTAATGGATGTCATTCCTTCATTGCCTCAATTATATGATGAGCCATTTGCTGATTCATCCCAATTGCCAACTTATTTGGTCAGCCGCTTAGCGAGGCAGCATGTTACCGTTAGTCTGTCGGGGGATGCCGGAGATGAGATCTTCGGCGGATATAACCGCTATATGCAGGCAGGCAGATTTAATAAATATCCGGGATTTTTAAGAAAATCTATCGCTAAAATATTATTGCAGTTTACACCTGCACAATTAGACCGTGCTTATCAGTTAATCAAACCCATGTTTCCGGGATCGCTCAGGAGCTCAAATCCGGGAAATCATATGGTGAAGATCGCATCCATACTAAGACTGGACAGTGATTGGGAAATATACCAAAAACTGGTGACTGTAGGTTCAAGTGAAAACCTGCTATCAGGTGGTACCGCTATACGATCCGACAGCAAAAAATATTTTGATTCCTTAAAGCCGGGGGCAGATTTTGCAAGTCGAATGATGCTGACAGATTCATTGACCTACCTTCCTGATGATATTCTTTGTAAGGTTGACCGGGCAGCAATGGGCGTTTCACTCGAAACCAGGGTTCCTTTTCTGGATCACCGCCTGATTGATTTTGCCTGGACTCTGCCGCTGAATATGAAAATACGGGATGGCAAAGGGAAGTGGATTTTGAGACAATTACTGTATAAATATGTTCCTGAAAATCTGATCGAGAGGCCTAAAATGGGTTTTGGTCTCCCAATTGATTCCTGGTTAAGAGGCCCATTAAGGGACTGGGCTGAAGATTTGCTGAACGAGAAAGATATTTCAGATTCCGGATATTTGAATGCCGTTGAAGTTAAGAGAATATGGAATGAACATCAAGCGGGAAAGAAGAATCTGCAATTTGAATTGTGGAATATCCTGATGTTCAGAGCCTGGCAAAAACACTGGATATGAAGGTCTGTCAGTTATGTGCCGTTGATTTTACGGTAGAAAAATTCCTCTTGCCTTTAATTGACGGTATGGAGTCGGCGGGCTGGCAGGTAACTACAATTTGCAGCGAAGGACCGTCCATTCCGGTACTTTCGAAAAGAGGTTATCGATTCAGAACTGTGCCGGTTGCCAGAAGTATGAATCCTTTTAAGGCAATCAGGTCAATATTTGCTCTTTATAAGGTTTTCAGGGAAGAGAAATTTGACATTATTCATGTTCATACCCCGTTAGCTGCACTTCTTGGACGAATTGCTGCAGCTTTAGCCGGCAAGTCTTTTGTCATCTACACTGCACACGGTTTCTATTTTCATGATGAAATGCCCGCCCCAAAGCGAAAGCTGTTCGTTTTTTTGGAACAATTTGCCGGAAAATTTACCGACTTCCTGTTTTGTCAGAGTTCTGAAGATGCTCAGGATGCTGTTAAGGAAGGTATTATGCCTGCAGAAAAGGTTCTTGCAATCGGAAACGGAGTTGATGATGCGAAATTCAATCCTGTAAAATACATTGATTCAATAATTGAGAATAGAAAATCTGCAGGGATTCCTGAAGACGCACAGGTAGCAGGGATTATTGCCAGAATGGTCAAGGAAAAAGGATATCATGAGCTTCTTGAGGCATCAATTAATTTAGCAGAACGTAACCCAAACTTTTATCTCTTAATTGTTGGCGGTAAATTAGCCAGTGATCATGACCAGGCGATTGACGAAATTCTGGATAACGCAAGAGTAAAAATGGGTTCCCGGCTTGTTGAACTTGGCTTCAGAAGTGATACGCCGATGCTGCTTTCACTGATGGATGTATTTTGTCTGCCCTCATACCGGGAGGGTTTGCCCCGCACGATCATTGAAGCGATGATGATGGGCAAACCGGTTATTGCAACCGATATCCGGGGATGCAGGGAACAGGTTATCCACGGAATAACGGGACTTCTCGTTCCAAGTAAAGATTCATTAAATTTAGAGATGGCTATTGAGCAGATTATGGCCGACAAGGAACTGGCGAAGAAAATGGGAGATGAAGGACAGAGAAGAGCCAATAATTTGTATATTGAAAATAAAATAGTCGATTTGCAGGTTCGTAGGATAAGGAAATTAGTCATCAAAGGTAGCTAAGAACCCCATTTAGCATAAAAATATATAGTTTACTTACCTTAATTAAATGTTAGGGGGAGAGCCAATCATGCCAATACAAAAAAAGATATGTATTACCCAATCAAATTATATTCCCTGGAAAGGCTACTTTGATAATATCAAACAGGTAGATATATTTGTTGTGTATGATGATATGCAATATACTAAACGTGACTGGCGAAACAGGAACCTTATTAAAACGGAACAAGGATTAAAGTGGCTGACTATTCCAGTTGAGGTAAAAGGCAAATATTTTCAAAAAATTAAGGATACTAAAATTGCTGATAAAAATTGGAATCTCTCACATCTGGCTATCTTAAAACAGTCCTATAAGCAAGCACCATGTTACAAGGAAATGATAGAATGGCTAGAAGAAATGTATCTGAATTGTACTTATGTTTATTTAACTGATATAAACATTCATTTCATTCAATCAATAAATAATTTTTTGAGTATTACTTCTGAAATTCGATATTCCTCAGAATTCGAATTGGTGGATGGGAAAACTGAAAGACTTATTGATATTTGTACTCATTTAGAAGTATCTGATTATTATTCGGGCCCGTCAGCGAAGTCGTATATAGATAGTGAAAAGTTTTTTGCCAGCAATATAGATGTTCATTATTTTGACTATGGCAATTATCCTATATATCATCAGTTGCACGGGAAATTTGAACATAATGTAAGTGTTATTGATTTGATTTTAAATGAAGGAATAAAAGCTGCAGGATTCTTAAAAGATTGAGATTTAAATATGCATGACAAGATATTAAAAGATGTATGTGAATATTACACCACTAAAGTAGAGGAATTTGGCGATACTCATTTGGGGATTGATTGGAATTCAAAGGCCAGCCAATATTTAAGATTTGAACAGCTTTCTAAAGTAATTAACGAAGATTAATTTTCTGTATTGGATTATGGCTGTGGGTATGGTGAATTGGTCAATTATTTAAGTCAGGTGGAAAATTTTGAAATGACTTATTTCGGTTATGATATTTCTAAGGAAATGCTTAGGCAGGCACGTTCAATATTCAAATATCGGCAAAATGTGTCATTCCTCGGATCATTAGAAAAGCAAAAGTTTGATTTTGTAATTGCTAGTGGGGTGTTAAATGTAAAACTAAATTTAGCATCTGATAATGAATGGTTGGATTATGTTATTACTACGCTTAACCAAATGAACGAACTAAGTGTAAAAGGGTTCTCA
>Ga0114981_10001345_pt1 | contig 16110 bp, 20 predicted proteins | sample S_140806_MF_Meta_FD_87028 | JGI IMG/M metagenome (GOLD analysis project Ga0114981, IMG submission 87028) | Freshwater microbial communities from Lake Simoncouche, Canada to study carbon cycling - S_140806_MF_MetaG | ecosystem: Environmental > Aquatic > Freshwater > Lake | place: Lake...
AAGACAAACTAGATAAATGGTTAAACTCATGAGCAATGTATCAATATATAAAAACAAATTAGACACCAAAAGCAAATATACCATTTCGATAAATGATGCTCTTGCTAGAATAAAAGAAGGTAAGAGCAAAGAGTTTGTTGAAATGTTGCGGTCGCTGCCCCCCGAAGAATATTCTTTACGCAAGGGAGATTTACCGAGCATTACCTTTAGTGGTACTTTTAGTGAGCGTAGAGATGATAAAATAATATCGCATAGTGGATTTGCTTGCTTAGACTTTGATAGTGTCTTAGAACTCTTTAAAACGCTTTCTGATTTTCGAAATGATGAATATATTTATGCTTGTTGGATTTCTCCGAGAGGAAATGGAATAAAGTGTTTAGTTAAAATACCTGCTGAAAATGATAATCATAGAAGGTATTATGAGGCATTATTACAAAAATATCCTTTAGCAGATAAATCTTGCATAAATCCAAGTAGGTTTTGTTATGAAAGTTATGACGCTGATTTATACATAAACGAAAATTCAAAAATCTTTTCAAAATTTATAGAAAAGAAAGAAATTGAGTTTAAAACAACAAAACCAATAACAGATGAGCAAATAATTTTTGATAGGCTTATTACATGGCTATACAACAAATCTAGGTACTTTGAAAGTGGTAGCAGGAATACATTTATATTTGTTCTATCAAGTGCATTATGCAGGACAGGCGTAAACAAACACGTTGCTGAAAGCATGATTTTGACAAAGTTTTCTATTAGTAGGGATTTTTCACATCAAGAAATGATGTCCGCAATAAATAGTGGATACAAAAAAAGTCAAAGTCTTTTTGGTTCTCAGAAATTTGAAACAGAAGAGAAGTTTACCCAAATGATTGATATGAAAGGGGAAATAACTTATTTTGAAGATAATGAGGATTTTACTGATATTGTTTTTGGGGATGCAGAAGGTGTTTTAGATATTTATGATAATGGATATGATTCAGCAGAAACTACTCATTTTGAGAAAATAGACCCACATTTTAAATGGAAAAAGGGGGACATAACGCTTATTTCGGGAATAGGAAATCATGGCAAAAGTAGTTTTACTTTACAACTTATGCTCACTAAATCAATATTTAATGGAGATAAGTGGGCAATGTTTGTTCCCGAAAATATGCCCGCAAAACTATTTTATTCCGAATTAACAGAAATGTTGGTAGGATGTTCTATTGAACCAATTAATCCACATCGCCCCCATAGGTCAACCGTTGAACAAATACAAGAATGGTTAAAAGAGCATTTTATTGTTATTAATCCTATTAAAAACAAAGCTACTCCTGAATTTGTAAAATCTAAATTTCTTGCACTTATTATGAAATTTGGAATCAAAGGGATATTAATTGACCCCTTCAATAAATTATTAAGGGATGTTGAAAGGGATGATTTATTTTTACAAAGTTTTCTTGCAGATTTTTCAAATTTCGTAAAACACCATGATATATTCGCTATTATTATAGCGCATCCTACAAAGCTTCAAAAATCTTTGGAAGAAAAAGATTATGCTTGTCCAAACATATTTAATATTGCAGGAGGAGCAATGTGGAACAATGGAATGGATAATATTGCTTTTGTTCATAGACCACTTAAAATATCAGAACCTAAAAATCCACTTTGTGAATTTACTACATCAAAAATTAGATGGAAAAAAATAGTAGGGCAAGAGGGGACTGTTCAGATGATGTTTGATTTTAAGAAAAGAAGATATTATATTGATAATCAAAATCCATTAGAAAACAATCCTTTTAATCACAACAAAGATGAGGTTTATTTTGAAGCTCCAAAAGAAATAAATAGTATAGGAAAAGATACTACGAATCCTTACGATATGTCTATGTCAGAACATTAATATTAATTAGAGATACTTTTGGAAACAACGTGGAGATTTTAAAGAAAAGTTTTATGCCAAAGTTAAAACAACAAATGACAAAATATAAATATCCAATATCTAAATCGGTAATTTATAGAGAGTTTTATATAGAAAAAGGAATATTAATAGAAAATGAAACACATTATATTCTTGCTGAAATAACACAACCATCAGCAATACAGCCTTCAAAAAAATTAGATGAGTTTAATGATAATCTTGCCGATGATGATGTTGCTCCTTTTTAATCACATTTTAATTAAATAAATCAATAATAAATTAAACATTTGTAAAAATTATGGAAAGCAAAAAAGAGTTAAGTTTAGCTATGCGTAAGCAAGCAGAAAGAATTGACAAGGAGTGGGAAGAAAAAGTAAAGGTAATATCCTTTAGCTTCGTAAGGATTCACGCTTTATTGAAAGCTGCGAAACACGATAGGGATTTCATTTCACAGAATATGCAGTTCTTTAAAACAAGGAATACCGCAAAGAATGTTATGGATGCTTTCCATAAGATTGACTATGTAATACTTATGCTTGATAAAATCTACGCTAACAATAAAGAAGTACCCCCCGAAAAAGCATACGAAGCAGATGAGTTTACCTATAATATTGATGACTTTGTAGAACAAACTCTTCGACCTGAAATAGACAAACAACTTGTGCAGCTTGGCGAAAGGGTGGGGGTATAACGTTTTGCTGCTTTGTGTAGTTTTTATATGCGTTTGCGTATGATTTATCATTCATTAACCAAATTATATGCAATAACATATTATTTATCATTCAAAAAATTACCTATAACGGTTCTCGTATGCCCTTCTAAAGTTTCAACAATACAATAACAATTGCTTCTCCTATTACTGCTATCCATAACCAACGAATAGTAGTTTTATGAGAAGCATTTTTAGTTACTAACTTTTCGTTAACTACACTTAATCGAATATTTTCGTATCGAAGCGTATCAGCCAATACTTTGTAATTTAATTTGTCTTGTTGCAAATAAAGTAACTTTATGGCTGTTATGCTATCTTTCATGCGCCAATACTTTATTTCATAAAAACACTTAGTAGATTGCGCTATCGCAAAGCGGTTGGTAGAATCTTGCCTTCTCTGTCCATAACTTGAATAAGCTGTCAAATTTAAGGCTATCAATAGCAATAGTTTTAGTAATAAATATTTTCCTTTCATGGTATATAAATGTGTCTTGTTTTTTGAATATTGTATCATGCTGTTTTTCTAATTTCTCAAAGCTATCTCTCATATTCTCTACCCACTCCCTATCGTAGCTATTTGGCTGTGGTCTTGTATTAAAGTAAAATATTACACAAATAGTAATTGCGGTTATTATAGCTATGTGTATGACTTTCATATAGCAAAGATAGTAAAAGCAAACAACCCAACAAATTCTTGCGGTTAATATGTTAGCTTTTCTCCGCATTTTTGCGGTAAATAGCTATTATATTAAATATAATTATTTAGTCTTTGATGCCCAATCATTAAGGATATTAAAAAAAATACACCCTATTGTAACCAATACGGGAAATATATAAATGTTATCGCAGGGTATTGATAATAGTATGCAGACTTGAATTACTTCTAAAAAAGTTGCAAAATGCCACGCATCGTGAAACATTGGAAAATATCTGTGTAACCAATTATTTTTAGGTGCTTCTTTTGCAGCTCTACTCCAAAAGTATGACCAACCAATTTTAGTGAAAAAATCATAATGCGCTATTACATCCATTATAAATTTTAAAAGCATAAATGTTAAAATATTAGATATTGCGAAAGTTATCATGTGTTGCATGGGTTAATGATGGTTTTAAAATAAATTTGTTATTCGAGCAATTTGCCCATGTTTCTTACAATGTAAAAATCCCTCTACTGCTTGAGGTGCGTGCTGAAAACCTTGACGATGATGCCACGAATCCGTACCACTTGGACTTCTTAGACTTTCAATAGTAACTCCTACTAAATCTTTAGAATGTTTGTGATGTATGTGGTGGGTATAAACGTATCTATGTTTTGTTTCAGCCCATTCTTTGCTAAATTCTTGCGCCATTAACAAAGGTAATAAATCTATCTTAGCTCCGTCCCCATGTGTTACACCTATTAAATTACTATGGTATTTATACCCCTTTCTGTGAGCCATTGTTACATCAAATGTAATGTTTTTACTATCTTTAAAATATGTTTCTATTACTTGAGATAAAAAAAATCCACTTGTAAAATCATGGTTTGAGGGACTAAAAACAAAATGTATGTCTGCTACTCCTAAAAGTATTTCAAGCAAATCTATATACATTTTTTTAGCTATCATAAAATTATCATACCACATTCCATCTACATCTTGTATAGTTCCCAAAGTTGTAGTATGTTTAGGGTTATCCACATGAAGCACATCATTACCACCTATAAAAAGTATTTTATCAATATTAAATGATGATACTTTCTGTAAAATACCTTTAACTCCTTCCAAAACTCTACTAACAGCTATTTGACTATTATAATCTTCTCCTGTTTCAAATGCTGAACACAATTTACCTATATGAATATCGGCAGGGTCTATAACTAATAAATAAGAATCTTCTTTTACTTCTCTTTTTAAAATGGGAAACTTAGGAATATATTGTTGTAAATCTTTTATTAAATCTGCGGTAAGGTCTTTAAATCTTTGTACTTCGGGTTCTACATAATCAGCGTTTTTAATAAACAATGAAGCCCCCTTATCTTTCATCCATAAATGTTTAACATTCTGAATATCAACATCCATGCTTTCTGTGGCTCTCTTTACACCCTCATACCCATTTGTAAATTTTTTTTCATTTCCTCTAATATAACATCTTAAAGACTCTATCGAATATTTGTTAACAGGAATATTATTATTAATTAATACTTGACGAGCAATAGTTTTTTTTTGAGGATTTTCACATTTAAACAATTCAATGATTTGATTGTCATAAATTGCCCATTTTGAAATTATATTATTAGATGCCATTTTCTTCTATGTTAACTTCGTAAATTGATTTTAAAGAAAAATGAACTAATTTTAATGCCATACGTTTTATATCGGCTATCATTTCTTTTTCTTCATTTGAAACCATAGCCGTATCAATTGTTTCAACCATTTGGTAAGCGTAAGTTGAAGAAGATATTATCTCTGAGAAAGTTTCAGCTTCCTCATATACTACTTCTTCTAATTCTGTTGAAGTTTCCATATATATCTTCGTCCGAATAATTTGGTTCTATCAAAGGTATCTCAATTATATCTATTTCTTCAACTTCCATTTTAACTTATTGTTATTATTTTTTTAGCCAAGTCTAAAAAGTTTTTACGTTCCTCAAAACCATTTAAACCCCCGTTAATACGTTTAGTAATTGTTATTAAATCATTATTATCAGCAAACGTATTTAATCCACGCTTATTCCAAAACCACCCCGCACTCATAGCAGCATATAAAGGTAGTTCTAGTATTTGGGGATTATTAACACAATCTATTTTCAATTCTTTTGCTATTGTTGTGTAATTTGCCCTTCCCGTTATTTGAATGAAACCACGCCCCTTAAAACGCTTTCCATCCCCAACTTGAGTATTTCCTAAATCTTTTCGTCCCTCGTAAGCTGCACCGCTTGCTATTTCTTGAGTGTAATAAAGTTTACCGCTTTCATGTAGTATTTGAGCCATAAAGTGTTGCGCTCTCAATATATTATCATCTATATCAAATTGATGAATAGTATTATCAATTGCACTTGCGTATTTTTTGGCTAATTCTTTTTGAACTCCAAATTTAATTAGTATTTCAGGCGTTATCATTGCTAAGTAGATTTGTTAATTCGTCAATACAAGCACCTCCAACCAATATCCAAAAAGCTATTTTCTCATTCCCATTTACATAAGCAGCACCCGAAACAGTAGCTAATATTGATTTGATAGCTAATAACCATTTCTTGACATTCTTGGGGGTGGGCTCAAAATAATTATTTAATGATATGTCTGTCATTTTTTTAACCCTTTCTCAAATTCGTCAATAGATTTATCGGTAATTAATTTAATTACCCAAGTGCAAAAACGATAAAGCCAATAAATAATTGTGCAAATTGAAGCTATGGAGGCGAATAAAAAGTTGTGTTTCTCAAGCAAGGCTACGAAGCCTACTAATGAAACAAATATATCTAAGAATCTGTGAGGCATATTGAGGTCTATATTTTTGGTTTAACGTAATCTATCTGTGGCAAATTCTTTACCCATGCAAATTTTTCATCAGTTGTTTGTTCAATTTCTTCGGAAGTAACTATCCACACTCTATTCCCATCTTGCACAGGATTGTAAGTGCAATTAGGTATATATTCAACACCTATTAACTTATTTTTTTGCGTTTCTGTTAGTTTATGTACTTTCATTATACCTGTCCCCCTAAATATTTCTAGATAATGCTGTTTGGAATGCTTGAATACAATTATAATAGACTAATTCTTCGGCTGCGCTTAATGAATTTGATGTCATTATATCTGCATAACAAAAGGTTTTAATTGAAAATGCTTGCACACCTCCACTACTTTTTTTCACACCGCCAATAACTAATGTACTTGTATCGGTATTATTATATGAAAGATAGTTGAATGATTCTGTTTGACTTCCATTCCTATATACTTTATAATTGTTTGAGGTCGTTCTATTCAATCTAATCAAACCATTTATACCAACTGATTGATAATTTGTTGCACCAAAATTTTCGTCATACTTATTACCACCAAAAAATTTAGTATTAATACCTGATGTGTAGCCCATACCTATCTCAGTTGCCTTATATGTACTTGTGTCTAAATAACCCATTTGTACTTCGTTATTTGGGATATTCTCACGAAAGTAAACAGATAAACCATTGGCTGAATTTGATATTAAATTTTGAGGCACTTTTGTATCTGCATATCCATTAATTCCATTAAATTTAATACCATTAGCATTTACAGTTGGGGCTGCTCCACTATATGTTAAATTGTAGGTATTGCCTGAACTTGGGGATTTGCCATTAAAACTACAAGATGTTGATGTCCCCCCTACAAATAACCAAAAAGCAGTTAAACGAGTGTAAAAATCATAACTTGAATTGTTTGCACCTTGCCCTTTTAAGTCTTTATAAAGGTTATCTATTGCAGTTTTTTGAGTTGCATCTGTTATCCCTGCAACTGCTATAAACGCAGCAGCATCGGCATCTAATCCCCCTGTAAACTTACCGTTATTCTTTGATATAGATAATCCAAGCCCTAATCTCATAACTAAAGAGTAGCGTTGTTTCCACCATATAATCTAACAGTTCCGCTTGTAAGCTGTACTGATGTTATTCTTCCGTAAATAACCGTATTTTGAGGATACGAAGCAACTCCCGAAATACCTGTATCGGCAGCACCATCAATAGTTATTGCGGATATTACAGCAGTAGCAGACAACACTTGAAGTGCAGTCCAAGCTCCATTAGCTGTTTGAGTACGGGCATTTGTATCGGCAACTGTTACGTTTCCGCCTGTCTGACCAAAATCAGTTTGCCACATTTGTATTAAAATACGTTTAAGTATGTCCCAATTCATAATAAGTGTCTTATTTTTAGTACAAATATAAATTATTTAAACAAAGTTCTATAAATATTTCTAAATTTAGTTATTACTCCCAATATTTGAATATACGAACTTGTTGAAATTTTTATTAATCCATATTGCCCTATCGGCTGTCCATTATTGTCATTATTGAAAGCAGAAACATAATTATCATATCTTTTTTGCCCCAAAGAAGAACTATAAGGAAAAGCAGTAGGAGAATCTGTTGATAAATTTATATTAGGGTTTGTAAAATTATAACCCGCTCCTACCATTAATCCACAACTTAAAAATCTTTTATCATTTGTACCCCCTTTGTTAGAAGATAAAGTAATACTAAATTGTCCTTGAGTGTTACCTAAGAAGTAAAGATAGTTGTTTTTATCTCCAAAAAGGTCATACAATTGGTTATATCCACTTGCTGAGTTTTGAGGCGCAATAGTTTTATTCTTAAAGAAAAAATAACGTATAGGCTTAAACGATGCGAATGTTGAGAAATTATTACTCTTTTCGTTAAACATAAGAGTATTGTTGGTAGTTCCAAACATTGTTATTATAACGGAAGCGTACTCCACGTTATAAGCCATAACCATACTATACTCGTTGTTTATTTGGTTTACTTCGTTTAAGAAATAAGAACGCATCATTTGCTCGTCTGAAATAATTCTTATCCCATCAGCTCCATATCTACAAAACTTCTTAAACTGCGGACTATACCAATATAATTGAGAATTACCATTGTTGTTATTACCCACCAAGACACAACTTTGTAAGTTCGTTCCGTATGTCGAAACAATATTTTCCCTTTGGTTATATACTCCTCCGTTGCCTACTAATATAGGGTTTCCATCTTGGGAAGTAATGGCTACATCTGATTGGTAAGGTAAAACACTTATTGCTCTCGGCTGTATAGCTACCATATAGTTATTAACATCACGAATAGCAGCAATATCTCCATTCTTACTATCTAAATCCCTAAAGTTAAAAGCAAGTATTTTTCTATAAAAATCTTGTACGGAATTTAAAGGTTTCTGTTCGGAGTAATATATCCTTGAACCAAACTTGCTTTGCTGCGGAACATTAGGGTCAAAAGGTCTATCGGTAAAAGGATATTGCGCTGAATATGTTTTATCGTAATTGAACTGCTCTTGAGCTACGGTGTTAATATCTTGGAAAGGAAATAAATAAGATACAATGTTTTTCCACCCTTGCAAGTTTTGTGTCTGTGAAACAGCTTCATTTTCATCACAATAAAATAATTGTGTATTTATTTTACTTTGTGCGTAATATGTTATAAATGAAGAAAATACGTTTGTACCATCACTTCCCCAATACATTACTTTTAAAATGTTCTTTTGGGTATAAGTATCTCCCCCGTAAATGTAAACATTATTTATTGTTGAACTTTGAGGGGTAATAGGAATAAATGTACCCGTTGGTACAATATCTACGGAGTTTAAATCATATTGAGGAGTGCTTAATGTTCTTTTGTATTGAGCCATATAAACACCATTATCATAGGTACTATCAACAGGTGCAAGTTTAGTTCCTAAAGCGATTGCCATTCCCTCCATTGAACCTCTACCATTTGCTTTAATATTAGTGTTTGGTCGGTAAGATAAATTACCACTCGTAATAGGGGGTAATTGTGAGTTAGGGTCTGAAATAGCTGCATCAAAAGTAATATACTGCCCATCTGTAACATTTATTTCAGTATTTGCTACTGCTGATACTGCGGTTGCACCATAATATTCGGCAAATGAACCTGAACCTTGAACTACGGGATTTTTATAAGGAGTTCCTCCCGTGCTATTACCTACGTTATTCATTACCATAGGTATTCCCATATAAATTAATTTATCGCCCGCATTTGGTTGTACTTTATTGTATTGAGTATCGGGGGAAATAAACATTCCAAAGTTTCTTGCATTGTTATTGTTTGGAATTGCTGTTATATAATTTCCATTATAAACAGGAATACCCGAATAATATCCCACCGTATAAGATTGTGCATCTAAATTGTCGGCAGCCATAACAATACCCGTTCCTAATATTGTAGGATTACAAACACCTCTCCAAATAGATATTCCATCAATAGTATCTTTTAGAGAAGATACATCTAAACCATTTATGCTTAAAGCATTTACAAAAACAGTATGGTCTTTAGGGTCAAATGTTTTATTGGTAAAAGCAAATTGCGCCCCAAAAGGTAAAAATGTTTTACTTCCTATATAATAAGGGCTTGAAACATATCCGTTTTTATAATGTAATTTAGCAAAGAATGGGTATGTTTCTCTTAAAGTGTATCCTACTTTGTTAGCACAATTTTCAGGTAATTGATATTCGCCTACTTGAGCATTAGCAAAATCTTGTGTTGTAGATGTAGATATTGGCGAGGGAGCAAAAATAGCAGAGTTAATATAAGTAATATCATTTTCTACTTGTAAAGCAAAAGTTGTATAAAAATATACTTGGTCGCCTGCTGATAAATCTACTGTAACATCAAATATTGGTCTTTGATTATCTGCATCATATCTAAAATAAGCTAAATCTGTTTCAACTGTTCCTATTTTTTTCTTTAAATAAATATTTATAAAGTATTTCCAAACATCTTTATTAATTGGTTGAAACCAAAAATCTGTTTTTATTCTATATTTACCTGCTACCGCAACTGTCCAAATACCCGTTGTACTATTATATTGTGGCTGAGTTGAATTTTGAAACTTTAAAATACCTTGTCCAGCTAAACTACGATAATAAGGTTGTTTATCGTAATCATCAATAGTAATTCCTGATGAAAACGTAACAGCATTATCTCTTACCAAAGTACCTACACCTTTTATGCTATCATAATATTGACTAAATAAAGAATTATCAAAAAGTGTTTTAATACTACTAGCAATGTTTTCATCCGAAGCAATATCTACATTAGCTAAATTAAGTCTATTTTTCTTTATCTCTAATGTTTTAGCACTTTTAACTAAAGGCTCTGTTTGTGGCAACAAAGTAGCATCGTATTGTTGCGTATTTGGCTCTAACCCCGAATGAGTTATATACATTATATTACTCGTAATAGGATACTTACCTACAATTATAGCAGATGTTGTCCCATTAGCGTTATACACAGAAGCTAACTCTACATAGTTAAATATATTTGGTTTAAGGTTTTCTAGTTTAAGAACATTAGATTTTCCCGTAAGTTCCCCCGACTTATCTCCTTGAATTTTTATATACCCACTCGGAGCATCAACACTTGTTTTAAATACGGGTATTACATTAGCATTTAATACACTCCATTCCGTTGTATTTAGCGTTCCATTTACTCCGCACCTAATTGAATATCTGTAACCCCCACTAAGTAAAGCACCACCATTTTGATTTTGACTTTGATATTTTACAAAAGATGTATTATTTACAATTTGTAAATTAGTTTGTTCGTTTGCTGCATTGTAGATTAAATATCCGTAAGTTGTCGGTGTTATCCAATTTGTAACATCATATTTTACTAAAACATCTTGCGTTAAAGTTTTACTTATGTAATAAACCTTTGGCTTTATTCCTTTTTGAACTACATATAGAGCATAACTTTCATTGCTAATTTCTTCTATTCGTATGTCAATAGCTTCGCTTGTAGGATAATCCCACCTCCACGTTCTAAATAGTCTTGTATATGTCCAACTTCCATTGGTTTCTTTTCCTACACCTATTTCTATTGCATCGTTATCTAAAGTAGTTGATACGGTAAATAAATTATCTTGTAAGCTAACAGCACCTATTGGCTGTAATATGTTTGAGGGATAATATTCTTGAAGTATAACTTCATCAGTTGAAACGCCATCAACACTCCATTCAAAATGTATTCTTTTTTTACCATTTGTGTTTGTTGGTTTTATTGTAAACTTAAAATATTCGGAAGTATTACTTAAATCTGTAATACTATATCCATAATTAGACATTTGCACTAAAAAATAAAACTTCCAAGCATTAAAACTTGTGTTTAAATTTGCTGCAATAGAGTTAGTTCCTATTAATACATTTGTTTCCGCATCATAAAAAGAATAAGATATAGCAACATTTTGCTTATAAGACAATCTCATTATTTGAGCCTCTGTTGTAACACCTGTAATATTATCAATAGTAAAAGCTAATGTAGAACTATGTAATGGACTTACACTATAATTAGAGTTTCTATCATTAGAATATGTATCCACATTAGTAGCATCTACATATCTATCGTTTTTTATTACCCTATAATCACTATCTCTATCTAATCCCCCCGTAAATGTATTCTGTGAATTGTCTTGCATTATATGTTTTGTTTAATTCTACCTTTTGAAATAGTATCTACATTATCGTTAATATTGTCTTGAGCTTGTCCTAATGTTATGTTTAACTTAGCTTTAAATAAATCCATCACTAAACTAAATATCTCATCACTCATAGGGTAAACATCACTATCAACATCAAAGTTAGGCGCATCTTGGGGGTCTGTTAAAATACCCTCTATCCAAACTTCTTTTAACATTTTATTGCCAAACACATGAAGCTCTGTATCTATGTTTTGATACAAAATATTCTTCCCATTGTTTAAATACCCCCTGTCTTTCAGTACATTTATCTCTGCTCTTGACGATACTTTACTAAAACTTTGTGTTTTATTTTTAGCTCCAATGTAAATATCTCCACTAACTTTAGGCGATATGTTTACAAAACGAGGGCATTTAAAGATTAAATAATCTAAATCAGCATCTTGAATTGTACTATCAAGCGTTATTTTGAATGGCAAAGACATACAGCCATAGTCTATCTTTTTAGATGCTGCAATTGATTGACTACCATTATATTTTATAATAATAGCATCTTGTCTTAATACGGGTATAAGTGCTTCTACCGCTTCTATGTCGGAGTATTTACCCCCGATAGTATTTCCGAAAGCATCTATTTCCCTTATTAGTAAGTCTGCGTATTGTGCTAATGTCTTGCTCATATTTATACGTTAATGTTATCTCTGTTTTCTATTGCTCCTTGTGTTTGAAAGAAGCCATCTTCTCTGTAAGCATTTGCTGCTATTAGTAAAGCGTTATCAACTATCATCTGAATAGTCTTAGTTCCGTAAGGACTTGTATCTGATTCAAATGTGTTATTGCCAAAATTAAAAGGAAAGTATTTTCTAAAATATCTAACTTTTTTTACTGTTATATTCGTACTTGGAATTAATACCACACTACTATTATTAGCATTTGCTGCATTGCTTAACGCTGATACATAGGCAAATCGTGGATACCTATATGTACCTTTAGAATAAGGCGATAGTATCTCATTATCGTTTAGTGGCTGCGCTGCCTTGTCTGTGTATATCTTACCATTTACATTGTATGTAATTTGTAAGTTTACCAATCTCTCGAAAGGGTCTGTCAATTGACTATCAAAATCTATTGTAGATGTACTTGTACTTATAGTTTCTGACTTTAAAAGGGGGTCTAACTCGGTATCGTATTGGTTATCCAACCCCATTTGGTTAAATATCTTTTTAAGCGTAACCATTGCAGCTTTAGTGAAATGGTCGTTTAACTTACTATCATCAATTATTCCCGACACATAAGCATCCCAAGAAGCAAAAAAAAGTGATTTTATTTCAGCGTTTGTCATTATATTAAACTATTATTTTTTCTCGCAATAAATGTTGTGTCTTCCGAATTTGGCATTGCTGCTATTGCTCTACAATGTGCTTTACCATTTTTCCACGATAACTCATGTTGTTGAATTATATATGCAGGGTATTTATCCGCATTGTCTGATTTGTAAATCCATAAAACAAATTCTGTCAAAGCAGCTTCGCAATAAGAAGGGACTAATAAATCTCCATTCTCATCCATGTTACCCGACAAATATGATATTTTAACGTACGGAAAGTCGCAATTTGAACTAAAATACATACACCCATTTACTATCTCAATAGTTATGTATGGGCTTAATTTATCAATACCCTCGATAGCATTTCCCCCTAAACCATCGTAGAAAGAACCATTAAGAAATATAGGTATAGTATTGTTAGCTGATTGAGCAAATACTCTTTGAGTAGCTACCCCTAAACTAATTGTTTTAGCAGTAATAGCATCTTCCGATGTTAGTGAATATCCAAATAAAGATTCATCTAATGTTGCCGTAGGGCTGTATAATCTTATTGGTAAAGATTTTGAAAACTTTATAAACCCATCAGGAAGCTGTGCCTTAAAATCATATATAGGTATAGTTGCTTGAGTAGGTATCATAGTGCTATTATTCCTAAGTCTTTTTATACCATTATTTATAATATCGGTAAGGTACATATCTTCGGAGGTAGTGTTAGATAGCTGTAAACGCATTTTTACGCCCGCTAAAACAAACTTTGAGCTTATGGTGTCATATAAACCTTGCGAACTTAGTTCTTTCATATTGCAAATTTAATAAAGTATTATGAGTATTTTATAAATAAAAAAGGGCTACCTTTCGATAAGCCCTTTTTAATGGTAGCATAATGAAAAATTACCCTTTCAATTCTAATATTTTCGATTCTACTACGTCTATATACTCTCTAAAAGCATTTCTAATTAAATCCAACTCCTCCGCCCTTATTTCATCATCCATGATTTTTAAGGCTTTCGTAATCCTATCTGTCATTTTTCTCATCGTAGCATCTGAAATATTTCTTTTAGATACCGCAGGGGCTTCTTTTATTTCAACAGATTGTTCGGGTGTAGCATAACCCAATTTAGCGTACAATAACTTACGAGGCGATTCGTTTAAAGAAAAATATTTAATACACTCTTCTTCTGACTTACCAATTACTTCACTATTAAATTCATAGTAGCCATTAGTTAAAGAAATTAATCCCTCTTCCCAACCTTTTCTAAACTTAGAGATAAGTTCATAGTTGCTGTTTTTTAACACAGTTTCCCACTCGTAAGGGTTAACATCCAACTTGTACATTGCCTTGTTGTAAAGCTGCTCTAAAGTTGCTCCCTTAACTTGAATGTTGTAAGCATAACAAAACTCAAGGAATTGGTCTTTGCTCTTTTCGTACAATTCTGTTATAACCTTGCCACCCTCTGTTTTCTTTTTGTTTTTTTCTAATTCGTTTTGTTCAATTTCGCTTTCTTCGATTAGTTCAAACAAGGGGTTTGCACCTGTCATAATGTTAATGTTTTCGCCATTCTTATTTTTAACGATAACTTCGGGGTGTCTTTTTAGGAAAGCGTGTCCTTCTCTCGCAATCTTGTTGTTTAATCTGTCATCGGGATTAGTCATTCGCTTTTCTAAATCTTCGGGTACATAGCTTTTTTCTAAAAAACAACGTGTGTTTTTAGTGCCTTTGATGTTTTCAACTTGCGCCAAAGACCAAGACATAGTGTTTTTAACGTGTTCGTCTTTGTAGTCCGTAACTTCGTAGGCAGCTCCTTTTTTATCTAAAAATTGGTAATTGCCTGTTATCTTATCTCTACGACAAAAAACAATAGTACGCCCCGTTTGATTATCAAATCGGTACGATAACTTAAATGTGTGTTTACTCATGTTATTTCTTTTTCTTTATAATTCTATGCAAATATATGTAATAATTGTAAAAACAAAAACCCCCACTAAAAAGTGAGGGTTTGTGAAATTATGGAAAAGAAAAGAAAGGGTGTTATAAAGGTAAATTTCTCCAAGATGCAAACTTAAAGGTAGCTGCACTAGCTGCGGTAGTTAATGTACCAAAACCTGCGGTCAATCCTGTAATACCTGTAATCTTGGTAATATCAGTACCAATTACAATATAATCACCCGATTGCGCTCCTAAAGTAGCAAATGTAACAGCACCACTAGCCAATGCGATTGCACCTGTTGTAACCGTTACGGCAGCAGTTGTTGTTGCGGGAGAAGATAAAACTGCACGATAACCTGCTTGTAAAGCTGTTACTGTACCATAAGTACCTAACAAATCAAGGTAATTAGTTGTTGAAGGAGTAGTAGCTGCTGTGTCAAATCTTACAAAGATAACAGTTTGGTTAGTTGAAATCTCGCCTTTAAAAGCTGAACTTCCGCTATAACCTGTTCCTAACCAATCAATAATTACTTCTGTGTAATAGTAACCTGTTGTCAAGTTAGCCATATCAGAATAAGTCATTGAATTGCTGTTAGCATCATAACCATACTTAGATTGTAGAATTGCGGGAGTACCTGCACCAATTACACCAAGAACGCTACCGCCACCTGTTACCGCTGTTACAGCAACACCTGTTACAATAGTTGTACCCGACTGTGTAACTAAAGAGTTAACAGAAGCTAAAACACCACCAACAGTAAACTCAGGTGAATAACCTGTTGCACTTGTAAGGTTTACATAAGTACTAGATAAAGATGCCGAAACAGTAAAATCTGTATCTGCATTTACAATAGCAACGATAGCTGCTTGCTCTAATGCAACTGTATTTGCAGCATAAGTTACAATCATAGTTTTTGGTAAAAGTGTTGCTTTACTAAAACCATTTATGTAAAAAGTTGCTGCTGTTGAAATAGTTGGCGTAATTTGAATTACACCATTTACGGGAGCTACGGGAGTATTGATTGCTACGTTACGCACGCTATAAACGTCCGCAG
>Ga0114981_10001347_pt1 | contig 16088 bp, 9 predicted proteins | sample S_140806_MF_Meta_FD_87028 | JGI IMG/M metagenome (GOLD analysis project Ga0114981, IMG submission 87028) | Freshwater microbial communities from Lake Simoncouche, Canada to study carbon cycling - S_140806_MF_MetaG | ecosystem: Environmental > Aquatic > Freshwater > Lake | place: Lake...
CTTATCTAGTTGATCTAGTCCAGTAATTGTTCTATGGCGCCCTGGCACAATCCGGGCACCATTTAATTTATTAGCTAGGACAGAGTACAAAATATCATTTACTAGGGTTGATTTGCCAGATCCACTTACGCCAGTGACTGCAACAAAGGCTGCTAGTGGGAATATCACATCAATATCTTGTAAATTATTCTCTTTAGCCGATTTAACAGTTAATGATTTCTTTAAATCAACCGCTCTACGCTTTTTTGGAATTGCAATCTCTAACTTTCCAGATAAATACGCCCCAGTTATAGAATCCTTTGCCGCGATTAAATCCTGATAGCTGCCAGATGAGACCACCTTGCCGCCATGCTCACCAGCACCAGGTCCAATATCAACTATCCAGTCAGCAGTTCTTATTGTGTCCTCATCATGTTCAACCACAATTAATGTGTTGCCAAGATCGCGAAGTTTGGTAAGAGTTTCAATTAGCTTACGATTATCACGTTGATGTAAGCCAATACTTGGCTCATCTAAAACATATAAAACTCCAGTTAAGCCAGAACCGATTTGAGTAGCAAGCCTGATTCTCTGTGCCTCACCACCTGAAAGAGTTGCAGCTGGGCGAGCAAGTGATAAGTAATCAAGTCCAACATCTAGTAAGAACTTAAGTCTGTCATTTACCTCTTTTAATACACGCTCTGCAATCTTCTTCTCTCTAGCAGACAGAGATATGTTTTTAAGAAACACCTCACACTCTGCAATTGAAAACTCACAGATTTGCGCAATATTCTTTCCGCCTAATGTAACTGCTAAAACTTCGGGCTTTAGCCGACTGCCATTACATACTGGGCATGGAGTTTGACGCATATAAGCTTCATACTTATCTCGACTAAAATCACTATCAGTTTCAGAGTGGCGACGGTGAATAAAAGGTACGACTCCCTCAAACCCAGTTGTGTAATTACGTACTCGCCCATATCTATTCTTATATTTAACATGAACCTCATAATCCCAGCCATGCAAAATAGCGGTTCTTACTTTCTCAGATAGTTTTTTCCAGGGGTTGTCCAAAGAAAACTTTAAGTCAGTTGCTAAGCCCTCTAGTAGTCGTAGGAAGTATTCTGAAGATTGCCCACCTGACCAAGGCGCGATAGCTCCTTCATAAATTGATATTGAATCATCCGGGATTAATAGATCCTCATCAACCTCAAGTTTTGTACCAATGCCAGAGCACTCTGGACAGGCACCAAAGGGTGAGTTAAAAGAGAATGATCTTGGCTCTAACTCTTCAAAAGATAATTCGCACTCATGGCAGGCCATGTGTTCACTAAAGGATTTCTCTTTATCAGGTGAGCCTACTTTTAGATCAACAAAATCTAGAATTACTAAACCACTAGCAAGACGTAGCGCTGTCTCAATCGAATCTGTTATTCGAGACTTACTCTCTGCCTTAACACTTAATCGATCAACTACTACCTCAATTGTGTGTTTTTCCTGCTTCTTTAACTTTGGAACATCAGCAATTGCATAAACTGTCCCATCTACTCGTACACGGGCATACCCCGCAGTTGTGAAATCTTTGAATAGATCTAAGAACTCACCCTTTCTTGCTCTAATAACCGGAGCTAATACTTGAAACTTACTTCCATCTTGCATTTGCAAGATTTGGTCAACAATATTTTGTGGAGGTTGCTTAGCAATTTCTTTACCGCATTTTGGGCAATGTGGCTTACCAGCACGGGCAAAAAGCAGGCGCAGATAATCATAAACCTCAGTAATTGTGCCAACAGTTGAGCGAGGATTTCGATTTGTCGATTTCTGATCAATCGAAACAGCAGGTGAGAGTCCCTCAATGAAATCAACATCTGGCTTATCCATCTGCCCCAAGAATTGGCGAGCGTAGGCAGAGAGGGACTCAACATAACGCCGCTGTCCTTCAGCAAAAATAGTGTCAAATGCTAATGATGACTTGCCAGATCCAGACAGACCAGTAAAAACAATTAATGCATTTCGCGGCATATCTAGTGAAACATTTTTAAGGTTGTGCTCGCGAGCACCACGGACTATCAAACGATCATTCACTAGTTGCCCGCCTCCTGCATTCCCTTTAACTCCCGCTTTAACTCTCTAATCTCATCCCGCAATCTAGCGGCTAATTCAAAACTTAACTCAGCTGCTGCAGATTTCATCTGCTCAGTTAGCGACTCAATCAGGGCGATTAGCTCTTGACGTGGAAGTGAGTGAGCATTCTTACTATGCACACCAGTAGTAAATCCAATTTTCTTACTTGATGCTGCTAAATTCTCTGTGTCATCAATCTCTTTCTTAATTAAATCTGTAATATCCGCAATTTTCTTACGTAATGGGGTTGGATCGATGCCATGCTTAGTGTTATAGGCTACTTGCTTAGCACGTCTGCGATTTGTCTCATCAATTGCACGGGTCATTGACTTGGTCATATTATCGGCATACATGTGAACCTCACCAGAAACATTTCGTGCAGCTCGGCCAATCGTTTGAATTAATGAGGTTGCAGATCGTAAGAAGCCCTCTTTATCAGCATCTAATATTGCAACTAGTGAAACCTCTGGCAGATCTAAACCCTCACGAAGTAAGTTGATACCGATTAACACATCATATTCACCAGTTCGAAGCTCACGTAATAATTCAACTCTGCGCAATGTGTCTACCTCAGAGTGCAGGTACCTTACTTTTACTCCCAAGCCAAGCATGTAATCAGTTAGATCTTCAGACATCTTTTTGGTAAGAGTAGTAACTAGAACCCGCTCATTTCGCTCTGCTCTGACTCTTATTTCATTTACAAGATCATCAATCTGACCCTTTATTGGCTTTACTACGATCTTTGGATCTATTAAACCAGTTGGCCTAATAACTTGTTCAACAACATCGCTATTACTCTTTTCTAACTCATACTTACCAGGGGTGGCAGATAGATAAACTTTTTGACCACATCTATCTAAAAACTCTGCAAACTTAAGTGGACGATTATCCATTGCACTCGGCAAGCGAAACCCATGCTCAACTAATGTTCTTTTTCTTGCTGCATCACCCTCATGCATTGCACCTATCTGAGGAACAGTCACATGGGATTCATCAATTACTACTAAGAAGTCCTCCGGAAAGTAATCAAGCAAGCAGTTTGGTGCAGAGCCAGGTGCTCTACCATCTAATTGGCGTGAATAATTTTCAATTCCAGAACAAAACCCTAATTGCTGCATCATTTCAATATCAAAAGTAGTTCGCATCTTTATTCGTTGCGCCTCAAGCAATTTTCCAGCACGCTCAAACTCATCCACTCGCTTTTCCATCTCTGCTTCAATCTCACCAATTGCCCGTTTCATTGTTTCAGGTCCGGCTGCATAGTGAGTGGCTGGAAATACATACATTTCACTCTCATCTCGCACAATCTCACCGGTAAGTGGATGTAATGTCATTATCTTTTCAATTTCATCACCAAACATTTCAATTCGAAGAGCGAGTTCTTCATACATTGGAATAATTTCAATCGTATCCCCCCTTACTCGGAAGGTTCCTCGCTCAAATGCCATGTCATTACGCTTATATTGAATGTCTACAAACTTGCGAAGGAGTTGGTTGCGATCAATAAAGTCGCCAACCTTTAAGCGAACCATTCGGTCCACATACTCCTGCGGTGTACCAAGACCATATATGCAAGAAACCGTTGCAACTACTATTACATCTCGACGGGTAAGAAGTGAGTTAGTAGCTGAGTGACGAAGCCGCTCTACCTCATCATTTACCGATGAGTCCTTCTCAATAAAAGTATCAGTCTGCGGAACATATGCCTCCGGTTGATAATAATCGTAATAAGAAACAAAGTATTCAACTGCATTATTAGGTAGTAGCTCTTTAAACTCATTTGCAAGTTGAGCAGCTAAGGTTTTATTTGGTGCAATTACCAGTGTTGGCCTTTGAACCTTTTCAATTAACCAAGCGGTGGTAGCTGACTTTCCGGTTCCAGTAGCGCCAAGTAATACAACATCCTGCTCACCTTTGGCTAACCGCTCAACTAATTCAGCTATCGCAGTAGGTTGATCACCAGCTGGAACATAATCACTAATAACCTCAAAGGGATGGAGCTTGCGGGCTAAGTCGGTAATCGGGCGCATTACTTAACCTTATTTTTTGATTGCAAGATCTCCCATAATTTCTCAACTTGTTGCATTAGATCTTGCTCACTTTTTTCATTATTTATCACAGTATCTGCAATAGCCTCACGCTGAACATCGCTAGATTGGGCTTGAATTCGGGAGGTTATCTGCTCCTTAGTTAAACCTCGCTTTAATAATCTTTCAACTCTTAATTGCTCAGGTGCTGAAACCGTTACTACATAATCAAATTTATAATCATGCTTTGATTCAACTAGAAGTGGAATTTGATTTACCACAATAGATTGATCTGGGAGCGAAGATATAGCCTTTGCAAAAGCTTGCCTTATTAACGGATGTGTAATCTGTTCTAGTTTTATGCGCATTGCTGAATCTTTAAATACCAAAGATGCTAATGCTGATCGATCTAGCTCACCATTTTTAAGAATTTCATCGCCAAAGGTTGCAACTATCTGGTCAAAGCCAGTACTGCCACGCTCTACAACATCTCTGGCAATTTGATCAGAGTCCAGTACTACCGCACCAAATCCAGCAAGAATCTCACCGACTGTAGTTTTACCAGAGCCGATACCACCAGTTAGAGCGACAGTTAACATAAGTTAAACCCTACACAATAAAAAATGGCCCCAGTTTTATGAGGCCAAATTTAGTTAAATACTTACTCTGCAGCAGGGGCTGCTGGTGCTGCAGCATCGGCTGCCTTAGCCTCAGCCTTTTGTTTTTTGTGAGCCATGAATCGTGTTTGTGCTTCTGCGTACTGGCGCTCCCACTCTTCACGTTGCGTTTCATATCCTGGCTGCCACTCTTGAGTATCAGAGTTGAAGCCTTCTGGATAAATAAATTTACCTTCAGAATCATAACGAGCTGGCATTCCATATTGAGTTGGATCAAAAGCCTCAACCTCAATCTCTTGACCTTCATTTGCTTGCTTTAATGAAAGTGAAATACGGCGGCGCTCTAGATCAATATCAATAATCTTTACAAATAATTTATCGCCAACTTGAACTACCTGCTCTGGAATTTCAACATGGCGCTCAGCTAGCTCTGAGATATGAACTAATCCTTCGATGCCTTCAAATACTTTAATGAACGCACCAAATGGAACTAGTTTTGTAACCTCACCAGGCACAACCTGATTAATTGTGTGAGTACGAGCAAATGCCTGCCATGGATCTTCTTGCGTAGCTTTCAGTGAAAGTGAAACTCGCTCTCGCTCAGAATCAATCTCTAGAACTTCAACAGTAACCTCATCGCCAACCTCTACTACCTCAGATGGGTGGTCAATGTGTTTCCAAGAAAGTTCAGATACATGTACTAATCCATCAACGCCACCTAGGTCAACAAATGCGCCAAAGTTAACAATTGAAGAGATAACACCAGAACGGACCTGGCCTTTTTGTAATTGATTTAAGAATGTAGTGCGGGAAGCAGATTGGCTCTGCTCTAAGAATGCTCGGCGAGATAAAACCACGTTATTACGGTTCTTATCTAACTCAATAATGCGGCATTCAACCTCTTGGCCAATATATGGAGTTAGATCACGGACTCGGCGCATTTCAACTAGAGAAGCGGGTAGGAAACCACGAAGTCCAATGTCAACAATTAAGCCGCCCTTAACAACTTCAATAACAGTTCCAGTAACAACCTCATCGCGCTCTTTCTTGCCTTCAACATCGCCCCAAGCTTTTTCATACTGAGCACGCTTCTTGGAAAGGATTAAACGGCCTTCTTTATCCTCTTTTTGTAGAACTAATGCTTCAATCCGGTCGCCAACTTTTACCAACTCACTTGGTGCAACATCATTGCGAATAGATAGCTCTCGGGATGGAATTACACCCTCTGTTTTATAACCAATATCAAGTAAAACTTCTTCGCGATCGATTTGAACAACAATTCCAGAGACAAGATCTCCGTCATTAAAATTTTTGATTGTGCCTTCGATAGCGGCTAAAAAATCTTCTGCAGTTCCAATATCATTTACAGCAATTTGAGAAGGGGTCATTAGGTAGTTGTACTCCGAGGGTAAAACACTAGTAGGGACAGGGACGGGTAAGGTTACTTTCGATTAGACCTTAGGGTCAAACTGGTGAGGAGTAGAATGCTCATATGAGCAGATATTCCCAAGTTTTAAGTAATAAATCAGGTCAATATCTGCTTATTAGCTCCTTTCCAGCACGTATGGCTTACGGAATGATCTCACTTAGCATTTTTTTCAAAGTCCAACAAACAACTGGATCAATTGCAATTGCAGGTCTTGCCACCGGTGTAAATGGAATAACAGGAGCTACTACCGCTGGTTTACGTGGCACATTAATCGACAGATTTGGCATGAAAATTCCATTACGTTTTTTTGCACCAGGTTACGCACTTCTTATCTTGCTTTTCTCAACCGGCTCATCAAAAACTGAGTTGGTCTTATTTGCTGGCCTTTTAGGATTCTCTGCACCACCAATTAATCTTTCAATTCGGCCACTTTGGAAAGTTACTGTGCCAAAAGAGCAAATTAGAACTGCATATGCAATAGACACTGCAGTAATGAACTCTGTTGGTGTATTTGGTCCACTACTTGCAACAACAGTTTCATTAAACTACAGCCCACAGATATCCCTACGGATTTGCTCAATTCTTATAATTGTTGGTGGAACTGCGCTATCTCTCTCACCACAATTAAAGCGCTGGAAGCCAGAGAAGAAGAGCTCATCAGATTTAGCGGTATGGCGTACTCCGGCAATGCAATTATTAATGTGTGAGGGTGTATTTATAGGATTGGGCTGGGGTGCATTTGATATTGCTGTTCCAGCCTTTACAACACTTGAGAATATTCCACAGCGAACTGGAATGATTTTTGCAATTATGGCAGCCGGAAATGTAATTGGGGGCCTGGTAGCCGGAATGGTCTCAAAGAAAACTTCATCTTTTGCTGCATTCAAACGTATCTACTTTTACTGGTTTATCTTCTCGCTTCCTCTTGCTTTTACCTACCCAAATTGGTCCATGATGATAGTAACCGCAACAATGAGTTTGATGGCAGGTGGTCTGCAAGTTTTTTATCTTGAGATTAGTGAAGCAGTACGGCCAAAGGGAACAGCTGTTGCAGCACTTGGTTGGCTTTGGACTGTAGAAGGAACATTTGCTTCAATAGGTGCTGCTGTTGGTGGTTTTATTTCAGAGCACTACTCCCCTAGATACTGTTTGGCATTAACAACAGTATGTGTTGGAGTTGGCTATCTGATTATGAGGGGTGGTGCCAGGTTGTTAAAGGCTGCTGATCGAATTCCAACTGAGGCAGAAGATACTGATGCCCTTAGCGTCAATCTAAATATAACTAACTAGTGAGCTGCTAAATCCCAACTTTTTCCAGTACCAATGTTGACATCAAGTGGCACATTTAACTTATAAGCATTAGACATTTGTTTTTCTACAATCTTTGAGAGTGAATCCTTCTCGCCTGGGGCAACCTCAAGAATTAATTCATCATGAACCTGAAGTAACAATCTAGATTTAAGACCAGCGTTAATGATTTCTTGCTCAACCTTAATCATTGCAATCTTAATAATATCTGCAGCCGATCCTTGGATTGGGGCATTAAGTGCAGCTCGCTCTGCAATCTCTCGACGCTGACGATTTTCATGATTGAGATCTGGCAAATAACGTCTGCGACCTAAGATAGTTTCGGTATACCCCTTCTCTCTAGCAGTTATGACTACGGTCTTTAGGTAATCTCTAATTCCACCAAACCTTTCAAAGTATTTATTCATTAGCTCACTCGCAGCTACTGGATCAATATCTAATTGCTGAGCTAATCCAAATGAAGACAATCCATAAGCTAATCCATATGACATTGCTTTTATGGTTCGCCGCATCTGAGCATCAACCTCAGCTGCTTTAACACCAAAAACTTGAGATGCAACAGTTGAGTGAAGATCCTCCCCTGATTCAAAGGCAGCAATTAATCCTTTGTCATCAGATAGGTGGGCCATAATTCGCATTTCAATCTGACTGTAATCAGCGGTCAATAGATCAGTAAATGGTGATTGAGCAATAAAGCAATCTCTTATTTGCCGGCCTTCATCTGTTCTAATTGGAATATTTTGCAGATTTGGTTCAGTTGATGAGAGCCTGCCAGTTGCTGCCACTGTTTGTTGAAAATTAGTGTGAATACGGCCATCACTTGCTGTTGCAGTTATTAATCCTTCAATTGTTGTAAGAAGCTTGCTAGTTTCTCTAATTCGAAGAAGATGCCTCAATAACGGGTGTTTAGTCTTTGCGGATAACCACTCCAAACTCTCTGCATCAGTAGTAAAACCAGTCTTAATCTTCTTGGTTTTAGGCAGTTTCAACTCATCAAATAGAACCACCTGCAGTTGTTTAGGTGAGCCAACATTAAACTCATGCCCAGCCTCTTTGTATGCAGCAGCAGTTTCATCTGCAACAATCTTTGAAAAATATGCAGAGAGAGATTTTAATTTAGGCTGATCAACTGCAATTCCTACCTGCTCCATTTTTGCAAGCAAAACCAAAGTTGGCTGCTCTAACTCAGAGTAGAGATCACTCATTCCCTTTGCTTTTAACTCTGCCAATAATTCATTTTGAAGTTTAAATATCCAGGCTGCACTTTTTGCATCAAAGCTGGCAAATAGATCTTCGTTACTTGCACTCATACCTAGCAATCTTTCTGCTAAATCAGATAAATCTAAGTTTCTACTTCCTGGGTTTACTAAATATGCTAATAACTCAATATCTGATGCAAGACCATTTATATTTAGATTCTTTAAAGCGTATTTAGCCCCATGGAGATATTTAGGTAATTTTGGATCTGAAATCCACTCACCTAATGAGCTACCAACTACATTCCAAACTTGGCTACCACTTACTGCAACTGCATAACCAAGTAACTTATCTTCACTAAGATCAAATGAAATAGCTACCGGATCGGTCCGATTAAACAGCATCGAATCTAATTTATTGGAGTCAATATTTTCAACATTAATAGAAATCTCTTCAGATTGAACTCCGCCACTTTGTGGCATTGATTTAAGTCGCTCTTTGAGTGCTCTAATTTCTAGTTTTTCGAAGAATCTCCCAGTTAAATTAATATCAAATCCAGGCCATAATAAATCATCAACACCTGCAGGCAGTGACACATCATCTAATAAGTGCGTCAGTTCGCGATTTAATCTAACAGCCTCAATATTTTCTCTAAGTGACTGCCCAACCTTGCCAGCTATTTGATCAGATGCTTCTAATAACTTTTCAAGCGATCCATAATCAATAATCCATTTTGTTGCTGTCTTCTCACCTACACCGGGTACTGATGGCAAGTTATCACTTGGATCTCCTCGTAGTGCTGCAAAATCTGGATACTGCTCTGGTGTTAATCCATACTTTTCTAAGACTGCTGCTGGAGTCATTCGTGCCATTTCAGTTACACCCTTCTTTGGGTATAAAACAGTAGTTTTATTATTAACTAATTGAAATGAATCACGATCTCCGGTGCAGATTAAAGTTTCAAATCCTTTTGATTCAGCAGATTTAGCCAAGGTTGCAATAATGTCATCCGCCTCAAAGCCCTCTACTTCAAAATGCTTAATACCAAAGACATCCACCATTTCATTGATATGGGAAAGTTGTGATCTAAACTCATCTGGAGTACTCGCTCGGTTTGCTTTGTATTCTGGGAATCTTTCCGTTCTAAATGTTCTTCTAGAGACATCAAATGCAACTGCGATATGAGTTGGCTTCTCCTCTTTTATTAAATTAATAATCATTGAGGCAAATCCATATATTGCATTGGTCGGTTGCCCGGTGGAGCTCTTAAAGTTCTCAACTGGAAGGGCGTAATAAGCCCGATATGCCATGGAATGACCATCGATAAGAAGTAATCGCTTCAGGCTGGTGCTCATATTGGGATTCTAATTGGCAACACAGGTTAAACTTACAACATGAGTGATTTCCTAGAAGAAATTCGCAAGCGTGGCAGTGGCGCCCTTGATAAGAAGATGGGCATCGAGATTATCGAAGCCTCTCCAAATAGATTAGTTGCAACAATGCCAGTTGAAGGTAATACCCAACCAATTGGATTACTCCATGGTGGAGCTAATGTTGTTTTAGCTGAAACTCTTGGTTCGGTCGGTACACAGCTTCATGCTGGCGCAAATCGTAGAGTTGTTGGAGTTGATATCAATGCAACCCACCATAAATCAGCAACTAGCGGAATTGTTACCGGCGTAGCTACTGCTGTGAGCTTAGGAAAAACACTCTGTTGCTATGAGGTTGAAATAACTAATGACAAAGGTGAGCGCACGTGCAGTGCACGAATTACTTGTTTAATCTTGGCTGAAAGATAAATCTAGTAGTTATCTATCTAACGCAGCCTCTGGTGAGATTACTGCCTGAGCAACTTCCTTCATAGAGATTCGTCTATCCATTGCTGTTTTTTGAATCCAACTAAAGCTTTCTGGTTCTGATAAATTCATGGCTTTCATCAAAATACCTTTTGCCCGATCTATAATTTTACGAGTCTCTAATCTCTCATAAATGTCAGCGACCTCAGCCTCTAAAGTTTTCATCTGTTTATGTCGGCTAATTGCAATCTCAATAGCTGGAATTAGATCATTAATTGAAAATGGCTTAACCACATATGCCATAACCCCAGCATCTCTGGCTCGTTCTACTAATTCACGCTGACTAAATGCAGTTAACATTAAAACAGGAGCAATAGAAATAATTTGCTCAGCCGCTGTAATGCCATCAACCTCGGGCATTTTTACATCTAAAATTGCAAGATCTGGCTTAAACTTTTTTGCAAATTCAATTGCAATTGCCCCGTTTTCTGCCTGGGCAACCACTTCATATCCAGCCTCAGTCAACATCTCAACTAGATCTAACCGAATGATAGTTTCATCTTCGGCAACTAAGATCTTTATCTTTTCATCTTGTGTTTTCATGTGCCTCGAGTCGGATTCGAACCGACACTATACGGTTTTTGAGACCGTCCTCTCTACCGTTGGAGTACCGAGGCGAATAGAGAGTCTGAGTTTATAGTGCTTACTTTTTTATACGAAATTACTTGCGGTATGCAGGCGCAGCCCCACCAACAGCATCACCAATCTTATGCACTCGCATAGCATTTATTGAGCCAGGTATTCCTGGAGGTGAGCCAGCCACAATTAAAACTAAATCTCCAATACTTACTCGTTTTGATTCAATCAAAATACTATCTACCTGCATAACCATCTCATCGGTGTGGTTAACAACAGAGGTAAGCATTGATTCAATACCCCAAGAAAGTGCTAGCCGATTATATGTTCCAACCTCAGGAGTTAATGCAAGCATTGGGATAGGAGATCGAAGTCTAGACATTCGTCTTGCAGAATCACCACTTTGAGTAAAGGCAACTAAAAATTTAGCACCAACAGTTAATCCGACTTCAGTAGCCGCTTTTGTTATTGCTCCGCCCTTAGTAGCGGGTGAGTGTTTAAGTGGTGGAATTTGATCAAGTGCAACCTCTTCGGTACGCTCAATAATTCTTGCCATTATTTTTACTGCTTCAATTGGAAACTCACCAACACTTGTTTCACCCGACAACATAAGAGCATCAGCACCATCTAAAACTGCATTAGCGCAATCTGTGGCTTCAGCCCGAGTTGGTTGAGAGTTACTAATCATTGAATCAAGCATCTGCGTTGCAACAATTACTGGCTTAGCCGATTCTCTAGCCATAGTGATACAACGTTTTTGTACCATTGGCACATCTTCAATTGGTAGCTCAACACCTAAATCACCGCGGGCAACCATAATCCCATCAAAGGCGTCGACAATCTCCTGTAAATTCTCTACCGCTTGTGGCTTTTCAATCTTGGCGATAACTGGAATCCTAATTCCAACCTCATCCATAATTTTATGGACATCTTTAATATCAGCAGCGCTACGTACAAAAGATAAGGCAATAAAATCAGCGCCTGCTTTTAATCCCCATCTTAGATCTGATACATCTTTCTCAGACATCGCCGGGACTGAAACTGCTACTCCAGGTAAGTTTAAGCCTTTATTGTTACTTACTACACCAGCCTGAACAACTTTAGTTATTACATCATTACCTTTAACCTCAATAACCTCCACGGAAACCTTGCCATCATCAATCATTATCTTGTCGCCAGCTTTGCAATCACCTGGTAATCCCTGATAGGTAGTGCCAACTCGCTCTTTTGTTCCGGCAATATCATCGGTGGTTATTGTAAAAATATCGCCACGAGATAACTCATGTGGTCCATCAGCGAATCTTCCTAATCGAATCTTTGGTCCCTGCAGATCTACTAAAATTGCTACCGCTTTATTAGCTTTTTTTGCAGCAGCCCTAACGGCAGTAAGCCGCTCCTGATGCTCTTCATAATCACCATGTGAGAGATTTAGCCGTGCCATATTCATACCTGCAGCAATTAACTCAGTAATTTTTTCTACTGATCCAACAGCTGGTCCCATAGTGCAAACAATTTTGGCGCGACGCATAGATTTACTCTAAACCATCAACTGGCGAGCGGTTGATTCAATCGGAAATGGCAGCTGTGTGTGTCCAGATAAATAGGTATCGACTGCAGCAGCAGCGCTTCTTCCTTCAGCAATCGCCCACACAATAAGTGATTGTCCGCGGCCAGCATCTCCACAAACATATACACCCTCAGTTGAGGTTGCATACTGATCATTCCTCTTTATATTTCCACGCTCATCAACTTCAATCTCAAGTTGTGTCAGTAACTCACTCTTTTGTGGCCCAGTAAATCCCATTGCTAAAAATACAAGTTGCGCCGGTATCTCTTTCTCGCTGCCAGTAACTGGTTCAAATTTGCCATTAACAAATTGTGTTTCAATCAATTTAAGAGCTGATAAGTTTCCATCTTTGTCTTTAACAAACTCTTGAGTTGAAACTGCATACATTCGCTCCCCTGCCTCCTCATGCGCACTACTAACCCGATATATCATCGGATAGGTTGGCCAGGGCTGAGTAGTTGGACGCTCATCAGTTGGTCTTGGCATAATCTCAAGTTGCGTAACTGATTTAGCACCTTGCCTGATAGCTGTTCCCAGGCAATCTGCACCAGTATCACCACCACCAAGAATTACAACATCCTTACCTTTTGCATTAATTAATGGATCGCTCTCAAGTTCGCCAAGTGCCTGCTTATTTCCCCATGGTAGGTACTCCATAGCTTGGTAAACACCCTTAGCATCACGACCTGGAATTGGTAACTCTCGCCAATCTGTTGCACCTATTGCCACTACCACTGCGTCATACTTATTGCGCAACGCTGCACCGGTTATATCTTTACCTACCTCAACTCCGGTTCTAAATCTAGTTCCCTCTTGCTCCATTTGATAAAGACGACGATCAACAATTGATTTCTCCATCTTAAATTCTGGAATTCCGTAGCGAAGTAAGCCACCAATCTTGTCAGCTCTTTCATAAACTGCAACGGTATGACCTCCTCTTGTTAATTGTTGTGCTGCAGCAAGCCCTGCAGGACCAGATCCAACTACGGCGACAGTTTTTCCAGATAACCGGTCTGGAATTAATGGAACTACCCGCCTTTCTAAGAATGCCTCTTCAATAGTTCTCAACTCCACCTGTTTAATAGTTACCGCATCAGCATTAATTGCAACTACACACGCTGTTTCACAAGGTGCTGGACATAATCTGCCAGTGAACTCTGGAAAATTATTTGTAGCATGCAAGCGATCAATTGCCTCCACCTTCTCACCCCGCCAAATTAAGTCATTCCACTCTGGAATTAAATTGCCGAGAGGACAACCTTGATGACAAAAGGGAATTCCACAATCCATACACCGCCCGGCTTGTTTTTGTAGATGCGAAAACTCCTGCTCCTGGTAGACCTCTTTCCAATCTTTAATTCTCACATCAACTGGACGGCGCTTTGGAACCTCTCGTGGTGTTGTTAAAAATCCTTTTGGATCAGCCATTGATCGCCGCCATAACTGCGCTCTCAACTGGAAGACCTTCGCGCTCTGCCTTTGCCATTACCTCTAACACTCTTGCATAGTCTCGCGGCATTACTAAAGAGATGCGAGCCTTTGCAGATGGCCAATCCTTTATTAAGTCACCTGCGATCTTTGAACCAGTCTCAGCATAAAACCTTGAGATATGTGCTTTTACAATCTCTTCTTGATTAGTTGGTAATACTAAAACATCAACTAACTCTGGATTTACCAATCGCTGGTCAAGATCTAACACAAATGCTCTACCGCCTGACATTCCTGCTGCAAAGTTTCTACCAATTTTTCCTAGGACAATTACGGTACCGCCAGTCATATATTCACAGCCATGATCGCCAACACCTTCAACAATCGCTACTACGCCAGAGTTTCTTACACAAAAACGTTCACCAACAACTCCGGCAATCATGATCTCGCCAGAGGTTGCGCCATAGCCAATTACATTTCCAGCTATAACATTTTTATCAGAATCAAATTTTGCTCGTTCATCTGGTCTAATTATTACTCGACCACCAGATAAACCTTTTGCTACATAATCATTGCTGTCACCATATAGTCGAAGTGTTAAGCCAGATGGCAGAAAAGCACCAAAAGATTGACCAGCAGAGCCGTGGAACGTAATATCAATTGTGTCTGTTGGTAATCCAGTTCCCCCATATTTTCTTGTAATTTCAGCGCCCAACATGGTGCCAACAGTTCGATTAACATTTCGAACCGGCATCTCTAAACGAACTGGCGTGCCATTATTTAATGCAGCATCTGATAATTTAATTAATTGGTTATCTAGTGCTGCCTCTAAGCCATGTTCTTGAGTAATCAGGCTCTTGCGCGATGAGTTATTACTTGGTGCAACTAATAACGGCGCAAGATCTAACCCAGTTGCCTTCCAGTGATCAACTGCTGATCTCGTATCTAATAACTCAACCTGGCCAATTGCATCTGCCAAACTCTTAAAACCAAGTTGGGCAAGTAGTTGCCTCACCTCTTCGGCAATGTATTCAAAGAAGGTCTCAACAAACTCTGGCTTACCAGTGAACTTCTTACGCAACTCTGGGTTTTGAGTGGCAACACCAACCGGGCATGTATCTAAATGACATACTCTCATCATTACGCAACCGGAAACAACAAGAGGTGCGGTAGCAAAACCAAACTCCTCTGCTCCTAACAGCGCTGCAATTAATACATCTCGACCAGTTTTCATCTGTCCATCTACCTGAACCACAATGCGATCACGCAAGCCATTTAGCATCAAAGTTTGTTGGGTTTCAGCCAATCCAAGCTCCCATGGTGCACCAGCATGTTTAAGTGATGTTAAAGGTGAAGCACCAGTGCCCCCATCGTGACCGGAAATCAAAACTACATCAGCATGTGCCTTACTTACTCCAGCTGCAACAGTTCCAACACCAACCTCTGCCACTAACTTCACATGAATTCGCGCATTCTTATTAGCATTTTTTAAATCATGAATTAGCTGTGCCAGATCTTCAATTGAGTAGATATCGTGGTGCGGAGGCGGTGAGATTAAGCCAACTCCTGGAGTTGAGTAACGAACCTTGGCAATCCATGGATAAACCTTGTTGCCAGGTAGCTGCCCACCCTCACCAGGCTTTGCACCCTGTGCCATCTTTATCTGAATATCATCAGCATTTACTAAGTACTCACTAGTTACACCAAACCTGCCACTTGCTACCTGTTTAATTGCAGAGCGGCGTGAATCCCCATTCGCATCTGGGATATTACGGGCTGGATCTTCCCCGCCCTCGCCAGTATTTGATTTACCACCAATTCGATTCATGGCAATAGCTAAAGTTTCATGGGCCTCTTGCGAGATTGATCCGTATGACATGGCGCCAGTTGCAAAACGTTTTAAAATCTCTGAAATTGGTTCAACCTCATCAATTGAGATTGGCTTACGAACTCCCTCTTTAAAATTAAACAAACCACGTA
>Ga0114981_10001348_pt1 | contig 16087 bp, 15 predicted proteins | sample S_140806_MF_Meta_FD_87028 | JGI IMG/M metagenome (GOLD analysis project Ga0114981, IMG submission 87028) | Freshwater microbial communities from Lake Simoncouche, Canada to study carbon cycling - S_140806_MF_MetaG | ecosystem: Environmental > Aquatic > Freshwater > Lake | place: Lake...
CATGGGCTTTACGCGACGGTGGGCGAGTACATGAAGTTCATCCGGATGTTCCTGAACGACGGGGCCGGGCCTCATGGCCGGGTGCTGCAGGCGCAGACTGTCGAGTCGATGTCTCAGAACGGTTTGCCCAATGGAATGACCAGTGGTGGTTGGACGACCTCCATCCCATCCTTGTCGAATGCCGGTGAGTTTGATCCTGGTGTGAAGAAGACCTGGGCCTGGACATTTCAGCGCAACGAAGAGCCAACTTCAAGCGGTCGGCCAGCGGGTTCCCTCATGTGGGCGGGCCTCGGAAATTTGTACTACTGGATCGACCGCAAGAATGGCGTGGGTGGATTTTGGGGCTCTCAAATTCTGCCGTTCCAGGATGTTGCTTCCTACCCTGGTTTTGTTGCGTTCGAGTCGGCGGTTTACCGCCACCACTAAGAACAGGCTAAAACGAAAAGCCCGGACAGCTCCGGGTCATTCCACGGGTTGAAACACGAGCTCGAGCGCGTATTCCGTCGCCAGAAAACCAGTTTGCTGGAACCAAAGCGTCATGGGGCCAGCGGTCAACTGCTCGGGCGCGACGTCCTGAAGCACGTTGCGCTTGAGGTCCTGCGGCCCCATGTGCCCGTAAGTCACCATGCGGGTCACGTCGGTACCCGCGTCGAAGGTCGGAGCCCGCTGCAGGGCAAAAAAAGCGACCTGATCGTCAGAGACATAGTGGATTAGTCGCATCGCCTGCAATTTCAAACCAACTGGAATGTCCCATCGGATGTAGTCGGCGTCCCCGCGGACCACGGACCCGTGCAGCACCACGGTCCGAGCCTGCTGCAAGGACAGGAAACTGGGCTGCAAAGCGTTGCCTGAGGCCTCGTGCCATGTTGTGCTGTTCGGTTCCTGAAGATTGACCCGTTCCACAGGCGACACGTTGCCCGCCAGGTCCACCTGCCGCAGCCCCAGCGTCGGCAAGGCATTACCCATAATCGCCAGGCGGTCTCCGGTCCCCGGTAACCACGTGCGCTGGTTATCCACCGAGTACTCCCACCGTCCCCGATCCTCGACCGCAGCAACTCGCACCGACCGGGTCAGGTCCTGGGCGAGCACCGCCGTTTGAACAGGTGGTGGGGGCATGGTGTCCAGCACACAACTCACCACAACGATATCTGACGTATTTCCCAAGTCGTCACGGGCGCGGACCCAGATGGTTTTGGCCCCATCCCCCTGAACATCAAAAAAATCGCCCTGGCCCCGGATCCAGGTGTTGCCCATATTGAAGGAGTACTCCCAGCCCACCGGGGTTCTGACGTCCCATTTGCCAATACTGGTCACGCCGTCGTTAACGTTCAAGCCCGTATCGCTGAAAGAGAGCACGGGTTTCGCGAGAAAATTGGTAGGTTGATCGGGTCTTGGCGGTACAAGCTCCGTGTACTGGCTGCCCCCAGAGTTTGAGGTTTGGGTGTTGGCACCAACACCAACACCAACACCAACACCATCATCACCACCGCCACCGCCACAAGCAACCATGCACATGGTCAATACGGCAGCGATTATTGGCCGAGCGGCAAGAGCCTGACGCATCGAATACACCGCTTGAACCCCTTTCAATCAATCGCGCCATAGGGCGATGGATCGTTGGTGGCTTTGGTGGAACTCGGCTTACAAAAATGGCGGCCGAGGGTTTCGATCAGAACCTCGGTGCCACTGATCGCCGTTACTTGCTCGTGCCCTGATACCTGCGCAAGTTGTTTTACCTGCCTCAGGTCGCCTTGGAAGGTGCGAGACTGAAGACAACGTCCTGAGCGCCTTCCCAGAGCGTTTTTTTCCCCAGCGCCCGCAACTTCTCTTGCCCCTCAACGATTGTCAGAAAATGATTGCCAGCCAGTTGACCGAGCTTGCTGGCAAAGCAACAGGCGCCGTACGCCAGAATGATTTCGGTTTCGCTGAATCCGCCTGGGTAGAAGAGAATTTCACCTGGGGCAGGGTGACTCGTCGCATTTTCAAAGCCAATCGCTTTGCCATCTTGTTCGAGAACAAAATCGCCCAACGGGACCCAGCAGCCTTCTCCCGACCAACGCACGTGGATGAGTTTCTGGCGATAGGGCAGTAGCTTAAGAAAGGCTGCGACCGTGATGGGGGCTTCCGGGTTCGTTTGGGCTAGAAAATGAAAGCCGCCGGCTTCGATATGAATATTCATTTTTAGAGAGGGCGTTGTCGTGAATTGTCGGAGGGTGTCGCTGATCGAGGAGTGATGTCAAGACCCTGACAAAAAACTATCGTTTGCGCGCCACCAGAGTGAAAGAGAGCGGTAATTGCGGTTCATGTCGCTCGTACTGGTCGTATTCGACTTCGCGGTTGGAGTGCGGATGTTCTGTCAGTCGCTCCAGAATCAATCCAGCACGGGTGCATGCCGTCAAGATTTCGCCCATGGTGTGGACAAACCAATACGATGACGGGGTTATCCCGCCATTGGTTCCGTCATAGGTGATGGCCGCTTCCGAAACAAATGGTTCTTTCGTGAAATAGGATGTGGCGGGTGTAAACGCTTGAGCCGCGTTGGGGTCAAACATTTCCAGGAATGGATGGGTTTCGTAGATCACCAATGGAGCATCTACGGCCAACAGACCTGCTACACGCGCAAAAAATTCAGGCAAGTCTGGCATCCATCCAAGCACACCGATGGTAATCAGGCCTAGCTCAAAGTGCTTCGCGGTGTCTTCCGGTAGCTCGTAGATATTGGCGCACAGAAACTGGCAATTGCTGTCTGCGATTCTTGCCAATTGCTCTGCCTGGCCCAAGAACTCGCGCGATTGATCGATCCCCAAGGCGGGTAAGGCGCCAAGTGATTTTAGGGAGAGTAATTCGCGACCGTTGTTGCACCCGACTTGCACTGCCGACTTGCCATGCACATCCAGCTCTATGAGCGTCTGGGTCAGGCAGTCATCAAGTACCGAAAAATCAGGCTTTGCCGCGGCCTCAAGGAGGGTTTGCCAGCTGGCGCCACTCCCGTGCAACGGAGCAGAGGCATCCCAAGCGGCTCTGTTTGCCTCGGTGTAAAAGTTGGTGACTGTCATGGTTCGAGAGTAATGTCTGTGGGTCGCTCTTGATTGTATTTTTGGATCGTCAATTTCCCTCCTCGCTTAACTTTGCATTTTTGATACAACAGGAGATCAGGATGAATGCTCGCGCCCAATTCACTCGGATGCAAGACAGCACCCGGGCAGACTGGCAGGCCATTGCCGGAAAGTTCATGCAGTTTTCACAAACCCTGCCGGACCGGGTGATGGCGCATTTGAAACTTCTCGATGGCGACTTCGGTGGCTTTCCGGTGGACCGTTTCACCCATTGCCTGCAAACCGGTACCCGAGCTCTGCGCGATGGGCGTGACGATGAATATGTGGTCTGCGCGTTGCTGCACGATATTGGCGATACCTTGGGTACCTTCAATCACCCGGACATCGCAGCGGCGATTCTCAAACCCTTTGTCTCTGAAGCTAATCTGTGGATGGTGCAAAACCACGGCATTTTTCAGGGCTATAACTTCTTTCACCACATTGGCATGGATCGGAATATGCGCGACATGTTCAAAGGCCACGCGCATTACGCTCGTACCGAAGAGTTCATTGCGCTGTACGACGACCCAGCTTTCGATGGTCATTATGAAACGTTGCCTTTACAAGAGTTCGAGCCGATCTTGCGTCGGGTGATGGCGAAACCCATCAACTCTATCTACAAGGCGCCGCCGGAAAACTGAATGTGCTGCCAGGTCGCGAAGAGAGGCGTGAGGCGTTCCGCCAGGATTCGCTGAAGGCATGGGAAACCTTCCGAGCGACCGGTTTGTATGTGTCTGCCGACGAAGCCGATGCCTGGATGGCCTTGCTCGAACAAGGCCATGACATTGAGCCGCCTAAATGTCACGATTGATCTGGTCTCCTTGAGCACTGCTCGATGTGCAGCGTCTTCACCGCTTCCTAGCTTCCAAGAATCCAGACGCCGCGGAACGTGCCTTGCGTGCGATTCGCCAAGGGGTCAAAGTGCTGGAACAACAGCCATCTGTCGGGCGGCCCGTCGAAGACATGGACGACGAGTTCCGAGACTGGGTCATCGATTTCGGTGACGCTGGCTATGTTGCACGCTACCGTTTGGACCCACAATCCGTCACCGTTCTGGCTGTGCGCCACCAAAAAGAGGTTTGATTCGGGCGCACTGGCATCAATGCCAAATCGTGCAATTTTTCAATGCAAGATCGATGTGGCTCAATGCGGGTGGGCCGGTCAACTTGGTACGCTAGTGGATGGGCTGCCCCTGGCGGCTTGGAGGTCAAATAAACATGCGCCTTAACGATGACCAAATTCAGGCCATATGCCAGGCCGCAACTGCCGCATTTGGCCAAGGTACATCTGTGTTGCTATTTGGCTCACGGGTAGATGATGCCAAAAGAGGTGGCGACATTGATCTTCTGGTGTGTCCACAACCGCGTTCAGCCGCGGATGCAGCTGAGCCACAGCAGGTTTTGATGCAAAAAATCAAAATGCTGACGTTGCTTGAGCGGTATCTGGGTGAGCGCAAAATTGATCTAGTTGTGGAGCAAGCTCAAGACCCCCGCCCCATTGTCGAAGTGGCCTACAAGACAGGCATCAAACTACAATGAAACACACCCCCGAACAATTAGCGCTTCATCACAGCTTGGCGCTGTGCCAAGGTCATGCAGATGCACTGCAAGACGCCTTGCGGGACATACGAATTCGGGGCATGGGTGTGGATGACTACGCCCATCTGAGCAAAGAAGACCGCCGTTTATTTGACCAATTTGCCTATCGTTACACCCGACTGCAAGACGACATGGGCGCCAAGCTGGTGCCCGCAGTACTCAAAGCACTTGGCGAAGATGTCGCACCCATGTCGGCCTTGGACCGTTTTACCCGGCTAGAGCAACTGGGCTGGCTCGCCAGCGCTGACGACTGGCAACTTCTCCGCCAAATCCGCAACCAGTTTGCCCATGATTATCCGGATAGTCCGACTGAGCGCTTTGAACGCTTGCAAGCCGCCATCCATGCTGCTGCGCAGCTCATTGCAGTGCTGATTCGGTTTCAAAGCAAACTCAAGCCATAACTTGCAACGTATAGCTTGCCGAACTCGCAGCCAATGCACAGGCGCTCTTCGAGAACCAAGAGCCGCGACAGAAAGGGCCGTTGCCGAATTTTTACTATCGAACTGCTCTTGGCAGGACGTAGAGGTCGTCGCGCGATGTGCAGCGTCTTCACCGCTTTCTAGCTTCCAAGAATCCAGACGCCGCGGAACGTGCCGCGCGTGCGATTCGCCAAGGGGTCAAAGTGCTGGAACAACAGCCAACTGTCGGGTGGCCCGTCGAAGAGATGGACGACGAGTCCCGAGACTGGGTCATCGGCTTCGGTGACGCTGGCTATGTTGCACGCTACCGTTTGGACCCACAATTCGTCACCGTTCTGGCTGTGCGCCACCAAAAAGAGGTGTGATTCGGGCGCACTGGCACTCTGGCGGGACAAATGTAACCTTCCGCCAATACCCGTTTTTATTGCACTAAGTGATATGGTTTCGGGTGAGAGTTTTTAAGACGCGTACATTCCAGCGCTGGGCAGTCGACGCTGGACTGACGGATTCCGTATTGCTGGCTGCGTTGGCGCAGATGGAGCGCGACCGGATTGATGCCGATCTCGGTGGCAACCTCTACAAGCAACGGGTTTTGCTGCCAGGTCGGGGTAAAAGCGGCGGCGCCCGTACTCTCATCGCCACGCAGTTTGCCGGAGTTTTGTTCTTTCTCTTCGGATTCGAGAAGAGCGACCGGAATACGCAGTGAAACGATGAGCCGGATGATTGACGAAGCCCTGGAAACAATGCGCGATCTTGAGAAAGTCGGCGTGGTAAGCAAGCAGACCATGCGCGACTTTGAGGCGCAAGCCCTACTACCCCCGACCTACACAGCAGATGCGATTCGACGGTTGCGGGAGAACTTACACGTCAGCCAGGCGGTTTTCGCGGCTTACCTCAACGCCAGCGTCTCGACAGTGCAGAAGTGGGAAACCGGTGATAAGAAGCCGAACGGAGCGGCCTTGCGCCTACTGTCGGTGATTGAGCGAAGGGGATTGGAGGTTCTGGTCTGATCGAGCGTCGCCACGACGTCTCCAACACCCAAACCCCTCCGCTCAACAAAAAAGCCCCGAGGCCTGAGACCTGGGGGCTTCTGTGCGAGGTTTTCTCTGGCTCCCGTTCTTGCGAACGTATCGAACCATTTGCCTCGCACCGAAACCTGAATTTGGGCGGCTTTTGGATCCGGCGCGCGACATGCAATTGGCGGCCTAGCGCACGGATCCGGTGGCCATTGCTACTGCCCCGATCGGGCGAAGTAAAACTCACCGACGACCTGATCGTAGATCGCGGGAACCTCCTCATGGCCGGTTCGGAGCGCCCGAATTTGCGGTGCAGATGGCTGCGCGGTAACCGCGATTCGACGGGGACCGGCCCGGCCTCGCTGCACTCTTGGACACCGCCGCGCCTCGGGACGCGCAGATCGACCCGTTGCCGTGGGTGCCCGCCGCCTTGACGAGCGCGAGACGGGGAAAGAGGCCCAGCGCATTGCGTACGCGCTGCACGCGCTCCAGCCTCAAGTCGATGGCTTGCGCGTGCAGCGTCTCTGCTTAGCCCAGCAATGAGCCCAGGTAGCGCGGCGCGGGTGCGGGCGCCGGGTTGTTCACGGCGGCTTCTGGTTCGACGGTTGCTCGGTCGGCGTTCAGAACAAGCCCACGATATTGCCGCTGTCGTCGACGTCGATCTTCTCGGCCGACGGCACCTTGGGCAGGCCGGGCATCGTCATTACGTCACCGCACACCATGACGATGAACTCGGCGCCCGCCGCCAGCCGCACCTCGCGGATGTTCAAGGTGTGGCCCGACGGGGCGCCGCGCGCGCCGGCATCGGTAGAGAACGAGTACTGCGTCTTCGCCACGCACACTGGGTAGTGGGCATAGCCTGCAGCTTCGAGTTTGCGAAGTTGCCCCCGCACCTTGTCGTCGGCGCTCACGCCGGCCGCGCCGTAGATCTTGGTCGCGATGGAGGTGATCTTGTCGAGCAGCGGCAGGCTCTCTTCGTAGACGAACTGGAAGCCCGGCGCACCGGGCTGCCCGTTCTCCACGATGTCAACCACCGCGCGGGCCACGTCTTCTGCGCCCTTGCCGCCTTCGGCCCAGTGGCGCGCCACCAGCACCGGCACCTCGTGCTTCGCCATGCGGTCCTGCAGCAGTTGTAGTTCGGCCGGGGTGTCGAAGGTGAAGTTGTTGATCGACACCACGCAGGGCAGGCCGTAGTGCTCGCGAACGTTGCGCACGTGGCGCTCGAGGTTGGCCACGCCGATTTCCAACGCGACTAGGTTCTCGGTGTTCAGCGATTTCACGTCGACGCCGCCGTGGTATTTCAGCGCGCGAATCGTGGCGACGATCACCACCGCATCCGGGCGCAGGCCCGACTTGCGGCACTTGATGTCGATGAACTTCTCGGCGCCCAGGTCAGCCCCGAATCCGGCTTCGGTCACCACGTAGTCGGCGAGCTTCAGGCTGGCCTGCGTGGCGATGACCGAATTGCAGCCGTGCGCGATATTGGCAAACGGCCCTCCGTGCAGGATGGCAGGGTTGTTCTCCAGCGTCTGAACCAGGTTCGGCGCCAACGCGTCCTTCAGAAGCACTGTCATTGCGCCGTGGGCTTTCAGGTCACGCGCCGTTACCGGCGTTTGCGCGCGGGTGTAGCCGATGACGATGTTGCCCAGGCGCTCCTTCAGGTCCTTGATCGACGTGGCAAGGCAGAAGATGGCCATCACTTCGGAGGCGACCACGATGTCGAAGCCGTCCTGCCGCGGGTAGCCGTTGGCCGGGCCGCCGAGCGAGGCGGTAATGTCGCGCAGCGCGCGATCGTTCATATCGACCACACGCTTCCAGGTGATGCGGCGAACGTCGATGTCGAGTTCATTGCCGTGATGGATGTGGTTGTCGATCATCGCGGCCAACAGGTTGTTGGCAAGCGCGATGGCAGAGAAGTCACCGGTGAAGTGCAGGTTGATGTCTTCCATCGGCACCACTTGCGCGTAGCCGCCGCCGGCCGCGCCGCCCTTGACACCGAACACCGGGCCGAGCGACGGTTCGCGCAGGCAGACCATCGTCTTCTTGCCGATACGGTTAAGGGCATCGCCCAGGCCCACGGTCGTCGTCGTCTTACCTTCACCGGCCGGCGTCGGGCTGATGGCGGTAACGAGGATCAGCTTGCCGTTCGGCCGATCCTTGATCGACTCCAGGTATTCGAGCGACAGCTTGGCCTTGAAGTGGCCGTAGGGCACCAGGTGCTTGTCGGCGATGCCGAGCTTTTCAGCGGCGACGCCAGTGATGCGGTGCAGGGTGGCTTGTTGGGCGATGTCGATGTCCGATGCCATGGCTTGTCTCGTGGTGGTGAGTAAGAGTAAGGACCAATGCGGGAACGTCACTGCAGCCGTGCGAGGCATTTCCAAACATCGCGCGCGGTGGACTTTGACACATGCGGGTTCGAGCGGCAGTCACGACTACGCATTTCATGAACAGGTCTGGAAGGGGGGCGCCGATTCCCCGTGTCAAAGGCAATGTCTCAAGGTGCCTTGCGGTTCAAGCGATGAGCAGCGATGGTAGCCGGCGCCTCGTGAATCGCCGTTGCTACGCGCTTTCAGACTGGCTACAACGCTTTTCGCCGCCGCCCTGCTGCGCGCGAACATTCTTGCAACGCATATTACTACATCTTACACTTGACTACTTATCAGGAGAATTTTCATGGCAGGTCGCAATTTCCTTTTTGTTCCCGGACCGACAAACGTTCCAGAGCGCGTGCAGCGCGCGATGGTTGTGTCCATGGAAGACCATCGCTCGACAAAATTCCCTGAACTTACGCACAGCGTGCTGACGGACCTGAAGGCCGTTTTCAAGACGACCACCGGTACACCGATCATTTTTCCGGCCACTGGCACCGGCGGCTGGGAGGCCGCACTGACCAACTGCTTGAGCCCGGGTGACTTGGTGCTGGCCTCGCGCTTCGGCCAGTTCAGCCACCTGTGGATCGACATGGTCACGCGCCTGGGCTTCCAGGTTGAAACCGTGGACTGCGAATGGGGCGAAGGCGTGCCGGTCGAGAAATACGCCGAAATTCTGGCGCGAGACAAGGGACACACGATCAAGGCCGTGCTCGCCACACAAAACGAAACCGCTACCGGCGTCACCTCCGACATCGCTGCCGTGCGCGCCGCGCTCGACGCCTGCGACCACCCGGCACTGCTGATGGTAGACGCCGTCAGTTCGCTTGGCAGTATCGACTTCCGCATGGATGAGTGGGGCGTCGACTTGTGCGTCAGCGGTTCGCAGAAGGGCCTGATGTTGCCGGCCGGCCTGGGCATTGTCTGCGCCAGCCAGAAGGCACTGATCGCACGTGAGAAGTCGACGCAGCCGCGCTGCTTCTTCGACTTCGGCGACATGATCAAGGCCAACGGCACCGGATACTTCCCGTACACGCCCGCGCTGCCGATGCTCTACGGCTTGCGTGAAGCGCTGAACATGATCAAGGAAGAAGGCCTCGAAAACATTTTGACGCGCCACACCTACCTCGCCTCAGGCGTGCGTGCCGCGGTACTCGACGGCTGGGGTATGAAGCTGTGCGCTAAGGCGCCGAAGTGGTATTCGGACACCGTCTCGGCCATCCTGGTGCCCGAAGGCATCAACGGCGCACACGTCATCGATGTCGCCTTCCGGCGCTACAACCTGTCGCTCGGCGCCGGGCTGTCGAAGGTGGCGGGCAAGCTGTTCCGAATCGGCCACCTGGGTGACCTCAATGAGCTGATGGTGCTGGGCGCTCTGGCGGGCTGCGAGATGGCCATGCTGGACGTCGGCGTGAAGATCGAACCCGGCTCAGGTGTTGGTGCAGCACAGAAATACTTCCGCGAGCACGACACGATCGCCAAGAAGAAGGTGGCACGCAGCGAGGTGGTGTACGCCTCGCAGTCAACCGGGTCGAACGAAGGCGCCACCGCTGGGGCTGCGGCCATGGTGTGAGGGTCGCGCGACGAGCCATCCGGTGGTCGTCCTCGACTGCGCTTCGCTGAAGGCGAAGGTGCGTCAACTAGTTTCCAACCAAAGAGGACTGCAATGTTCGACCGTTTTAGCTCCACCCTGGCCGCCATCGACCCCGAAATCTGGGCTGCGGTGCAGAACGAAAACCGCCGCCAGGAAGAGCACATTGAGCTCATCGCCAGCGAAAACTACACCTCGCCCGCCGTCATGCAGGCGCAAGGCTCGCAGCTGACCAACAAGTACGCCGAGGGCTACCCCGGCAAGCGCTACTACGGCGGCTGCGAAAACGTCGACGTCGTCGAGATCCTGGCTATCGAACGCTGCAAGCAGATGTTCGGCGCCAACTTCGCCAACGTGCAGGCTAACAGCGGCAGCCAGGCCAACCAGGCCGTGTTTTTAGCCCTGCTTCAGCCCGGAGACACCATCATGGGCATGAGCCTGGCCGAGGGCGGACACCTGACCCACGGCATGCCGCTGAACATGAGCGGCAAGTGGTTCAAGGTGGTCAGCTACGGGCTAGACGCGAACGAGGCCATCGACTACGACGCCATGGAGCGCCTGGCGCACGAGCACCGCCCCAAACTGATCATCGCCGGGGCCAGTGCTTACAGCCTGAAGATCGACTTCGAACGCTTCGCCCGCGTTGCCAAGGCCATCGGCGCCTTCTTCTTGGTCGACATGGCGCACTACTCAGGCCTGATCGCCGGCGGCGTCTACCCCAACCCGGTGCCGCACGCCGACGTGGTGACCAGCACCACGCACAAGGGCCTGCGCGGCCCACGCGGCGGTATCATCGTGACGAACGACGAGGCCATCGCCAAGAAGATCAACAGCGCCATCTTTCCAGGTATCCAAGGCGGCCCATTGATGCACGTCATCGCCGGCAAGGCCGTGGCCTTCAAGGAAGCGCTGCAGCCTGATTTCAAGGCTTATCAGCAGCAGGTGGTGGACAACGCCCGCGTGCTGGCCGAAACACTTATCGAGCGCGGGCTGCGCATCGTCAGCGGCCGCACCGAAAGCCACGTGATGCTGGTCGACCTGCGCCCCAAGAACCTGACCGGCAAGGAAGCCGAGGCCATCTTGGGCGACGCGTACATGACCTGCAATAAGAACGGCATCCCGAACGACCCGCAAAAGCCGATGGTGACCAGTGGCGTCCGCCTGGGGACACCGGCCATGACGACGCGCGGTTTCAAGGAAGAGCAGGCGCGGCAGACGGCGCACCTGATCGCCGACGTGCTGGACAAGCCGCACGACGCCGCCAACATCGCTGCCGTGCGCGCCAGGGTAACGGCGCTGACGCGCGACTTCCCCGTTTATCGTTAATCCAGCAACGGCGAATGCGCTGCCCCGTTTGCGCCCACGACGAAACGCAAATCGTCGCGAGGCGCGAATCGGACGAAAGCGATGTCATCCGACGCTGCCTGAAGTGCGAGAAGCGTTTCACGACTGGCCCAAGAACTCGAACCGCTGCGTCAAGAAACACGGTCGAGCGCCACGTGCGCGGCAAGTAGGTGTGCACTCAGTGCCAAACTCTCGCTCAGCGCCGGTCCCCGCACACGTAATCGACAAAGGCATTCCGACCGCTGGGCTACTGGCCCAAGTCCTGGTGGCCAAATACATCGATCATCTACCGCTCTATCGGTGTCACGTCCCGGGCGATTGTATGGACGTTTGTTGAATAGTTCCGGATGGGATTCGTACCATTGTTTCATCGCCTGAAGGTCCCCGATGGTTCGGCCATCGCACGCGCGATCGACTACAGCCTATCGCGCTGGGCGGCGCTCACGCGCTACATCGATACCGGGGACCTGCCGGCAGACAATAACCGGGACGAGAATCTGATTCGCCCGATTGCGTGCGATGCACGCGGTTACCCATCGGCTGGAGCGAGAACTCAGTCGGCACTCTCGCGCACTTGGAACACATTGCCCTCCGGATCATAAGCATCACACGCCCTGAAACCTCTTGCCGACCACTCTTGCGCTTTGGCTGCCACTTGCCCGCCAAGGGTGGCAGCCTTTTGACGCGCGGCTTCAATCGTAATCACCGGGATACAGATCTTGATGGGTGTTTCCTCGCGAACCTCGGGCGGGGTGCTGATGGTGATGCTCTCGGCAATGTTGTTCGGGATGCCATGAATTACGAGCTGAAATCCCTGTTCATCGAGCACGACCTTGTCCTGGTCGCTGTTGACTTCGGTCATCCCGGCCACTTCGCGGTAAAACAGGGCCAAGGTTGCGACGTTCTTGGCGAACAGGACGGCACTGGGTTTGGGGCGTTTGTTCATTGGGGTCGGAGGTCGAAACGTCTAAAGGCTCAAAGGTTCCAAGTGCCTGGCAGCCTGCAACATGTGGCTCAAGAACGGCCAGGTTTTACAGTGAGCTCTCACAAAAGCAGTGGGTAACGGCACCAAAAGCTTGCCTTTTTGAAAGCATATCTTGCAACCACCCAAAGTCCTGACCGACTGAATTCAGATCGGTCAAATCTGCACCTGAACCTTTTACCCATCGGCCCCAGAATGGGATGGCAAACGGTTCACTCACCGAAAATCCAATCCGCTCGATGAATCGATGCGCGAGCCCTGCAAGAGGCGAAATTCTGGGCCCGACATAACGGATGGGTAATGCCGTGGCGCTATCCGATAATTTGCCTTCGGACTTCGCGGTAATCCCCCCGTTAGATTGGGGTTGTCAGAAGTAGAATTTTCTCCAATGGAAGAGGTTCTACATGAAGAAGTCCCGTTTTAGTGACAGCCAGATCATGGGCTAGGCAAGCCGACAGCAGTTCGCAGGGGAATACCATAAAGCACGTACTTGTTGACAATAACCGACATTTTCATAAAATGTCGGCATGGTCTCAACCCGCTCAAACCTAGCACTCGAACTTCTCGAAGAAAAGGGGATGGTTCGCGCGCATGAGCTCGCTCGGATCGGTGTCGCGGGTGAGACGCTCCAGCAACTTCTACGCAGTGGGGTCCTCGTTAGGATCATTCGGGGCCTCTATGCGGCGCCGGACAGGGCGCTGAACGAGCATGATCAGCTGGCACAGCTGGCGATCAAATACCCCCACATGGTGTTTTGTCTGCTGACCGCGCTCCAGATCCATGGGCTGACCACCCAGGCTCCTCACGAAGTCTGGGTGGCGATCTCACCCAACGCCAGGGCGCCACAGGTGAGCTATCCGCCGCTTCGCATCGTTCGGCTTTCTGATCCGGACCTGCAGGTCGTGACGATATCGCTCGACGGTGTTGTGCATATTCCTGTGACCTCGATCGCCAAGACCGTAGCGGACTGCTTCAAGTTCCGCAACAAGATCGGACTGGACATCGCGCTGGAGGCGCTCAGGGATGCCTGGCGGCAGAAAAAGGTCACCATGGATGAGCTGTGGGAGTCGGCCCAGCTTTGCCGGGTGGCCAACGTCATGCGCCCCTACCTGGAGAGCCTGGCATGACGACGCGCAATCCAGCCGCGTCCGTGCGTGCGCGACTGCTCAACAAGGCGCGGGCCGACGGTGTGGACTTTCAGTTATTGCTCACCCGCTACGGTTTGGAGCGATTGCTGTACCGCCTCAGCGTCTCCCGCGAACGGGATAACTTCCTTTTGAAGGGCGCATTGCTGTTTGACCTGTGGTACGACGTGCCGCTACGCCCAACCCGGGACATCGATTTGTTGGGATTTGGACTGGCGGAAATTCCTCTCCTTATCGCCGCCTTTGAAGGGATATGCGCGATTGAGGTCGACGACGGCATGGCATTTGATGCGGCATCGATACGTGCGGACGAAATCCGAAAAGAGGCCAACTACGCGGGGGTCAGATTGACGCTGATCGGCACGATCGACGGGGCCCGTTGCCCTGTTCAGATCGACATCGGTTACGGAGATGCGGTCACCCCTGCGCCGGAGTCAGCGCGCTACCCGGTGATGTTCGGTGACATGCCAGCACCGACCTTACGGGTCTATCCGCGGTATACGGTGGTAGCCGAGAAGCTCGAGGCCATCATTTCCCTGAGTATGGCCAATAGTCGCATGAAGGATTACTTCGACTTGTGGGTCATTCTGCGAGACAACGAATTAGACCGGGACATTCTTGTGCAGGCGGTGGAGGCCACGCTGAATCGCCGCGGTACAAGAAAGCCCACAGGTGTACCGATTGGCCTGAGTGAGCAGTTTTCGAGCGATCGCCAGAAGCTCATGCAATGGGCAGCCTTCATTAATCGAAATCAACTGAAGGCCGCGTCTCTGGAAAAGACTGTGCAAGATCTGCGCACAGCCTTGATGTTTCTTTTTCAAGAGACACCTCGCGGGTGAGGCACCATGCGATCGGTCGGGGATTCAATGGACGGCGCGTCTGAAGTTGCAAGGCTCCGAGCGGAAAACGACCGCCTGATCGCCCTGCTCGAATCGCACGGGATCCATTGGCATGCGTCGCAGCCGGCTACCCTCGAGGTTCGCGAGCCCGAACCATCTCGGCTGTCCACTTCGGAAAAAGTTGCGCTATTCCGTCGCCTTTTCCGGGGGCGTACCGATGTCTATCCGATCCGCTGGGAGGCCAAGACCTCGGGCAAGTCAGGTTACTCGCCGGCCTGCGCAAATGAATGGCGAGCCGGTGTGTGCGAGAAGCCGCGCATCAAGTGTGGGGACTGCTGCCATCGTCTGCTGATCCCGCTGTCCGATGAGGTGATCTACGACCATCTTGCTGGAGAACACACGGTCGGCGTGTATCCGCTCCTGGAGGACGACTGCTGCTACTTCCTCGCCGTCGACTTCGACGAAGCGGAATGGAGGGATGACGCGAGGGCGTTCATGCAATCTTGCGAGGGGCTCAGCGTGCCGGCGGCCTTGGAGATTTCGCGCTCCGGCAAGGGAGCTCACGTCTGGGTGTTCTTTGCTGGACGCGTTTCGGCCCGTGACGCCCGGCGTCTCGGCACCGCCATCATCAGTCTTACCTGCTCGCGCACTCGGCAACTGAAGTTGGAATCCTATGACCGACTGTTCCCGAACCAGGACACGATGCCCAAGGGCGGGTTCGGCAACCTGATCGCCTTGCCGCTGCAGAAGGGTCCGAGGGAGCAGGGTTTCAGCGTCTTTGTCGATGCCGATCTACGGCCGTATTCCGATCAATGGGCGTTTCTTGCGTCCATTCAGCCGATGGCCGCGCATGACATCGAGCCGACCATCCTCCGGGCCACCGGTGGAGTCCATCCTCTGGACGTCACCTTCATCGACGACGAGGATCTGACCACGCCGTGGAAGCGCGAGAACACATCGACCCGCAAGCTGACTGGTCCGATGCCGAAGTCGCTGACTGTCACGCTGGCCAACCTGATCTATTTCGAGAAAGCTTGTGTGCCGCAGGCATTGGCCAACCGCCTGATCCGGCTGGCCGCTTTCCAGAACCCCGAGTTCTACAAGGCCCAGGCGATGCGGATGTCGGCGTGGGACAAACCACGCGTCATCGGTTGCGCCGAGAACTATCCACAGCATATCGCCCTGCCGCGTGGCTGCCTCGATGCTGCAATGTCCCTGCTGCGTGAGAACAGCATTGCCTGTGGCCTGCGAGACGAACGCTTCAGCGGGCAGCCGCTGGACGTGTCCTTCGTCGGCAGTCTTCGCCTTGATCAGGAGTCTGCGATTGCAGGAATGCTCCCTCACGCTGCAGGCGTGCTTTGCGCCCCAACAGCCTTTGGGAAGACGGTCACCGCCGCCGCGATGATCGCCCGGCGGGGCGTCAATACCCTGGTACTGGTGCATCGCACTGAGTTGCTCAAGCAGTGGCAGGAGCGCCTGCAAACCTTTCTCGGCGTCGCAAAGGGCGTGGTCGGTACCATCGGCGGCGGCAAGGCTAAACCGACAGGCAAGATCGATATCGCCGTGATGCAGTCCCTGTCCCGCCAGGGCGAGGTGAATCCGCTGGTCGAGGACTATGGGCAGGTGATCGTCGACGAATGCCACCATGTCGGCGCAGTCTCCTTCGACGCGATCCTCAAGCGGACCAAG
>Ga0114981_10001352_pt1 | contig 16066 bp, 16 predicted proteins | sample S_140806_MF_Meta_FD_87028 | JGI IMG/M metagenome (GOLD analysis project Ga0114981, IMG submission 87028) | Freshwater microbial communities from Lake Simoncouche, Canada to study carbon cycling - S_140806_MF_MetaG | ecosystem: Environmental > Aquatic > Freshwater > Lake | place: Lake...
GACGGCGCCGGCCGCCATGGAACACCCGCGTGATCTGCTGGCACTAGAGTTCATCGCTGTTCGGACTGTCGAAGGACTCCCATGACATCTCGGCCGGCGGCGAAGTCGCCCAAGCTCAACCGCGACGTGATCGTCAACGCCGCGTTGACCTTCCTGGACCGCGAGGGCTGGGACGCCCTGACGATCAACGCGCTGGCAGCCCAACTCGGCACCAAGGGCCCGTCGCTCTACAACCACGTCGACAGCCTCGAAGACCTGCGACGCACGGTTCGGATGCGGGTCATCGACGACATCCTGCAGATGCTCAGCACCGTTGGGGCAGGGCGCACCCGCGACGACGCCGTCATGACGATGGCCAGCGCCTACCGCAGCTATGCGCACCATCACCCCGGCCGTTACTCGGCCTTCACCCGGATGCCACTCGGTGGCGACGACCCGGAATACACCGCGGCATCCCACGCCGCTGCGGAGCCGGTGATTGAGGTGCTTACCTCCTACGGCCTGGTCGGCGAGGATGCGTTTTACGCGGCACTGGAGTTCTGGGCTGCGCTGCACGGGTTCGTTCTGCTGGAGATGACCGGGGTGATGGACTCCGGGATGATCGCCCCGGGAACCGGTTCCGAAGCCGGCCCGGTGGACACCGACGCGGTGTTCTCCGGCATGGTGCTGCGGCTGGCCGCCGGCATGGCACGCCGCAATGACCGCGCGGGTATGTCCTGACCTGCGGTTAGGGGCCGGGCGTCTGGTTTTGGCCTGGGCTCGCCGGACTGGTATTGTGAGCACTCGTGCCTGGCCGCCAGGTGCGCAGGCGGCTGCATCAGAGCGGACGTAGGCGCGCTCGCCGGGCCAATTCGCATGTCTTTGAGCATCGGGAAATGCAGCAGATTTCCGCGGGTGTTCACTGCGTGCGACACGCCCGGTCGCGGGGGCCGCGACAGGGTTGAAACTGCAGTACACAGACTTGACAAGCGCTGACGAAGACGAATCGCAACACAGAAAGCCGGTATATGCCAACCATCAACCAGCTGGTCCGCAAGGGTCGCCGGGACAAGATCGCCAAGGTCAAGACCGCGGCTCTCAAGGGCAGCCCGCAGCGCCGCGGCGTGTGCACTCGCGTGTACACAACGACACCGAAGAAGCCGAACTCGGCTCTTCGCAAGGTCGCACGCGTCAAGCTGACCAGCCAGGTCGAGGTCACCGCATACATCCCGGGCGAGGGTCATAACCTGCAGGAGCACTCGATGGTGCTGGTGCGCGGCGGTCGTGTGAAGGACCTGCCGGGTGTGCGTTACAAGATCATCCGCGGCTCGCTGGACACCCAGGGTGTCAAGAACCGCAAGCAGGCCCGCAGCCGTTACGGCGCGAAGAAGGAGAAGAGCTAATGCCCCGCAAGGGCCCCGCACCCAAGCGGCCGTTGGTCAACGATCCGGTCTACGGCTCGCAACTGGTGACGCAACTGGTCAACAAGATCCTGATGGACGGTAAGAAGTCGTTGGCCGAGCGCATCGTCTACGGCGCGCTCGAGCAGGCTCGCGACAAGACCGGAACCGACCCGGTCGTCACGCTCAAGCGCGCGCTGGACAACGTCAAGCCCGCCCTCGAGGTGCGTAGCCGCCGCGTCGGTGGCGCCACCTACCAGGTGCCCGTCGAGGTCCGACCCGATCGCTCCACCACGCTGGCACTGCGCTGGCTGGTCAGCTTTTCCAAGGGTCGCCGCGAGAAGACCATGGTTGAGCGGCTGGCCAACGAGATCCTCGACGCCAGCAACGGCCTGGGGGCCGCTGTGAAACGCCGCGAGGACGTCCACAAGATGGCTGAAGCAAACCGGGCCTTCGCGCACTACCGCTGGTGACCCCGGCCCGGCAACGGGCCAACCCACAACGTCGATCACGTAAAAGATTGGGAAGACTTCTGTGGCACAGGATGTGCTGACTGACCTCAACAAGGTCCGCAACATCGGCATCATGGCGCACATTGATGCCGGCAAGACGACGACAACCGAGCGCATCCTCTACTACACCGGTATGAGCTACAAGATCGGTGAGGTGCACGACGGCGCCGCCACCATGGACTGGATGGAACAGGAGCAGGAGCGCGGGATCACCATCACCTCCGCCGCCACCACCTGTTTCTGGAATGACAACCAGATCAACATCATTGACACCCCGGGCCACGTCGACTTCACCGTTGAGGTGGAGCGCTCGCTGCGCGTGCTCGACGGTGCCGTCGCCGTCTTCGACGGCAAGGAGGGCGTCGAGCCCCAGTCCGAGCAGGTCTGGCGACAGGCCGATAAGTACGACGTGCCGCGGATCTGCTTCGTCAACAAGATGGACAAGATCGGCGCGGACTTCTACTTCTCGGTGCGGACCATGGAGGAGCGCCTCGGCGCCCGGGTGATTCCGATCCAGTTGCCGATCGGTTCTGAGGGAGACTTCGAGGGCGTCGTCGACCTGGTCGAAATGAAAGCCAAGGTGTGGCGCGGCGAGACCAAGCTCGGCGAGAAGTATGACGTCGTCGACATTCCGGCTGAGCTGGCCGAGAAGGCCGCCGAGTACCGCACCAAGCTGCTCGAGGCCGTCGCCGAGACCGACGAGGCGCTGCTCGAAAAGTATTTCGGCGGTGAGGAACTCAGCATCGATGAGGTCAAGGGCGCACTGCGCAAGCTGACGATCAACTCCGAGGCCTACCTGGTGCTGTGCGGTTCGGCATTCAAGAACAAGGGTGTGCAGCCCATGCTCGACGCCGTCATCGACTACCTGCCCTCGCCGCTGGACGTGCCGCCGGCTGTCGGCCACGCGCCGGGTAAGGAAGACGTCGAGGTCATCCGCAAGCCGTCTACCGACGAGCCGTTCTCCGGTCTGGCCTTCAAGGTCGCCACACACCCGTTCTTCGGCAAGCTCACCTACGTCCGGGTGTACTCGGGCAAGGTCGACTCCGGCGCACAGGTCGTCAACGCCACCAAGGGTAAGAAGGAGCGTCTGGGCAAGCTTTTCCAGATGCATTCCAACAAAGAAAACCCGGTGGAAACCGCAGCGGCCGGCCACATCTACGCCGTCATTGGTCTCAAGGACACCACCACCGGTGACACCCTGTGTGACCCGAATAACCAGGTTGTGCTGGAGTCGATGACCTTCCCGGATCCGGTCATCCAGGTCGCCATCGAGCCCAAGACTAAGAGCGACCAGGAGAAGCTGTCCCTGGCCATCCAGAAGCTGGCCGAGGAAGACCCGACCTTCAAGGTCAACCAGGACCATGAGACCGGCCAGACCATCATCGGCGGAATGGGCGAGCTGCACCTGGACATCCTGGTGGACCGGATGCGGCGTGAGTTCAAGGTCGAGGCCAACGTCGGCAAGCCGCAGGTCGCCTACAAGGAGACCATCAAGCGCACGGTCGAGAAGTGCGAGTTCACCCACAAGAAGCAGACCGGTGGATCAGGGCAGTTCGCGAAGGTCCTCATCTCCCTCGAGCCCTTCAAGGGCGAGGACGGTGCGACCTACGAGTTCGAGAACAAGGTCAGCGGCGGACGCATCCCGCGCGAGTACATCCCATCGGTGGACGCCGGTGCTCAGGACGCCATGCAGTACGGCATTCTGGCCGGCTACCCGCTGGTGAACGTCAAGGTGATCCTGCTCGACGGTGCCTACCACGACGTGGACTCCTCGGAGATGGCCTTCAAGATCGCCGGCTCGCAGGCGCTGAAAAAGGCTGCGGCGCAAGCCCAACCGGTCATCCTCGAACCGATCATGGCCGTCGAGGTCACCACGCCCGAGGACTACATGGGTGAAGTGATCGGCGACCTGAACTCCCGCCGTGGTCAGATTCAGGCCATGGAGGAGCGTAGTGGAGCGCGCGTCGTCAAGGCGCAGGTTCCGCTCTCGGAAATGTTCGGCTACGTCGGCGACCTCCGGTCGAAGACCCAGGGCCGGGCCAACTACTCCATGGTGTTTGACTCGTATGCCGAAGTTCCGGCTAACGTGTCGAAGGAGATCATCGCGAAGGCGACCGGCCAATAGGGCCACTGTCTTCGCGCGACTGAAAAACTGAATAACAACATCACTGCTTTAACCAAAGCACCAACAAGTCCAGGAGGACACAGAAGTGGCGAAGGCGAAGTTCGAGCGGACGAAGCCGCACGTCAACATCGGGACCATCGGTCACGTTGACCACGGCAAAACCACGCTAACCGCGGCTATCACCAAGGTTCTGCACGACAAGTACCCGACGTTGAACGAGTCGCGGGCATTCGACCAGATCGACAATGCGCCCGAAGAGCGTCAGCGCGGTATCACCATCAACATCTCCCACGTGGAGTACCAGACCGAGAAGCGTCACTATGCGCACGTCGACGCCCCCGGCCACGCTGACTACATCAAGAACATGATCACCGGTGCCGCCCAGATGGACGGCGCGATCCTGGTGGTTGCCGCTACCGACGGCCCGATGCCGCAGACCCGCGAGCACGTGCTGCTGGCTCGTCAGGTCGGTGTGCCCTACATCCTGGTGGCGTTGAACAAGGCCGACATGGTCGACGACGAGGAACTGCTCGAACTCGTCGAGCTGGAGGTCCGCGAATTGCTGGCCGCCCAGGAGTTCGACGAGGACGCCCCGGTGATCCGGGTGTCGGCGCTCAAGGCCCTCGAGGGTGATCCGCAGTGGGTCAAGAGTGTCGAGGAGCTCATGGACGCCGTCGACGCGTCCGTTCCGGACCCGATCCGCGACACCGAGAAGCCGTTCCTGATGCCCGTTGAGGACGTTTTCACGATCACCGGTCGCGGCACCGTGGTGACCGGTCGCGTGGAGCGTGGCGTGATCAACGTCAACGAGGAAGTGGAGATCGTCGGTATCAAGCTGACGACCACCAAGACCACGGTGACCGGTGTGGAGATGTTCCGCAAGCTGCTCGACCAGGGTCAGGCCGGCGATAACGTCGGTCTGCTGGTCCGCGGCATCAAGCGCGAGGACGTCGAGCGCGGTCAGGTTGTCGTCAAGCCGGGCACCACTACGCCGCACACGGAGTTCGACGGCAGCGTCTACATCCTGAGCAAGGACGAGGGTGGACGGCACACGCCGTTCTTCAACAACTATCGCCCGCAGTTCTACTTCCGTACCACCGACGTGACCGGAGTGGTCACACTGCCGGAGGGTACAGAGATGGTCATGCCGGGCGACAACACCGATATCTCGGTGAAGTTGATCCAGCCGGTCGCCATGGACGAGGGCCTTCGTTTCGCTATCCGCGAAGGCGGCCGCACTGTCGGCGCCGGACGCGTCACGAAGATCACTAAGTGATCTGACCTGCAACGAAGCGGCGCCCGTCAGAAATGACGGGCGCCGCTTCCGTTTGCCGGCGTGCTAAAATCGGCGTACACGCGGCGCCCGCATAACGGGTTTATCGCCTGCGGTTGGGAGACGGACTCGTGGAACCTGATGTGACGAAGTCGCGGCGTCGAGCGCTCACCGCCGGCACCGCGGCGGCCCTGGTGGTTTCTCTTGTCGGCGGGACGCTATCGCTGCTGTTCTCCGGCGGACCCGAGCAGAGCACAACGGCGCTGAAGCCACTCCAACCGCCCGTCTCGGCCGCGGCCCCTGTCATCGAACCAGAGCCTGCCCCTTCGACGGGTGGCCTGTCGATGTTCGGTCTCGGCGACAGTGCGGTGAGCGGCATGGCCGACAGTGGCAGTTCGGCGAGCAGCACGGCGGGTGCCTCGAGCGGCATCGCTGGGTCCGGGTTCACCCCGGGCGCACCCTCTGCGCTGCCCCCACTGCAATCGCCCCCACTGCCTACCGCATCTGCAATGCCGGCGCTCCCGGCCTTCGACTGGGACGCTCTGTTAGCCCCGTTGGTTGCTGCACAGGCCAACGCCCAGGCGGCCAATGTGGCGGGGTCCATTATCGGCGGTTCGGTGGGCATAGCGAACTCCGTCGCACTAGTCCTCGGTGACCTCATTCTGTTCGCGGCGTACACGAGCAACGGACAGCCCTTGCTCGCAGCGCTGGAGAACACTCTGGCTGCGCCGGCCGCCGCTGCGGCGGCCGGAACCGCACTGGTGGCTAGTATGCCGCCGGTGCCGGCCCTGCCCGATCTCAGCGGCTTAACCGCTGCTTTTGCCGCCGCTGCCGGCACACCGCCGCTCGGCGTGCCGGCACCTCCTGCACTACCGCCGATGCCAACCCCGGAGCAGTTCGCCGCAAGCGTGGCGGGGCTCAGCGCCCTCGGTGCGCTGCCGGGGCTGCCGCCGCTTGCGCTGCCCGGGCTGCCGGGCATGCCGCAGCTGCCGCGGCCCGAGGAAGTAGTCGGCGGAGTCGTGGGCGGCGCCGTTGCGATTGGAGTGGCGGGCGTCATCCTCGGCACGCTCTTTCCGCCACCGAGCATCACCCGGATGCTGGGGATGCCGTTCTGAGCGTGCCGGCTATCCGATCGTCGCCGGCGCACTGAAACACGTTCCAGTTTTCTTGCTAGCCTGACCCGGGGCTTGACGAGAGGACTGTTGATGGCCGATCTGGATGGACGAGTCGCATTCGTCACCGGAGCCGCGCGCGGTCAGGGCCGCGCCTACGCGGTGCGACTGGCCCGTGAGGGTGCCGATGTCATCGTCAGCGATATCTGCGCGCCGGTCTCCGACACGATTCCCTATGTCGCATCGACACCGGAAGATCTGGCCGAGACCGTGCGACTCATTGAGTCCGAGGGCCGCAAGGCGTTGGCGCGGGAGGTCGACATCCGCGACGACGCCGCGGTGCGAGCGCTGGTTGTCGACGGCATCGAGCAGTTCGGCCGGCTCGACGTTCTGGTTGCCAACGCCGGAGTGCTGAGTTGGGGCCGACTCTGGGAGCTCACCGACGAACAGTGGAACGCCGTCATCGACACCAACCTCACCGGCACCTGGCGCACCCTTCGGGCGGTCATCCCGGCGATGATCGAGGCGGGCAACGGCGGCTCGATCATCATCGTCAGTTCCTCCGGCGGAGTGAAGGCCACGCCCGGCAACGGGCACTACGCGGCCTCCAAGCACGGACTCACCTCGTTGACCAACACTCTCGCACTGGAGTTGGGGGAGTACAGCATTCGGGTCAACTCCATCCACCCGTACTCGATCGCCACGCCGATGATCGAGAACGACGCGATGATGCAGATCCTCGGCGCGCACCCGAGTTACCTCAACAGTTTCGCCCCGATGCCGTATCAGCCACCGACAAAGGGATCGAGGGCCAAGCGGAATGACTTCATGACGGCCGAGGAAGCCGCCGAGGTGGTGGTCTGGCTTGCCGGGGACAACTCGTCCGTATTGTCGGGCTCGCAGATCTCCGTGGACCGCGGGGTTATGAAGTACTGAGCTTTATGAAGTACTGGGCGTGATGAACTTCTGGGCGTTATGAAGTACTAGCCGGGTAGCACGAGAACCGGAACCGGGCTGTGCCGCATGATCTTTGCGCCCCGCGATCCGAGGAACACCCGTGCTATGTCCCCGCGCGGTGCGGTTCCCAACGCCAGCACCTCGCCGTCGTGCCACTCGGCGTCGTCGAGGGCCTGATCCCAGCCGTTGCCGCTCACCACGGCCAGTTCGACGTCCTCTCCCACGACGCCGCCGGTGCGCAGCGCAGTCAGCATCACGTCTGCCTGCTGCTCCCAGACCGCCAGGATCGAATCCTCGGCGTGCAGGCCGACCTCGGGCGGATACATGGTGCGGCCGCGAACCGCGAAGGAGATCACCCGCAACGGCACGTGCAGCTGTTTCGCCAACGCGTACGTCCGCCGCACCACGTCCACCGACTCCGGCGTCCCGGGGTAGCCGCAGGTGATCCGTGTTAGCACGCCGTCGCGTGGTTCCCGATAGCCGCGCGGGGCGATGGCCACCGCAACCGGGGATGAGTGCAGCAACCGGTCGGCGGTGGACCCGACCACGACCTGCCCGAGTTGACCGTTGGCTGAGGACCCCAGAACCAGCACCTCGGCATTGAGTTCGGTGACCACCTCGACGAGGCCACCGGACACTGATCGGTGGGAGTGGCTGTGGTAGCGCACATCGATTGGGTGTGGCAGCGCGTCCAGGTAGCGACCGGCCTCCCTCGCCGAGTCCGCCGCCAGTTGATCCGCCCACACCGCGTACTCCGCGTCGACCCGCGCCGGCGATGGCGTGGTCCACGGTTTGGGCACGATGGTCGTCACGGTCAGCGAGGTGCCCAACGTTCGCGCCGCACCCACCGCCAGGTTCAGTGATGCGGCGCCACTCTTGCCGGCCAGGTAACCGACGACCACCGTCACGGCGCCTCCTGCATCGGGTCGGCCACCACCGGCGTGTGGCCGTTGAGCGCACTGTGGTGACGTCCCCAGAGAAAGTAAAACGCCAGCACCACCGCAACCCAGGCCGCGAAGGCCAGCCAGGTGTACCAGTGCAGGCTGGCCAGGATGTACAGGCACGCCAGGACCGACAGCACCGGGGTGACCGGGTAGCCGGGAACCTTGAATCCGCGCGGCAGGTCAGGTTCGCGGCGTCGCAGGATGATGACCGCCACCGAGACGGTGATGAATGCCACCAGGGTGCCGATCGACACCATGTCGGCAAGGTTGTCCAGTGGGACCAGGCCCGCCAGCAAGCCGACCACGGTAGCGACGATCACGGTGTTGTTGACCGGGGTCATGCTTCGGGGGTTGACCTTGGCGAACATCGACGGCAGCAGGCCGTCGCGGCCGATTGCGAACAGGATCCGGGTCGAGCCGTACAGCGTCACCAGGGTCACCGAGAAGATCGAGATGACCGCGCCCACGGCCAGGACCGTTCCCCAGTAGTTGGTTCCGGTGACATTATCGAGAATGGTTGCCAGACCGGCTTTCTGGCCTTCGAACTCGTTCCAGTTCTGGGCGCCGAGTGCGGCAAAGGTGACCAGGATGTACACCGCGGTGACGGTGAGCAGAGCGGCGATGAGCGCCCGCGGCATGGTCCGCTGCGGATCCTTGACCTCGTCGCCGGCTGTCGACACAGCATCAAGGCCGATATAGGAGAAAAAGATCGTGCCCGCTGCCGACCCGATTCCAGCCACGCCGAAGGGCGCGAAGTTCGCGAACCGGTCGGCACTGAATGCCGAGAACGCGATCACGGCGAACATCACCAGAACGCCGAGTTTGATGATCACCATGACGGTGTTGACCGCGGCCGACTCGCTGGCCCCGCGGACCAGCAGGAGCGCGCACAGGGCCACGAGAATAGCCGCGGGAACGTTGAAAACACCTGGCGTGGAATCCCATGGTGCCGCCGAAAGAGCCTGCGGTAGAGAGTATCCAAGGAAGTTATCCAGAAGTTTATTGACATATTGGCTCCAGCCGACGGAGACCGCCGCGGTGGAGACCACGTACTCGAGAAGCAGGCAGGCCGCCACACCCATCGCCACGACTTCGCCGAGCGTGGTGTAGGCGTAGGAGTACGTCGACCCCGACACCGGCACCGCCGAGGCCAGTTCGGCGTAACAGATCGCCGCCAACCCGGCCGCGATGCCGGCGATGATGAACGAGACGATCACGCCCGGCCCGGCCTGCGGCACCGCTTCGGACAATACGAAGAAAATGCCCGTTCCGACCGTGGAGCCGATGCCGAACATTGCCAGCTGGAATGTGCCGATGGAGCGTTTGAGGTTCTGCGAGGCGCCGTGTGCGACGGGTGCGTTGATCAGCGGCCGTCGGCGCAGCATCTGTTCCAGCATGGTGATCGGCGGGGCTGTCATGGGAGCCTCCTGGTTAGGCGAATCCGCCGATTATGCCTGCCCTGGTCGTTTTGCGCTGGTTACTCGTGGTGTACAAACACGCTGTGGGCAACAACGGCATCGTGATCATCGGAGGCGGTCTGGCTGCGGCCCGGACCGCCGAGCAGTTGCGTAAGTCGGAGTACGACGGTCCGGTCGTGATCGTCAGCGACGAAGTGCACCTGCCCTATGACCGGCCGCCGCTGTCCAAGGATGTCTTGCAGGATCACCACAGGAGCCATGAGGATGTGGCGCTCAAACCGCCGGAGTTCTACGCCGACAACGACATCACCCTGCGACTGGGCAGCGCGGCCCAGTCAGTGGACACCGCTGCCAAGACAGTCACCCTCGCGGACGGGACCGCACTGAGCTACGACGAACTCGTCATCGCCACCGGACTGGTCCCCAAGCGCATTCCCTCGATGCCTGACCTGGCCGGCATCTGGGTGCTGCGGTCGCTCGACGATGCCCTGGCTTTGCGGGAACACGCCACCACCGCGCGGCGAGCGGTCATCATCGGTGCCGGGTTCATCGGTTGTGAGACCGCCGCGAGCTTGCGCAAGCTGGGTGTCGACGTCGTCCTCGTCGAGCCACAACCGGCGCCCCTGGCGTCGGTGCTCGGCGAGCAGGTGGGCCAGTTGGTTGCCCGGTTGCACCGCGGAGAAGGAGTTGACGTGCGCACCGGCACGGGGGTGGCCGGCGTCCGCGATGATAACGGGCATGTGAGCGCAGTGGAGTTAAGCGACGGCACCGTACTGGATGCCGACCTGGTGGTCGTCGGCATCGGGAGCCGACCGGCTACCGACTGGCTGGCGGGCAGCGGAGTGGACCTCGCCGACACCGATAGGGGTGTGCTCTGCGATGAGGTGGGTCGAACCAGTGCCCCGCACGTGTGGGCACTGGGCGATGTCGCCTCATGGCGCGACGCCACCGGGCATCAGGTGCGGGTTGAGCATTGGAGCAATGTCGCCGAGCAGGCCCGTGTCCTGGTACCAACTCTGCTCGGCTTGGAAGCTTCGGAAGCCGTTGTGGTGCCGTACTTCTGGAGCGACCAGTACGACGTGAAGATCCAATGCCTCGGCGAGCCAGAGGCGGACGACACCGTGCATCTCGTCTCTGACGACGGCCGAAAGTTCCTGGCGTACTACGAACGTGACGGCGTGCTGGCCGGGGTAGTGGGCGGCGGTATGCCCGGTAAGGTCATGAAGGCGCGGTCCAAGATCGCCGCCGGCGCCCCGATCGACGACGTGCTGGGCTGAGTTCCGATCTAGGGCAGCCCGGCGGCGACGGCATCGAAGGACTGGCCCAGGGCGTCCTGCAGTGCGACGTCCTCGTGGGACAGCCAGAATTCGTATGCCGACAGCGCCACTCCGAGCAAGAGCCAGGCAATGGTCTGCGGTACCAGGTCCTGCGGTCGGGCCCCGGTGCGTCGCGCCACGAAGTCGGCAACCACCGCGCGCCAACCGGCATACATCGTCATCGAGTAGGCCTGAAGTTCCGCGGTCTGCAGAATCACCTGCATTCGTAGGCGGTGCCGGGCGGCGGTGGCGTCGTCGATGGTGTTGAAATCCAGCAGTGCCGTACGCAGTGCCGTCCCGATCGGCGCGGTCGGGTCGGCATCGTCGAGTACCGCGGCGAACTCCCGCAGATGCGAGTCGAAGTCGCCCCAGGGGATTGCGTTCTTGGTGGAGTAGTACCGGAACAGCGTTCGCCGGGCGATTCCTGATGCCAGTGCGACCTCGTCCACGCTGACCTGGCTGAATCCGTAGGTACTGAACAGGTCCAGGGCGATGTCGGCGATGTGGTCCGGTGTGGTGGACCGGCGACGGCCGACCGGGCGTCCTGACATTGCCCAAACCCTTTCCTATTCGGCACCTGATGCCATATTCTCTCTTTTATCGAACGCCAATGTCGAGAAACGTGCGAAAGGGATAGCGATATGGAGCCGACTCAGGACCAGATCCAAGGCACCGCGGGTGCCGAACTGGTGACCGAGGCCTTGGTTGAAGAGGTCTCCATTGACGGGATGTGCGGGGTCTACTGACCGTGCCCGCCCACGCCGTGGGCGACGACCCCGCGAGCCCGCCGTCCTTCGATTCCGCGCTGAGCTGGCGGCTGCACCCCCAGGTGGCCGTGCGTCCCGAGTCGTTCGGGGCGCTGCTCTACCACTTCGGGACGCGCAAGTTGTCGTTCCTCAAGAATCGAACCATCTTGGCTGTCATCGAGTCGCTCGACGACCACCCAGACGTTGCGTCGGCCTTGGCGGCCGCCGGTGTTGACCGCGATCTCGAGGCTCCGTATCTGCACGCACTGAGCGTGCTGGTGGCGTCAAATATGTTGATAAGTAAGGAATCCCCTTGACATCCGTTGCGCCTGTTCCTCGGCTGATCGAGCAGTTCGAGCGTGGTCTCGACGCGCCGATCTGCCTCACCTGGGAACTCACCTACGCCTGCAACCTGGCCTGCGTGCATTGTCTGTCCTCGTCCGGCAAACGCGACCCCCGCGAACTGTCGACGGCGCAGTGCAAGGCCATCATCGACGAACTTGAGCGGATGCAGGTGTTCTACGTCAACATCGGCGGCGGCGAGCCGACCGTGCGGCCGGATTTCTGGGAACTCGTCGACTACGCCACCGCGCATCACGTCGGAGTGAAGTTCTCCACCAACGGAGTTCGTATCACCGGCGAGGTTGCCGAACGGCTGGCGGCCAGTGACTACGTGGACGTGCAGATCTCGCTGGACGGTGCGACCGCGGAGGTCAACGACGCGGTGCGCGGAGTCGGATCGTTCGACATGGCGATCCGCGCGCTGGAGAATCTCGCCGCCGCGGGCTTCGCGGACGCCAAAATCTCCGTCGTCGTCACCCGCCATAACGTCAGCCAACTCGATGACTTCAAGGCCTTGGCCGACCGCTACGGCGCCACGTTGCGCATTACCCGCCTTCGTCCGTCGGGCCGCGGCGCCGATGTGTGGGACGAACTGCACCCGACCAGCGAGCAACAGGTAGAGCTGTACAACTGGCTGGTGGCCAAGGGCGATCGGGTGTTGACCGGCGACTCCTTCTTCCACCTGTCCGGCCTCGGCGAGCCCGGTGCGTTGGCCGGGCTCAACATGTGTGGCGCCGGCCGGGTGGTGTGCCTCATCGACCCCATCGGCGATGTGTACGCGTGCCCGTTCGCCATCCACGACCGCTTCCTGGCCGGAAACATTTTGTCGGACAATGGTTTCGGGAAGCCCAGGGGCTTCGATGACGTCTGGAAGAACTCCGCGTTGTTCACCGAACTGCGCGAGCCGCAGTCAGCCGGAGCCTGTGGCAGTTGCGGGCACTACGACGCCTGCCGGGGTGGGTGCATGGCGGCGAAGTTCTTCACCGGGTTGCCACTGGACGGCCCGGACCCGGAGTGCGTCGAGGGGTACGGCGCTCCGGCGCTGGCCGGCGCACGCGACAAGCCTCGCCCCCGCGACGATCACTCCCGCGGCAAGCCGGTCTTGTTGACCCTGAGCCGGCCACCTTCCAAACCCTGCAACGAAAGCCCCGTGTAACACCATGGCAAAAGACATCTGGTTCGAGACCGTCGCGACCGCCCAGGAGCGCGCCAAGAAACGTCTGCCCAAGGCGGTCTATTCAGCGTTGCTGGCAGGCAGCGAGAAGGGCCTGACCTACTCCGACAACGTGGAGGCGTACGCCGAACTCGGCTTCGCGCCGCACGTCATCGGGGCCACCGAGAAACGGGACCTCTCGACAACCGTCATGGGCCAGGACATTTCACTGCCGGTGGTGATCTCTCCGACGGGCGTGCAGGCGGTGCACCCCGATGGTGAGGTGGCCGTCGCACGCGCAGCAGCCGCGCGGGGAACGGCGATGGGGTTGTCGTCGTTTGCGAGCAAGCCCATCGAAGAGGTCGTCGCAGTCAATCCCAAGACCTTCTTCCAGATCTACTGGCTCGGCGGCCGCGACGCGATCGCCGAACGTGCCGAACGGGCCCGGGCCGCCGGGGCCGTCGGCCTGATCGCAACCACGGACTGGAGTTTCTCCAACGGTCGGGACTGGGGCAGCCCGAAGATCCCGGAAAAGATGGACATGCTCACCGCGATCAAGATGTCCCCGCAGGGCATCGTGCGGCCCTCATGGTTCCTGGAGTGGGCCAAGACGCTTCGGCCGCCGGGTTTGACCGCGCCGAACCAGGGCAGCCGCGGGGAGGCCGGCCCGCCGTTCTTCGCCGCGTACGGCGAGTGGATGGGTACTCCGCCGCCAACCTGGGAGGACATCGAGTGGTTGCGCGAATTCTGGGGTGGGCCATTCATGCTCAAAGGCGTGATGCGCGTCGATGATGCGAAACGTGCTGTGGACGCCGGGGTTTCGGCCATCTCGGTGTCCAACCACGGCGGCAACAACCTGGACGGCACACCGGCCACCATCCGTGCGCTGCCCGCGATCGCCGCCGCCGTCGGTGACCAGGTGGAGGTACTGCTCGACGGCGGGATCCGCCGTGGCAGCGATGTGGTCAAGGCACTCGCACTGGGTGCCCGCGCGGTGATGATCGGACGGGCGTACCTGTGGGGTTTGGCGGCCAGCGGTCAGGCCGGTGTGGAGAACGTCCTCGACATTCTCAGCGGCGGAATCGATTCCGCGCTACGAGGCCTGGGCAAGTCCTCGGTACACGAACTGACACCCGATGACATTCTGATGCAACCCGGATTCACCCGCGGTCTGGGCGCGTCCTAGGAACGTCCTGGGAACGTCCCAGGAAACGGCCTTACCGGCGCAGGCCCGTGGAATTTGGGTTATCGTCGGGCCACACGCCGGGTCGAAAGTCCAAGGAGAACACCGAAGTCCAAGGAGAACTTGATGGCCGTTTACGCACCCCCGGGATCCGCCGGTTCGCTGATGTCCTTCCAGAGCCGATACGACAATTTCATCGGCGGCCAATGGGTCGCACCGGTCGAGGGCCAGTATTTCGAGGTGCCCTCCCCGGTGAACGGACAGACGTTCTGTGAGGTGGCCCGGTCGACGGCGGCCGACATCGAGTTGGCGTTGGATGCCGCGCACGCCGCCGCCCCGGCCTGGGGCAAAACCTCGGTGGCCGTCCGGTCGGTGATCCTCAACAAGATCGCCGACCGCATCGAGGAGAATCTGGAAAAGATCGCACTTGCCGAGGCGTGGGATAACGGCAAGCCGATTCGCGAGACACTCAACGCCGATATCCCCTTGGCAGTGGACCACTTCCGGTATTTCGCGGGTGCGATCCGCGCCCAGGAGGGCGCGCTGAGCCAGATCGACGATGACACCGTGGCCTATCACTTCCATGAACCACTCGGGGTGGTGGGTCAGATCATCCCGTGGAACTTTCCGATCCTGATGGCGGTATGGAAGTTGGCGCCGGCACTGGCCGCGGGCAACGCCGTCATCCTCAAGCCGGCCGAGCAGACGCCGGCCTCGATCATGTATCTGCTCACCCTGATCGCTGATCTTCTGCCTGACGGTGTGATCAACGTGGTTAATGGATTCGGGGTGGAAGCCGGCAAGCCATTGGCCTCCAGTAACCGCATCGCCAAGATCGCCTTCACGGGTGAGACCACCACCGGCCGGCTGATCATGCAGTACGCCAGCCAGAACCTGATCCCGGTACCCTGGAGTTGGGCGGCAAGAGCCCCAATATCTTCTTCTCCGATGTGCTCGCCGCGAACGACGACTTCCAGGACAAGGCGCTGGAGGGCTTCACCATGTTCGCCCTCAACCAGGGTGAGGTGTGCACCTGTCCGTCCCGGTCGCTGATCCAGTCCGATATCTACGACGAATTCCTGGCGATGGCCGCGATCCGCACCAAGGCGGTGCGGCAGGGCGATCCGCTGGACACCGAGACAATGGTGGGTGCGCAGGCCTCCAACGATCAGTTGGAGAAGATTCTGTCCTACATCGAGATCGGTAGGAGTGAAGGCGCCCGCGTGATCACCGGCGGTGAGCGAGCCGATCTGGGCGGCAACCTGTCCGGCGGCTACTACGTACAGCCCACGATCTTCGCCGGCGACAACTCGATGCGGATCTTCCAGGAGGAGATCTTCGGCCCGGTGGTGTCGGTGACGTCGTTCACGGACTATGACGACGCGATCAGCATCGCCAACGACACCCTCTACGGCCTCGGTGCCGGAGTGTGGAGCCGCAACGGAAACGTTGCCTACCGCGCGGGCCGCGACATCAAGGCCGGCCGGGTGTGGACCAACTGCTATCACATGTACCCCGCGCACGCGGCCTTCGGCGGCTACAAGCAATCCGGGATCGGCCGGGAGAATCACAAGATGATGCTGGACCACTACCAGCAGACCAAGAA
>Ga0114981_10001356_pt1 | contig 16058 bp, 9 predicted proteins | sample S_140806_MF_Meta_FD_87028 | JGI IMG/M metagenome (GOLD analysis project Ga0114981, IMG submission 87028) | Freshwater microbial communities from Lake Simoncouche, Canada to study carbon cycling - S_140806_MF_MetaG | ecosystem: Environmental > Aquatic > Freshwater > Lake | place: Lake...
GCTTTTCCAATACCTCGTACACGCCACTCTCATTAGGATTCATCAGTTCCATTTTGACTTGCGTGTTGAACGCCATACTCACGTCTTGGGAATCACGCTTGTCTGTGATCAGAACGCCATCATCCAAAAGCTTCTTGCGATCATCATCTGTAGAGTTCAGCCTCTTGTTGTCGCCGTCCGTAATGGTCACGTCGTTATCAGCTTCGGCTGATCGTTTCATCATGTCAGCAATCTTGTCCTGAATTTCATCAGGCAAAATATTCTTAAGTATGTCACCGTCAAAATCATCAGCGTCTCCCGACATCTGAATGTTTTGCATGGTGATCTTCAAAGCACCCGTTTTAATAGGATGCGTTTCACGCGCGGCAGGCAAAATGTCAAAAGACTTCTTTTCTTCCTTTTGTTTGCTGCCTGTCTTGCGACATGAATCATCAGAATATGGTTTCTTGCCGGGAACAGGTTCATATCCTTCCCAACAACGCGATTCCTTAATCGAATCTGTAACGTCGTATGCCGTCTTAGGTTGCATCTGCGCCGACACAGGTGTTGTTGGAACCTTGTTCGCTGACGGTAATAATCCAGCAGGTTTATTACCCGCAGCTAGTTGCGGCGCATTAGGCGTTGACCGTCCTGTGTTTTGCGCAAACATGGATCCTGTTTGTGTCCGAGGGGTGCCCGTGCCCGTCAACGACATAGAATTAAGATTAGAGTTTGGCTGACTCGCAACGTTTTGTCCCGACTGCGGTGTAAGCGATTGCCCGTTAAAATTCATCATTGATAACGGGAACGATCCGCCGGACGCACCCGTGTTCATCATCGGCTTATTCATGTCCGCAGCGGTAGGCATATTCATCTGCCCACGCGTACGGAAACTAGAAGGATCGGCACTGGTTTTGACAATGCTCTTTGCGTCTTCCAATGCTACGCTCGCCATGTCAGCCCAGAAATTGGGTCCGTAAAACTTATCAAACCCTTCTTTGATCAAAGGATAGGCCTGATACATTTTTTCGTACGCGGCTTTTAACAACGGAAAAGAACGCAACACATTACGCATATCCAGATTTTCAGCCACCTTGGTATGTCGAGCAAACAATATGTCATTACGATCGGCAACAACTGCGGCTAAGAACGGCAAAAATGGTTGTGCCCATTCCGAGCAATTAAAACCAAGATCGGAACTAAACTTGGTGGCTACAGGAGGATTTGCCAAACGATTAAGGTTAGGCAGTAATCCACCTAGCTGGAATGTATTCTTGGCAGACGCTTCACCTAATACGTGAGGCTTGCGACTAATGACGTGATTGACCCAGTTCTCTTTCATGGGAACAAACATATCTTGTTTCTTAAGATAAAGAAGTTCGTGTCCCTTAAGATCCCCGTTCAAAAAGAATACGGGGGCGTAAAGCCATTGTTCGCCTACTTTAAAGCCAAAGATGCCTACGGCTTTAGTGTTGTCGTCGTTACGCTCGACTAACTGAAAACCAATGATAAAATCTAGAAGACGTGGAGCTTTGTCCTTCAGATAAGCGTAAGCAAGCGACGAAAATGCCTGCTCAAAACCTTCGGACTGCTCTCCACCAATCGTGGCTTGTTTCATCCAATGCTTTAAATGCTTATAGTCTGCTTTTTTATCTCGCCAGTACGTACCAACAACTGTAGCGACTTTCTCAAAGGAAAAAGAGAGTGTGCGTGACATGCGTGTGTTCCTTAGGTAAGTACGTTATTCAAAATTATAACGTAGGAGCGAGGCAAACCAAGACAAATGTCAAACGTTGCGTTTATTGCCCCGCAAGGTCTAAACCTGCGGCTGTCAGCGCGCGAATAATGTCAGGGCTGTTTTTAAGTCGCAACATTAACGGTGACGTCGGGCTAATGTCTAATTTATCGGCTGCTATCAATTTACTTAATTCTTTTTTAAATTGCTGCGGATTTTCTAATACAAATTGATTAAGAGTAGCATCTGTGTCAGGTATCACTTTGGCGGCAATCATTGCTTTGTAAAGCCTATACCGGTCTGTTTGATCGTTTAGATTTGCTGGAGGTAAGAGGTTGGGTTCTGTTTTCTTTAAATCCGCAGGACGCAATTGCGATTCAAGCTCTTTTTTAAGGTATTGCGCTCGTATCGTATCAAGTTGTTGCTCGCTAGCTCCCTGTGCCTGTGCCCGCGCATATTCAGGCGTTCGCTGTACCTCGGCATCTGAATAAGCAGCATTTAGCGCTTCTTGTTGCTTAGGATGTAATTGCATAAAGTGGTCGGGGTTTTTATCTATTAATAATTGTGCATGCGCTTGTATTTTTGCAGGATCATTATTCAACAATACGCCTTGGGTCATTTTTCGTAGCGTCATTTGATTTTGAGCCGCAGGCGTACTCAGATTCGTAATTGTAGGATCTTCGCGCATAAAATAATCTTGCCATGTTCTTGTTACTTTTGGCGGCGCGTATCCTTCTACGCCATCAGGTAAAAATGCTGGATCCGTTTTAGTAATCGGCGCAGTACCTTGCGTTTGCGCTTCTAATGTTTGTTGAATCTTTTCTTTTTGGATTGCATCGGGTGTCAAATTTCTAACAGCCGCTGTATTAGCTAAGTGCCCTATAGGAGAACTTGCCAAATCAAGCGAAGACCAAAATTGTTTGCGCAACTGATTTGGAACTTCACCAAGCGCTTGCAACATTGTCATTTTTCCGCCCGGATACCGTTTATTAAATTCTGGATCCATTTGCGGAAATACACCACGTAATGCTGGAATTGTTCTATTCTCGTAATCATGTTGCATTTGTTGCGTTGTACGCGGGACCGCCGTTTCCGTTGCTGCGTCAATTGCCAATCCCGTCACCGGGTGCTTAAAAGGAAATGCCATTACATTACCCGTAAATCCTACTCCTTTGCCTATAAGATTTTTACTTAAACGATCAGGCAATCGTATGCCGGGTAACATATCGGGTTCAATAGTTCCGCCCATTAATGCCCCTGCTACGCCGACACCGTGCGCAAGTCTACCGGCGTCGCGCTGCAATGACGATGCTGGAGATAAAGGCGCCTGAAAAGTTGACTCACTTTTTGGCGTACGCGTTTGATCTGCGAACGTGCGTATATGTTCAGCGTATGCCGGTGATCCTATTTGCGCTTCAGCTCCGTTATATAACTTACGGTCTGCTTGAGACATTCCCATGGGTGCAGGCGTTGGTTTTGGTGCAGGGTGAACGTACCCCAAGCTTGGTCCCGAGATATACGGCGGAATCTTATTAGACGTAGGATCAGCGGCCATCTTTACCCTAGCTGCTAACTTTCCAAGCTCTGATGCCGTAATCATGGGTGATTCCTTAATTGCTTATATTGTTTAAAACTTATTTTATTTATGGAATGGCTTTTCCGTCCGCATCAAATTTCGTTTGAGACGGAGGTGAAGACGTTGTTCGTTTTCCAACAACGCCGGAATATGCCGGCGCCGACCTTTTAGTTTCTTCTACCCACGCTCCGGGCGGAAGTAAATTATTTAACATGTTTAATGGCGCACTTACGGGTGTTCCCGCTGTTGCCAAAGCAGTTCCTAAAAGAGCAACTCGAGGATTTTGCATAATTCCGGTATAAGCATCCACTAGAGCATCTTGCTGCTCAAATTTGCCATGTTGCGCATCTATCATTTTTTGTATTTGCGCGCGGTATTTGGGGTCATTCATGACAGCACTCATTTGAGTAGATCCGCCAAGATGTCCACGTTGCCGCAAATCTTCAACAAACGCAGAATACGGCATTCCCATTATTTCGCCCTTTGGCCATTGTCCTGTCGCCTTGTGATAAGCATCCGCCACGTGAGCACTTTCACTTAATACAGCTGGTAATTCAGCTCCAAATATTGTGCGCGGAACTTCGTCTCGCCGCATTCGTGTTGGCACACTTTGCGTCGTATGCACGTGTTCGTGCAATCGAGCAGAGTCAGGACCAACCGAAGGATAATTTTTATTTAAAAGTTTAATGGCCGAATTATCTGGCGGATTTTGCCACGCTGAATCTGGCGGCATGTTCATAATTTGTGCGCTTTCTACGTTGGCGCCGATGGGACCCATTCTAACACCGGGATCCGTAAAATATTCATCGTAATAAAACGGTCTTGATGTGCGTTGTTTAAACGCTATGTCTTTCATGTTTTTTAATGTTTTTTCAAATTCTTGTTTTTGCGGTGCTTTTGACGGATCACGGTACAGTGCGTTAGCCGCAGAATACGCTTCGTGTCGTTCATCTCCGGGATGGAAACTAAATGCTTGTTGCGGTAAATATTCCGATAGCGGCCCTAACAACGAAGGCGGCACATTAAACCCAAACGGACGATGATTACTATAATGTTTTGCTAGCAATGTTTGATATGTGCGCATGTCCATCTTAGGACCAGCATCTCCTTTCAAATCTTTGCCTGCGTGTGGAAAATCTTTCTGGGGCACAAATTTAGCCGCACTACCGCGAAGCGTAGGATCTCCGTAAGCTTTATTTTCGCTAGGATTAAATAAACTTCCAAATATTGGGGCATTTGTGTCAACAGGCTCTCCTATCGGTTTAATGCGTCCTGTCCTTGAACTGGTAGGAAATTTAGGTAAAAGCTCAGATTCAAAATCACTAGAAAATTCCGGTATTGGCTGTGGTGTAGCTGCGCCAATAGACGCACTTGCTCCAGCCATCTTTACCCTAGCTGCTAACCGTCCAAGCTCGGATGCCGTAAGCATAATTACTCTACCTCCTCATCGAGTAGCCCCAGATCGGGACTGTACTGGGTTGTCTGCTGCCTTAAAATTTTGTTCGTTTCCAGTAATTCTTTCAAACGCGCTGCTCGTAATTCTTCTTCTGTAGGTAACGCCGTCTGTGCTACAGAAATTGGTAATTCAGCAGGCTCTGGCGGTTCATAACGGCGTGCCGCAGCATTCTCAATGTCACGAATTGTTGTTACAGGCGTTGCCTCTCTGATCAAAGAAGCAATATCTGCGGCACGCTTATTACGAGCTCTGGCAATACCGTCGGCAATACTATAAGCACTTTTCTTTTCTACCTTCTCAAGCTTGGTGTAGTACTTGGGATCTTCCACCAGATGATCTTTAGAGATGTCCGCAGCAATGGCGGGATTGGTAGTGTGCTCGGATTCCGTCTTAACACCCTTAGCCATTTCCTTCTTGGGGAAATCAGAGACGTTGTATTTGTCGCCAATGCCACCCGGGAGAATGTCGTCAGCGTGTTTGTACTGATTTCTAAAACTGTCTAACAACGAATCAAGATTGTCTGCGCGCGTATTGTGTGTAAGCGTACCGGGCGTGTTTCCAAATCTGCTCATATCTGACTTGTTGGAGTCATACAATTTCCGACCTAACTCAGAACGATATGCTTCAACTTCAGGCGTCCACGGGTTTCCTTTGGCTTCTACTCTCTGCTTAGTTCTATCTAGTCTTTGTTGCAAAAGCTCTGTTAACGGTGTCGTGACCAAAACACGATGCGGGTATTGCGCTAATTGTTGTTTACGTAACGCAGCTAATTGCGTGCCTTCCACAATGGCGCCGTCTTTTGCCGAATTAATCGTGTCGAGTGCCATACGTCGAGCTGCATCAAGATAACGCCTACGTTCAATCGATCCGGGCGTCATGTGTTTGTTTTCAGGGTCATTCTTAAATATTTGTTTAAGCGCAGGATGGTCATCAATACTTGTGACAGGTAAACCCAAAGCATCACTAAGTTGTTTTGCCACCGTGGATTTGCCTGCGCCACTGTGTCCGCTAATTAAAATAACTTTGGATGGATCAGTTTCTGCCCATTTAACAAAATACAAATCGTCACTAGATAACTTCTCAGTGTCAGTATTAGGAGTCATAGGCGTAGCTACGGGCGTATTCAAATCAGGCTTTACGCCAGTCTTAGGTTGCTGGATCAAACCAACTCTACCAAAGTCAACAGTTCTTGCTAATCCGGGTACAAAGCTTGTGCCTGTAGCCGAACTCGTGGAACCTCTGTGTGTGGCATCCAACAAGCTGCTCTTCAATCCAGAACCATACATCCTCGTCATCCAGTCAGGGTCATGATGCAAATTGTACATCGCCCTAACCATCTCTGGCTGAAACGGCGCAGGCTTGTCGTGAACCGTAACGTCCTTAACACCAAAATACGTCATGTCCTTGAGCATGCTTGGCTTTACCTGCGTGCCAATAGAATAATGCAACACAGGTTTCTCTAAATACTTATTCAAAGCTCTACTGGGTTCTAATGTCTGGAAACCTTCACGGGGTTTGTATCCATGCTCCAACGTTGAATAAGGAATCACGTCATCGGGTACGTGATCTCCATATTCCTCTGTCATCCTTACGTGATCAATCAGCCCACGACCAATAAGCTCGATGTTCCGTCTATGCGAACGTAGTCCCATAGATCCCATAGATTCTTTAAAAGCCTTAACAAAATACTTACGGCCTTCGCCTATGCCCTTATGTTGCGTAATGATGGAAGGATTGGGCATGCCTTCGCTAATAACATCTCCGGCTTCAACCTCATCTCCCGGTTTAACGTTAATCTCAAAACCATGACCTACGTACTGGGGTTTGTCATTAATAAATACGTACTTACCGCCAGCAGGAGCGTCTTCTATTTTCTGAACTTTACCGTCTACAAGCGTGTGTGCAGCTCCACCTTTAAATGTCTTGGGAACCTGAATTAATTGGTTGATGTATTGGAAACCACCTACTGTCTTTTCTTGTCCCGCAACACCACCCGAGTGCTTTGATCCTAATTGTCCTTGGCTGATAGGTTCTGCAATAGCTTGGGCTGCTGTCATGCCCACCATCTCTCCACGCCCCGGAAGCGTACCTCTTTCCCTAACACCTACGTCACGAGCATAAACACCGCCATCAGGACTGCCACCCGTCATTGGACTGCGCACCAAGATACGATCGAACTTACGTGCCTTAAGGTCTTTCAGAATCTTAGGTGTTAATACCGTGTTGCGCTTGTAGCCACCAAAGTCAAACGCCAACAATGCGCCTTCGTTGTCCATGTCGTCGGTGTCTACGGGTAATCCTCTAATGCCTAAATCTTGACGTGGATCATCTTGATCAACAACGGCAAGCCTGTGTGCTACTTGATTAAGTTGTTTGCCGAAGAAGCCTGCATCCGCCGTAGCAAACTTAGTTGCAATAACACCCTTACGCGCGCCATATGTACCAGCCCAATACTCGGCAGGAGTTAACCCTTGAGAATAGCTTTTAAGTACAGGCACAGGAATGATGTCACCCCTATGATCTTCGTACAACAAGTCGGCACCGCGTAATGATGCCAAATTCATCTTGTTGCCACGAGAGCCCGACATGATCTGCATAGCGATTGGGTTTTTTTCAGCCAAACTATCTGTGTACACGTCATCCATTAGTTTTTGCTGATATCCACCAACAGTTTTAATCACAAGTTCGTTACGTTGCTTGTCAGTCAAATAAGGATTAGCCAGCAACTTTTTAACTTTGCCCCTAATTTCGGCCAAAGTTGCTTTAGCTCCGGCTGTTTGCGTTAATGCACCTAAACCAAAACTAAAGCCACCTGTTTCCGTTGCGACTTGTCTGCCTATGTCAGCTAATTTTTGACTTACGGCTACATATTCGTCTGGATGCTTGTCCGCTAATTCTCGTAACAGGGTTTGTAACGTGGCTTTGTTAAAAACCGTGTTACGTCCGCGCATGTCTTCTGGCAATGCGTCTTCAATCATCAATTTACCGACGGTACTGCGCGTGATCACAGGGAACTCCCGGTTATAACACCCTGATGACGCCTTTTTTACCCATGTCCAACTGCCCCGTATGCATGTTGAACAACCACAACGTCAAACGTGTTCGAGTATGCGCGGCAATAACGGCTCTGACACGCGCCAAATACCGTTCTTCATCCGCAGCATTCATCAATAATAACACGACAGGTGTACGTTTCGTCATGGCGCCATAATACAAGGCCTGACCAATGCCTTCCGCCCACTTATGCGCCCAATCTACTTCAATTGCCTCAGTTTGCGTCAAAATGTCTACCCGCGCTTTATCCGGTAATAAATACTCAGGCATGCCGTTTAGAACTTTGGCAATTAACGCAGCAATTTGCACTTCGCCCTTAGGTAACACTACTGTTCGAGAACGTGTAGGCCAGAAAAAAGCTATCCACAGCCTTACACAAAAATCACGGATAAACGCAAACATGGCTGACTCCTAAAAAAAACAGCCGACGTGTTTTACCACATCGGCTGCCCCGAGAACATCCATGTCGTCAGGTACCACGGCCGCTACGGTAGGAGCTTCGCCTACCTCGTCCTGATCGACCGGTGGAAGAAGTGTCAGTGTCCTTCGCTGGGACAGAAACAGTTTCATCCAAAGCGGTCAGCGGATCCGCAATTTGCGCAAAAGCATTTTGCACAGGGGTACTATAGGGAACAAGAATTTCATCGTCTAGAGAAGGAAGCGTGGGTTTCGCTACAATTGGAGGCAATTCAGCAATTGCAGGTGGGATTGCACTGATGCTAGGAATTGCAACAGTTGGAGGCAACGCACACGCCGAAACAATAGCAGGCGGCGTTACAGGTTTATTAATTCTCGGTGCGTTGCGAACCGATGTTTTTGCTACAACGCGCGTGCCTGTCCAAATCACGGGAGAAAATTCACTAGCCACGTTAAATCCTCGTCAGGGAGCTGAAATTAACCGAGCACCTGTCGGTGGTTCGGGAAGTTGAAGTGTGTCACAAAGCGTAGTCTCGTGGATGCCCAGTTTTGCCAATACTTCGTTAAAATCGTCATCACCGACATGCGACACGAGCTGACATTTATCCATTCCGTATTCCGCAGCAACAGCAATAATAGTGTTGTTGTCTTGCCTAATAACAATCTGATTGATACTCAGGCGAATAGGCGCAGAACCAATCCCGGAATCAGAAATAATTTCAACAAACACAGATAACTCCTTAGCGACGACCACGCACAGCGGCTGCTACCATAGTTGCCCTGTCGTGCGCTTGAAAAATAGGCAAAGTCATAGCTCGCCCAGCGGCTTCAGCTTGTTTAATAGAAGGACCAATCAACATGTCTTTTACCGTTTGCGCACCATACTGCATATCTCGGCCAGACTTTTCGCCACCCGGAGTACCCGCTGGAGTAATGCCAGTAATACCCTTAATGGCAGAAATGGCACCACCGCCGCTATTACCGGCACCACTGGTAGCGTCACCGCCGTTAGCCATGGTCATAAGTTTATCCGGCGTAGCAACAAGATCCTGCGCAGGAATCTTGACGTTAAGCGCATCAGCAAGTTTAGCCAACATGTGCTTAATTTGCATCAATTCTACGTTGACGTCGATCTTAGGTTTCAAGCCGCCGCCACCCGAAGCAGCACCAGCACCACCAGCACCCATGGCTTTACGGACTTCGTCAGCCACAATCTGCTGAATCATGCCGGGATCCATGGGCGAAGGTGCGGGCGGAGCAGGTGGCGCTGGAGGAGCACCACCACCCATCATTGAAGGATCCATAGGAGGAGCGCCACCCATCATTGAAGGATCCATAGGTGGTGCGCCACCCATCATCGATGGATCCATAGGCGGAGCACCGCCGGGAGGGGCACCACCGGGAGGGGCACCACCCATAGAAGGGTCTCCTGACGGCACAAAAGCCACTTTATTCAAAACATCCCGCGCCACTTTAATAAGACTGTAATTCATGCGTAATCCTCCAAGTATTCAAGTTAGCATAAACATTTAACGTAAGCCAGAGAAAACAATCAGTTAAGGCCACAAAGGCAACGTCGATTTTTCAAGCTCTGATGCTGCGATTACGGGTAATTCCTTAATTGCTTATTGCAAGTTAGGGTTTCGTTGCTGCATGTAAGATTTACGCAATTCTGGAGAAGGAGGAACAGCTGTAGCATTTGGGTCTGTAAAATATTTATCAAGTGCGGCATTACCTTCACGTGACCGTCCCGTACTTGGATCTTTTGTAAGTGGGAAATATGGATGATCTAAAGATGGCCGATTAAAATTACGCATAACGCGAGCAGCATCATCAAGATTTTCGCGGTTAAAATTACCCCCGCGTTGGCCGATTTGTTGCATCATTGTATCAATAGCTGCTCGTGTTGGTGTTGGTGGTTGTTGTGGATATTGCCATGCGTTATATGTATCGTTCACGCCGGTCACAAAACGTTGTGCAGTTGGAAATTTTGACACTGTGTCAAGTGCCGCTCGTGGTCCGGGGGACAATGCTTGGAAACGATCATAAGCGCTTACGGGATTGTCTAATTGTATGTTTGGCGCAACGTACCGTACAGACTTATTAGGTTGACGCAATTCAACATTTTCAGTTGATCGATCATGCGGCGACCGCGAAGGACTAAATACACGTGATTCAAATGTTGGATTTTTTGGAATATCTTGAGGCATATACCCGCTTTGTACTGCCTCTCGGGCCGTAAGCGCTGGCATAGGATTGTTTAAAAGAAAATCAGAATAATATAATCCGTCAAATTTTACATTTTTTGGATCTATTTTACGCGCAGCTACATCTTTATTATATTGTTGTTGCGCAGCACTAATTGCAATAGGTTCGTGTTTATTTTTACGTTGCGAAATTGTTTGAGCAAGTTGATGCTGCGAAGCAGAATTTGTTAAATTTTCAAAAGTTTCGTACCCGCGTGGATCTTTATGTTTTTCACCAGAAGCATAATCTTTTGCTGCTGCCACCGCAGGAACTGTTACTGCTTGCATTGCACCTAAAGGCGAAGTTATTGCTTTACCAGCTGTAACCGCAGCACCGGCAATAGGTGATAATTTTTGCTCTTCAGCCATTTTTACTCTAGCTGCTAATTTTCCAAGCTCTGATGCTGTAATCATGGGTGATTCCTTAATTGCTTATTGAATGATTTCTACAGGATCGTCTGCTTGGATATCTCCACGCTTATATGCGGCTATGGCATCTTGTCTTGACGCAAACACACGAGGTCTCCGTGCTGACGTTTGACTCGACGCATGGTACAAGCCTCCAATATACTCGTTAACAGGCCCATGCACGACAGATTTGAAGTCGGCCGGGTGAAATAAGTTCTTAGAAGGCATCATTCTGTCGTAGGCTTCTCTAACGGCAGCTTCGCTTGTAGGCACGTGAAACTGCATTGCGTCTCCGTCAAAGTCTGCATTGAATCCTTTTACAATCAACGGAGAAATTTGCATAACATCGCCACTGACTAATCGAGGTTTAAATGCCATGATGCCAAACCTGTGCAACACAGGCGCACGGTTGATAAACACAGGCCGCGTTTCCATTTCTTTTAACAATGCGTCTTTAGCCAATGCCGTCTTATCCTTAACGTGCCTTAACGCTTCACCCATAGGCATACCCAGACGCTTCAATCGCCTAATCAAAAACTTGTTGTAAACTTCAAACGCTTTACCTTCAGGAATGCCTACCGTATCCATATCGTAATCGGGGTTGGGCGTAATTACAGCTCGCCCTACGTTGTCCACAGTCGATGACAGCAATTTACGCTGTACCGTCCCAAATTTAGGCGAGCTACCGAAAATTGATTTAAGAATGCCTGAAACATTCTTTTCTTGAAGCTTAGGGTGAATAGGATCGCCAAGCCCTGTGATTGCTTTAAAAGAATCGTAAATGGCCAACCTTTCCGACCCCGTATCGTTAAGGCCTACCATGTCCTTCATAGACTTAAAATTAGCCGTAGCATCTAACAATTCTTTGTATAAGTAATTAGGGTCTGCTACCAAAGGAATACCCGAACTACCCATGACGGTAACAGGTCTAAAGATAGGCGGAAGCACAGGTACAGCGTCAAGGATCCAATCTTTAGGATGCAGCCCGTATTTCTCTGCACCCTTGAGGTAACCTAACCTGCGAATGGCATTGTCGCGTGCTGCTTTGTTGCTGCCGTTGACTTGCGCCCTAGCTACGTCGATCTCACGTTTGACGTTTAGTTCCGCCAAGGCTTTAGCTATTGCTTGAGGCCCTGTGCCATATCTGCCAAGGATATGCTCTCCGCCAATCGTGTCTCTAAGTTGTTGCTGCGTTAGACCCAACAAACGTCTAGCGGGTTCTTCCATCACAGGATTAAGAGTTGGCTCGGGTAATTCAATCTTGGCCCATTGTCTGCCGTTGTGTCCTCCAGTTAACTTTGGATCAAACAGACCGCCTGCAATAGGCTCCATGTTTTTATCAAAGCGAACTGTTTCTCCTGACCTAACAACACGATCTGCCGTTAATTGTTTAACGTCACTATTGGTCATGGCCATTACATTGGTTTCTTGGCCATTTGATACAACGTTAATACCTGCGGCTTTAAGTGAATTTACAAACTTTTCGTAAATCAAAGGCACCTTGGGTTCAATCGGCGTGTGTCCCTGCATGAACTGTGTCCAATACTCTTCGTTCTTTTGCCCGCGAATAAGCCCTGCGTCTCGAATGGTTTCTGTAGCACCGTGAGACAACAACGCATTAACGTCCAACATGGAAATACGCTTGGACCCCGACTCTCCGCCCTTCGCAGGAGCATCTTCTGACGAATATGCGCCTGACCCTCGACCTTGTCCCTTTGATTCCGCCGTGTGATGCAACTTCATGTAAAAACGATTACCAGTAGCAACGTTATTGACGTATTGATTTCTTGTCACGTCCATAATGTTTTCTGTGCCCTTAAGATTGTATTTCTTAAGTTGCTGTTCCGCCCATTCTGTCATGTCCTCGATGTCTTCAAAGTCGGGCACAGCAATAGATTTACCTGTCAGCTCTGCAATCTTGCCTAGCATCAATTCCACTTTTTGGGCTGGATTGGTTCTTGTCACAATACCAAGGGGATTTAGCAATACCTCAAATGGTCGGCCTTGAGAATCTGTGGGCATTTGATGGTCAGGAACAATAGCTGCGATAACGCCTTTGTCGCCATATCTACCACTCATCTTGTCACCCACTTGCGTAGGGACAATTGATTTGACCAAAACCACAGGACCGTTCTTACTCTGCACAATATCTGTCACAACACCGGGATCATGGTGTTTCCACAGTACAGACACATCCCCAAACGCTCTGGCGCCTTGTTTGTGAATCTTGTTCTGCGGAGATTCCTTTTCCTGCGCACCTAAAATCAAAGGCTGGTCATACGTTACAGTCTGTCCAACCTTGATAACGCCGTCGTCGTCCATCGTATCCAATAATTGCTTATCGTATTTCTGTGGGAACAAGGATATGTAATTCCTTTTCCCCATTTTATGTTGATCTGTTACTTCAAGTTCGTGTTGATACATATGCTCTGAAGACATGCGCTTAGCCATGCCTTCGGAAATGACGTTGGCGTCTTCAAAGTTGTAACCTTTCCATGGCATATAGGCAGTGCGAGCATTCAACCCCAGTGCCATGGCTCCGTCTTTATCCGTAAAGTTAGACCTGACAATTGTTTGCCCTTGTCTGAACATATCTCCGGGCTTCAAAGCCGTGGACTGATGCAACATTGTTTTGCGATTGAATGGATGGTTCTGAAACAACTCAACTTCGTCTTTGCTTCCATCCGCGTAGCGTAATTTAACAATACCATCACTTATGTCTGTAATCTGTCCGTCTTGGGCCGCTCTAACAGCACCCATGTGGACGCCAAACTCGTGTTCAAAGTCTTTAGTGCCTTTTGTACCGGGAAGAGCACCCCGCACAAAAGGAGCTTCTCCGTCTTTCAATGGCAACGCTTGTGTCAACATACGACTGGCCATAGCCATACGTTGTGCTTTGACCGCAGACTTAATAGGAATCAGATTACCTAGTGCTGAGAATGCATCTTCAAACGCTGGAAGTTCGTAATCAATTTCTTCTCTAGGCACATATGTGATTTTGCCTGATTTCATAGCAGGCACGCGGTTATCGTCGCTTTTCAACGCTCCGGGAAACGCTACGGCGACATCTGCAAGTTCTTGAGGAGAACGCCATACTGTTTCACCTGTCTTCAAATCCTTAAACTGAGCATAGATCTTGCCATCAGGTCCTTTACGGGCACCTCGAGCAATGTGAGTATCTACTCCTGCTCTCATGCTCTCTGGCGTGCGTACAGGATCCATGAATCCCATGTGAGAAGGTTGCACACTGCGAGCTTCATCGGGAATGGCATCCATGCTTGGGATACCACCTTCTCCCAAACGTGTGATCTTAGTGTGCTTATCAAGGATTTCGGCAGGATTGATTTCTTCAAGGTTCTGTCCAAGCCCTGAACCAAGAAGTGCCTGTTCAAGTTGAGGTGTCATTACTCCTGTAGGCATGCTTTTTAAACTGCCTTGGAATGACGCTTTGTAAAATGCAGCTCTGCGCATGCCCGAATGATCTCGTTCAACACGCTCACGCAACAAATCTTCCGGTCCGTGAAAAGTCTGATAGGCCAAATGGTCACGGTCATCCACTTCTTGTTCACCGCGCGACACCGCTAAAAGTTTTTTAGTCGTAGCAAGAATGGCGTCTTTGTTCATCCTGTCAAAAGCTGTGCCCAATGTTCTTTTGGTAACAAAGGGATCTAGCTCCATTCTTTCAAACACGTCCGTAAGCTTCTGCCGCGTCGTTGTTTCATCGCCTTCTAGGTCTTTGGCTTTGAGTAATTTGGCCTTAAGTTTTTGCACAACGGCAGAATCATTCTCTTTGTAATTAGCAGCGTAAATTTGATCTCCCCACGCTTCTTTGATTTCGGCGTCTGTGGCTCCCATAGATTTAAGCAAAGGCATCAAAGGCAATTCACCCTGTCCCAATTTAAGTTTGTACACATTTGTTTCTGGGTTGAGCATGTACCTGTGAGAAATGCCTTTGCCCGGTAATACGTTGGCGTGCGCTTCTAATTCTCCGTTAGATTTAATACGCGTGTAGATACCGGGTTTAAGTCTTTGCTGTGCCGTTAACGTGTACTCACTGCCATTGTGAACCATGGTGCCGTATTTGGTTACATAAGGCACATTAGCTAATACCTGATCGCGGGCATCAATCACTTGGCCCGTTATGTTGTCTGTAAGCTCCCACGTGCCCTTGAGACGGCGGCCCATGGTCTTACCGCCCAACACCGCATCTTTGTGCTGTTTGTTGGAATAGAGTTCAGGATCAATGTACCTAACGCCATTCAAACGCAATGTGTGCTTTTCGTTGGACAAAGGTTGCATGGCGGACGCTGCGGCTAACACAGAATCGTAAATAGCCTTGCGTGTGGAACTAACGTCCGAAAATGATCTGAGTTGATCCGCGGACGGTGATGTGAATTGCGGCTTAGGTGGTGCCGGTAAAATCGACATGTCACCGGCCATAGGAGGCACCGGTGACATGGCATCTAACTTGGCGGGTAAAGCACTCGCTGTTGGGCGAGCTGGAGGCAATATAGAATCCATTGTTTACACCGTATTTGAAATGATTACACCACGGCGGAGCGTTGTTCTTTTCTGGAAACTGGCCTTGAAATGTCAATAGGCTCAGCCGTTGCATACAACTCAGGTGGCGCGTGTTCATATCGAGCGCTGTCACGTTCTCTCAAAGCACGTTTCAAGGCTTCAGCTTTACTGCCCTTGCGCGTGTAGTCATATGCCAATGCACCTGTACCCAAACCAGAAGCACCTGCATAAAGCAAATAGAGCGCAGGCAAACCAGCTAAAACATCGTTAACAGCAGATCCCGTAGACACTCCCGGATAATTGGCTATTTTTTGAGTTAATGTTGAATACAGAGAATCTAAAGCTTCCCCTACTTCAGTCATTGTTGCGGTTGAAGACTTTTTCTCGTGAGGATCGTGTGACAACGGCGATGCGTAACTACTTAACAAAGCATCATGAAAATCACGTTCGGCTTTTTTTCGTTCATCGTCATGTGTTTTTTTAAGCACAGCATCTGTTAAAAGTTGCGTGCCTTTATACCCACCCAACAACCCACCACCACCAGCTAATGCTAGTGTCGAAAGCATTAATGGGTTGTCTAATATTGAAGGCGTACGTTCATTCGCACCAAATAAGTAATTAGACCAACCTTGTTCTTCAGATTCTTTAATGCGTTCAACGGGGTAC
>Ga0114981_10001359_pt1 | contig 16033 bp, 13 predicted proteins | sample S_140806_MF_Meta_FD_87028 | JGI IMG/M metagenome (GOLD analysis project Ga0114981, IMG submission 87028) | Freshwater microbial communities from Lake Simoncouche, Canada to study carbon cycling - S_140806_MF_MetaG | ecosystem: Environmental > Aquatic > Freshwater > Lake | place: Lake...
GGCCCAGCGGCGATCCCGCATCCCCTTGGACATACGCGATGCGTATCGCATGCTGACCAGCAGTTAGGTCAACATCCGACTTCTTTTCCGCACCCTCACCGTGGCTGCCATCGTAGTCGATAACTAACTTGCCATCTATGTAGAGCCTGGATGCGTCATCAGAGTCGAGGAAAAACGTCGCCTTACCGGCTTGAGGACTGCTGAGGGTTGCATCGTAAGCAATGGCGATGTTCCCCTTGCCACGCGCCGGAGCGACATCGAAGAGGGCAGGACTCAGAACACCATTCCCGGTTGACTTTGCCGCTGCAAAATCGGGGAAATTATTTCCATTGCTGGCGTAGGACACCCAGCGGACATCCGAGAGGTCACCATTTGCGATCGCATCCCGGTCACGGCGCTTGCCGTAGGCTGCCTGTAGCTCACCTAGCCGCTTACGTCCAACATCCCGGCGGGCATCAAATGCAGCAATTTCGGCATCGTAGCGGGTCTTCTCCGATGTCGTGTCGAAGACTGGCGATTCATCGGTCGGGCCGCCGTTACGGAAGTGGTTGATGCCTTGAAAGAACGAAAGCAGGCGATAATAGTCAGCCTGTGGAATCGGATCGATTTTATGGTTGTGGCAGCGGGCACAGTCCATGGTCAGACCCAAAAACGTCTGCCCAACGGTTGTGATCAGGTCATCAAGGCCATCGTAGCGTGCGAGCTCGGGATCCGTAGGTTCATCATCCCAAATGCCAAGGCGGTAAAACCCTGTTCCCGTGAGCTGCTCGGCTGTCGGGTTCGGCATTTCATCGCCAGCAAGCTGTTCCCGCATAAAGACATCAAATGGCTTGTCATCATTAATGCTCTTGATGACATAGTCCCGGAAGCGAAATGCATTCGGCTTCGGATTATCGCGTTCGTAGGAATTCGTTTCTGCGTAGCGCACGAGATCAAGCCAGTGGCGTCCCCACTTTTCACCGTAGTGCTTGCTTGTGAGCAGGCGGTCGATGAGGCGTGCGTAGGCATACGGGGACTTGTCACTAATAAATGTCCGGACATCTTCAGGCGATGGCGGCAAGCCCGTAAGGTCATACGTTGCCCGGCGGATTAGTGTGCGTTTATCGGCCGGTTTACTTGGCTTGATGCCAGCGGCTTCCATTTTGGCGAGAGTAAAGCGGTCGATGGGATTTTTCGCCCACGCTGCGTCTTTGACTTTCGGGAGCGCTGGAAGGCGAATGGGCTGAAATGCCCAGTGAGACTTGATTTGGCTGTTTATATCCCTGGATGACGCCATCTTTGAACCAGCAGGCCATGGGGCTCCCGCTGCAACCCAGTCGCGGAGAGCTTTCTGTTCGGCTGCTGGGATGGGTCCACTCGGGGGCATTTTACTTTTGCCGGTATGCGTTACGGCACTTGCGAGTTTGGTGGCCGTTGCGGCATCGATGGCCTGATCTAGGCGCACTCCGCCCATTTTGGAATCACGGCTGTGGCAGGAAATACAGCGTGCCAAAAGGACTGGCCGGACAGACTTTTCAAAGGCAGCGGTCTGGGCTGGCGATGGTGCTTTGGTTGGCGGCGCGCCGATGGTGGCACCGATACAGATGCCGGCTAAGCCACTCAGTGTGGCGGCGACCCGCCAGAAATCCCGTCGTTGGAACATGGCTTACGAGTATACCTTTCCGCTTACAAACCGTGTGACATTCTCCCAGCAACGGCATCGATTCTGACGATTCCATCAAAGAAATCGGCGGTTGTTTCAACCACAGGCAGGACAAACGTGAGGCTAGCACTCAAAAGCGTAAACATGCATCTCCTACGGCTTCCCATAAGGTGCTTAAACGAGTCTCCACTCAGCAATGAGAGCAACCTCCGTTGACACTTGTAGACTTGTCTGGATTTCTTGATGTAACTGCCGTTTGGGTCCCGATCCAGACACTGAAATCGTATACTAACGCCTGTGAATTCTGACAAAATCGTACACTTCATTGGAATCTGCGGGGCTGGCATGAGCGGCGTCGCACGCATCCACCAAAAAGCCGGCTGGACGGTAACCGGCTCTGATGAGGGCTTTTATCCACCGGTAAGCAACCTGATCACCCGCTATCGGATTGCCTGTGCGACGCCCTACGCAGTAGAGAACATTCCAGCTGGTGTAAACCGAATTGTGATCGGGCGCCATGCAAAGCTGACACCCGCTGAGTGTTCGGAGGTTGCCGAAGCCTATCGCCTACAGGCGGAACACGGTGTAGAGGTTTTGTCGTTCCCAGAAGCCCTCGCAACATTCCTTAAAGACACACATAACATCGTGGTTGCCGGGAGCTTTGGAAAGTCATCCTGTACCGCGATGTGTGCGCATGTCCTGCGGATTGTTGGCAAAGACCCGAGCTGGTTTGTCGGCGCGGATTCGATTGACCTTAAAGAGAATGGGCATCTGGATGAGTCAAATCTGTTTGTCCTTGAGGGGGATGAATATCCAGCTAAGCTTGGTGAGCTGACACCGAAATTCGCCTTTTATAATGCTAAGACAGTGCTGCTTACGAGCTGTGAACACGACCACTTCAATGTCTATCCCAGGGTTGGCGACTACCTGCAGCCCTTCCGCCAGCTGCTTGCAGAGCTGCCATCCGATGGCGGACTTTTCTGCTGTACAACCGGCGCCAACATTGAGCGCATTATCCAGCAAACCCGCCTCGTACCGATTTGGTATGGCGTGAAGCGAGATGAACGGACGACTTGGTGGGCCGAGGATATTCACTGCTCAGATGCCGGGATGCGCTTTCGGGTCATGAAGGACGATGTTCTCCAGTGCGAGTGTGAGCTACAGGTTATTGGCAATCATATGGTCGAGAATGCCATCGGAATTATTGCGATGCTGGCAACACGTGGAATTGCAGAGCCTAAGGCAACTGCTCATGCGCTCTTTGCGTTTCGTGGCGTGAAGCGGAGACTCGAACGGATCAGTCGCTTGGGGCACACGCCCATTTTCAATGACTTTGGAAGTTCACAGGCCAAGCTGCAAGCAGGCATCGATGCAATTCGCAACGCCTATCCATCCCGTCGCCTGACGGTGATCTTTGAGCCACACACATTTTCGTTCCGTAACCGCGGAGCCCTTGCGTGGTATTCAGATTTGTTCCGAGAAGCACACCGGGTTATCGTCCTACCACCGCCAACGCATGGTGCAGCAACCCATGACCAGCTGACGTGGGAAGAGATTACAAAGGCCATCGAGCGACCAAACCTTGAGACTGTCCCGCTCGACAACTGGGCTGGCCTCCGCCGCGAGATTGCCGTTTGGTCAGACCGCAAGCAGGATGTGATTTTGCTGGAGAGCAGTGGCGACTTCTGCGGGATGTGGCCGGAGCTTGAAGCGTGGGCTGCAAATAAGTAAAGGGGAGCAGTCGTAAACTGCCCCCTTCTGAGTGGAAAATCATTCGACGTTCACATGCGGTCTGGCGCAGCGATTCCAAGCAATCCAAGCCCTGACTTGATTCCTGTCGCGACGGCATCGCACAGCTTAACGCGGGCATCGCGTACCGCCGGGTCATCCGCACCGAGGACCGGGCAGCGGTCATAGAACCGCGCAAAGTCTTTGGCAAGCTCAAATGTCCAGTTGGCAATGGCGCTCGGTGCATACCGCGCTCCGGCATCCCGGACAGCACCCGTGATACGTGAGAGCTGTACCACCAGCGCACGCTCATCATCGGTGGTCAACACACTGGAATCAACGTTATCCGGAACACCGCCAGCTTTCCGGACGATATTGCAGCAGCGTGCATACATATACTGGAGATAGACGCCTGTATTGCCATCAAAGGAGAGAATCTTCTCCCAATCAAAGGCGATATTGCGTTCAGGACCCTGGTGGAGGTCGAAATAAATGACGGCTCCGAGCCCAATGGCTTCTGCAACGCGTACGATGTCATCCGGCTGGGAAACTTCAGAGCGGCCGGATTCCACCTGCTCCATGATTTTTTCTGTTGCGCGGCGAACCGCTTCATCAAGGATTTCATCCGCGAAGATGACATTTCCCTTACGGGTTTTGAAGCGCTCACCATTGGCGCCGGTCACCATCCCGAACTTGACATGGACCGAGCAATCAGCGATTTCGGTATAGCCCATCCGCCGGACGAACTCGAAGACCTGTTGGAAGTGCAGCCGCTGCTCAGCACCGACCACGTAGACATTGCGCGTCGGGGCGTAGGTGTTCCAGCGGTGGATGCACGTTGCGGCATCCCGGGTTTGATACAGCGTCGCGCCATCGGTTTTACGCAGCAGGCAGCTTGGATACTTGTCATCAAAGTGAACCGAGACAGCGCCTGATTCCTCGATGGTAGCGACTCCCTTAGCAATCGCATCATCCACAAGCGGGCCAAGCATCGGCTCAAACCAGGACTCGCCAAGCGTTGTGTCAAAGGAAATACCAAGCCGCTCGTAGATGGTGTCAAACTCGGTCATCGAAATGTCGACCAGTTTTTGCCAGATGGAGCGCGCCCAGACATCCCCTTCTTCAAGCTTGCGGAACCAGGCACGCGCACGGGTCTTCTTATCAGGATCCTCTTCGGATGCCTGATAGAACTCGGCGTACATCCGCATCATTGAGGCGACTGGTTCAGCATCCTCCCACGGGGGCGTCGGGCTATCTTCGATGGCCGCGAGGAGGTAGCCGAACTGGGTTCCCCAGTCCCCGAGGTGGTTGTCCCCAATGACGTTGTAGCCGAGGGCCTTGTGAATTTCATAAAGGGAATGTCCGATGACGGTGGTTCGAAGGGAACCAACGTGTAGTTTTTTGGCGATGTTTGGGCTGGAGTACTCAACGATAATGGTCTGTCCTGCACCAAGGCTGGGATCGTGTCCAAAGGCATCTGGGGCCGCGGCGATATCCGCATATAGCTGCGTTGCAAGCGCTCCAGTGTCGACCTTAAAGTTAACAAAGCCACCGGCGGCTTCCACGGAGCGGAAGAGTGTCCCCGTTGTCTGGATGGCATCCGCGATACGCACTGCGACAGCTGGGGCCGGCTGTCCTTGCTCTTTGGCGATGGTAAAAACGGCGAATGCGAGGTCGGCAAGCTCGCGCTGCTTTGGCTCTGCCAGCTGGATACTTGTGGCAGGGGCTATCCCTGTCGCCGCGATGAGGTCCCGTGCGCTGCTCCGCAGCAAATCGTAAGCATTTGACATAACCGTCTATCTTACCGAATACACCAGCAGGTCATCCCGCGCGCACTTCGCAAGTGAAGGACAGACAGGCCTTTCGTGTCAGAAAATCCAGTATGTACGTGATGCGTGCGGACCTAATGCTCTGGAACCATTTCACCCGATTCTTGGTCATAATAAACAAGTGACCTGTACGGGCGACGGGAACCAACATCGGAGTCGGTTCGTAGAGGATTGTGAGATACACAAATGACAGAATCTGCAAATACATTGTTTGAGCGCCTGATGCGTCGGCATCAGCGACAGGCGTACCACGTCGCCTACCGCTTGACTGGTAACCATGCGGATGCCGAAGATCTGGCACAGGAAGCATTTGTGCGCGCCTTCCGGTTCTTTGACACGTACCGCCGTGAACTCCCGTTTGAGAAGTGGTTGTTCCGTATCATCAGCAACCTGTTTGTGGATGACATTCGTCGCCGTTCCCGGATCAAGACAAAATCCTTGGACGAGACGATGATGATTGATGGCGAGGCTGCGCCTGCGATGGAAATCGCGGACAGTACGCTTTCCCCAGAGCGGCTTATTTTCCATGAGGAGCTTGATGACAAAATCCACTTCGCTTTGAATCAGCTACCAGTCGAATTCCGACAGACGGTGATTCTGGCCGATATCGAAGGCAAGTCCTACGAAGAAATCAGTGAAGCCCTCGACTGCAATATTGGAACCGTTCGCTCTCGTCTCCACCGTGGACGCAAGCTGATGCGCAAGCACTTGGAAGGTTTTTCGCTCTAGTACCTGGTCACCGCCATGTTCAAGTGTCGCAAGATTCAACCAAAATTATCCGCATTCATCGATGATGAGCTGCTTGACAGCGAGCGCGCCGATGTGGAAGACCACCTCACAGCTTGCGGCAGGTGTCAAAGAGATTTGGAGCAGCTAAATCGCACCAAGTCACTGCTCAAAAGCCTCGGTGCCGCCAAGTGCGACCGTGTGAAATCTTTGATTGAGCACAGTGCATCTCAGGCGGCTCTCGAGTTTTGCTGTAAGCCATTCCGTTTACGGACATTTGCGGCTGCAGCACTCTCGATGGTCATATTGTGGGCGGGCGCCGAACGCCTCAGTAATCAGGATAACCATGCGGGTCCTCCCGTGTCGCGTGCGGCGATGGTTCCACTTCCGATGTCAAGCCCGGTTGATCAAACTGTGTTCCGACTCGAGGTGAAGCCAAAGTCTGCAGTGGGTGGTGCACCTGAAAGCTATCCATGCGAACAAGGGCAGCCACAGTGCATCGATGTTCCTATCAGCCGCGGAACAGCGTACATGCCTGTTTCGTATAAACCCGGTAAAGCGATGTCCTTTGGGCTCGCAATCACCCATTGAGACTAATTAGGAGAAACCCTATGCCGAAATTCATCACCGGTTTACAGAAGCTTCCATTGCCGATCGTTGCAATCAGCTGCTCCCTCACCGCCATCGCGATGTTCCTCTCGACGGGCCGGCCCCTCCAAGCGGATGACCCCAAGCGCGCCCAAGCGGAAGACCGCGCCACGGCCAGCTCACTGGAAAGCGCATTTATTGACATTGCCGAGAATGCCGGTCCAGCTACGGTTAGTGTTCAGGCTGAAGTTACTGCACCCCGCGGAGGCGGTGGGGATGGTGAAGGCATCGACCCATTTGAGCTCTTTGGTCAGCCACGACGTCCCGGTCGCGGGCAGAGCCAGGATTCCCCTGCACCCCGCACGGGTACAAGCGTAGGATCTGGAGTTATCGTACGCGCCGATGGCTACATCCTCACAAATGACCACGTTGTTGAAGGCGCCAAGGATGGCAAGGTCACGGTCAAGCTCTCGGATGGCACTGTCCTCAATGGGACGGTCAAGCGTGATGTACGGTCAGACCTGGCAATCGTGAAGGTTGAGTCTAAAAAGCCACTTACAGCAGTCAAGTTTGCCGACAGCGGACGTCTGCATGTTGGTCAGTGGGCCATCGCTATCGGATCTCCATTCGGTAAGGAAAACACGATGACCACCGGGATCGTGAGTGCCCTCCATCGTAAATCTGACATTTCAGATGGTGTGACCGGACGCTTTTATCCATCCCTCATTCAAACAGATGCGGCCATCAACCGGGGGAACTCTGGTGGCCCGTTGTTCAATATCAAGGGAGAGCTGATTGGCATCAATGTTGCCATCTACTCACCAACCGGCACCAGCGTCGGCATCGGATATGCCATTCCATCCAACACCGCTAAATATGTCTGTGACCAGCTGATCTCCAAGGGTAAGGTTACTCGCGGCTCGCTTGGCTTGATCCCGCAGGACATCACCGCAGATGAACGTGGAATCGTGGGTACATCAACCGGTGCCTACGTCAAAGAAGTGGTTGTGGGCGGCCCCGCTGATAAGGGCGGTATCCAGGCTGGGGATGTGATCACGAAGATAGGTGGTACGCCGATCGTCGATGAAATCACACTGCGTGACACGGTCGGAAGCACCGCACCGGGTAGCAAGGTGGATATCAACTATCTGCGCGATGGTAAAGCACGCGCCACATCGGTGTCGCTTGGTGAGATCAAGGAAACTCAGACTGGTCAGGGGACAGCACCAAGTGCGCCCGGCAAAGTGAAGTCGGCAGTGGAGAGGTACGGATTTACCGTTACACCCCTCACTGATGATGACAAAAAAGAACGTGGCATCCCGAAGACCACGGTCGGCGTTCAGGTAGCGACAGTTGCCAATGGTTCCCCTGCGGATGATGCGGGCTTGGTTCCGGGTGCGATTATCACGCATGCCAATGGGACGATTCTCAACTCCATCACCGATGTCGATGCGATCCTCAAGGGAAACCCACAAACGGTTCGTCTTCAAGTGATCGGCGGCCGCTCGGAAGCCGCCGGAGGCTCTGGGCTGACACGGGGACTGATTGTGATCCGTCTTCGCTAAGGAATCGCACACAAACAAACCACCCACTGGGAGCACCCGGCGGGTGGTTTTTTATTCGATTATTTTCCTGCTAATCACGAGGCTTGACTCAGTTATCGCCTCCAAGGGATTGGTGCCAGCTTGGAATCTGCCCGAGGCTCTGGGCTGACACGGGGACTGATTGTCATCCGTCTTCGCTAAGGAATCGCACACAAGCAAACCACCCACCGGGAGCACCTGGCGGGTGGTTTTGTCTGTCAAGCACTGTTTGGCATAGCGCGATGAATGGTTGTCAGACCTCGATATCGCCGCGGTTTCGCCGAACGATGCGGTCGAGGACAGCTTCAATAAGGGGATCGTGGTCGACAGGTCGCGTCTCGATACGAAGCGCAGCGAGTGGCGTTGCAGTTTTTGGCCATTGATGACCAAGCTTAACCATGTCCTTTTCGGTGGTTACAACCACATGCGTTGATGCCATATCCGGTCCAGCCAGCAGTGCATCAATATCGGATTTCACATATGCATGATGGTCAGGGAATTTGACTTCCTTGATGATATTGAGTCCAAGCGTGCGGAGTGTCGTGAAGAACTGGTCGGCATCTGCGATGGCGGTAACCGCGATCACGCTGAGGCCTTTCATTTCATCCAATGCCCCCTGTTGGCCATCGGTGGAAAGCCAGCAAATCGGAACGTGACTGCTTTGCGTCACCCAAATCTCTGGATTGCGTGCTTTGATATCTGTTGTCAGCGTTGCAATGGACTCCGGAGATGCCTGGTCTGCTCGCGTGAATATAACGACATCGGCCTTGCTCAGGTGGCTGACCGGCTCCCGCAGTGGCCCCCGTGGAAGTAGCCAGCCATTTCCAAACGGCTGGCGGGCATCCAGAAGACAGATTTCAACATCCCGATGGAGCTGCCAGTACTGCATGCCATCATCCAGAACGATGACATCCGGCTGAAACTGCGCGACGGCGACATCCCCGCTGTCACGACGATTGCGGGCAACGATCACCGGCGTCCCAGGGAGGGACTTCGCGAGGTGGAGCGGCTCATCCCCCGACCATTCAGGATTGTCGACGCGTACGGCACGTAGATCGGAAACTATCATCACCGGGTCCACGGATTCATTGGTCCGACCATGTCCTCGGGAGAGTATGACGACGCGTAGTCCGGCATCCCGGAGTGCGCGCACAAGCCAAAGAGTTGTTGGTGTCTTCCCAGTACCACCGGAGACGAGATTACCAATCGAGATGACACAGATTGGGAGGATGTGCTGCTGCCGCATCCCAAGGCGAAATGGCAGCAGGTAGCACCAGAGGACAACCCGATGTAGAACGGCTAGTGGTGTCATGATGGCGCGGAGCCAAGCGGTGCGTGAGCTGGGCTTATTGAGCTCCCAGCTTTCTTCAATCAGATCAGTTTTCATACAATTTCACACAGGAACAAACCGATTGTACAGAATGCGTTAGTCTTCCGTTTGTCCGTGTGACACCAGCATCAATACGTGGGCAATGTAGCGCTCACTGACACCACGATTCGCATCGATGAGGGCGCGCGCGCGGGCACCAAGGGCATCCTGTTCCGATTTTGGAAGCGATAGAAACGTCTCGATATGCTGGCGGAATGCTTCTGGGCTGCCCACTTCGGTGGAGACGCCACTGCGCAGCGCGAGGTTTGCGATGTCCTTTTGGTTGTCCATGTGTGGGCCAAAGACGCACGTGATTCCCTGCGCGAGGGGTTGGAAGACGGACTGCCCTCCCCACGGTACGAGGCTTCCGCCGATAAACGCGATGTCGGCTGCCGCATACGCTGTCGCCAGCTCCCCAAATGTATCGAGGACCAGCAGCCAGCCCGTCTCCCCTTTGCTGCGTCGTGCCGCATCCGGGCAGACCTCGAGAATCGCATCCACACGTTCGATATGCCGCTGGGCGATGATGATGTGGAGGTTTGGAATACGATTGCGAAGAGCCACGCACTCGGGAAGGAGCTGCGCTTCCTCACTGCGTCCCCCCATGCGGTCTTCACGGGTGGAGCCAAGGATGACAACGGGCGCATCCGCGGGAATGCCATACGTCGCCCGCAGCGCCAGGCGTTCTGCGTGTGAAAGTGGAACAGATGACTCATCGAACTTTGTGTTCCCGACAACGCTGACTTTGGATGGCGCAGCACCGAGGCGCCGGGCCCGGTCAGCATCTTCATCGGATTGCATCAGCCACAGGTCCACGCCATTTATGGCAGGTGAGAGCAAATGGCGGAAGCGCAGCCAGCTCGTGAGTTTGGCATCTGAGAAGCGTCCATTGATGACTGCAACGGGAATTCCCATTCGCTTTGCGGTGCCGATAAAACCAGGCCAGAGCTCGGCTTCCATCAGGATGATGAGGCATGGGTAGATGGACTTGAGCGCTTTTACGGTGCACCATGGAAAGTCGATAGGGAATTGGATGACCTGATCGACATCTGGAACCTTGGATGCGACATCCCGCCCGGTGAGCGTTGTCGTGCTGAGGACAATCCATGCATCGGGGCGGGCTTTACGCAGCTCCCTGATGATGGGTTTTGCGGCAACGGTTTCACCAACGCTGACAGCGTGGACCCAGTAAACATCCCGTCCGGCAGGTGGCGTTTCCAAGTTTGTGCCAAAGCGTTCGCCGGCGAGTGCGCGGCTTTCCTTGCCTTGGCGGATGCGCCGGAGGTAGCCAAGCAGGATGATGGGCGAGAGCAGGGTGATGAGGACGGAGTACAGCAGAAACATTTTGGCGACTTTAGTCTAGCGTGCATGTGCGGGCTATGCCCAAGTGTGTGTTTTTTACAATGGGAGTTCCGACTGGTGTGCAGTGATCCACCCTTCGTGACTCGACAGCGGCTCGCTTGGTATAACCGCAAAGTCCAAACTGGGAATCGGGCGGTGCACTGGATTGGTTGGGAAAGAAACAAGAAATTCTCTCTGAAAAACACAAACCGACATCGAAAGACCTAGATGCCGTGGCTCGAAAGTGGCTCGCTTGGGATAACCGCAAAGTCCAAACTGGGAATCGGGCGGTGCATAAAGTGATACGACGCAGTCGTTGCAATCATTGCCGCGTTGTCCGTACACAAGCTTGGTGGTGGAATATAGCAGCGCATCCCCCGCCGACTACACGCTTCCTCCATGGCCTCCTTGAGGGATGTATTCGCGGCAACCCCACCCGCAAGCACAACCGTCGAACGCTCACACTCTTTGGCAGCGGCTATTGTCTTACGTACCAATACATCCACGACGGCAGCCTGAAAGGATGCCGCGACATCGGGGACTGGCGGGCAATCCGGTTTTACCAACGCATACTTCACGGCGGTCTTCAGTCCTGAGAATGAAAACGCATGGGCTCCGTGCATCAATGCACGTGGGAACGCGATTGCCTTGGGATCACCACTTTTTGCGGCTTCCTGGATACTTGGCCCACCCGGATATGGCAAGCCCATTAGGCGTGCACACTTATCAAATGCCTCACCAGCTGCGTCATCCCGTGTCCGCCCAAGCAAGCGATACACGCCGTGGCTCTCAACATCGAACAAGTCCGTATGCCCGCCCGAAACCACAAGCGCCGTCGCGGGAAACTCCATTTCCGGGTGCGTGATGAAGTTGGCATACAAATGCGCCTCGATATGGTGCACCGGGATGACCGGAATCCCGAGGGCTTGTCCGAGGGCTTTCGCGGATGTCACTCCGACGAGCAGAGCACCGAGGAGGCCGGGGCGGTTTGTGACACCAATCGCCGTGATGTCCTGAAGTGTGACGTTTGCTTCCGACAGCGCCTGTCGGATAACCGGAATCAGCAGCTCGACATGGCGCCGGGATGCAAGCTCAGGAACGACGCCGCCATAGCTAGCATGCTCATCCATCTGACTGGCAACGACCGTGCAAAGCAGCTTGCGGCCATCCTGAACAATCGCACAAGCCGTTTCATCACAGCTGGTTTCAATCCCGAGGACAATCATGGCATCACACGCACGGGAACAGTCTTCACACTGCTGGTTTCAAGCCCGGCGGCCATCGACCAAATCCGCACGGTATACGCACTCCCTGGCAAGTCTGCCGGCAGCCGAGCGGTAATCGCCCAAGTCTTGGATGCACCAGGTTCAAGCTTCTCAGCCGTAAGTGCCATGGTAAACATCATGCCTTTGGACCAGTGAAAAACTACTTTCCCACCGCCGGCGATGACCTGCATGTCAACGCGGCCGCCGTTGCGAAAGCGCAAAACATCGGCAGCACTGCCATCGTTTTTCGCCGTCAGTGCAAGCGAAATGCTTGCGCCCGGGGCTGCCGTTGCTGGAGCCTTTGCGGTAAAGGTAAGTTTTGCTTGCATCCCTTTATCCTATCGCTGTCATTACAAACCGCAGCGCAACACGCCGCCTGCTAACCAGCCTCATGGACAGCAATTTTGGCCTCAGCCCACCAAGCACGGAACAGGGTCGCATCGACATCCTGCCAAGCGATTCCAGCCTCTGACTGCAGCGCCTCGATATGTCTCCAGCGCATCCCAAACCGAACCAGCTGACGCCGCAGTGCCGTCTCGGCATCGAGGTCCGCCCAGCGCGCTACATTCACAAGCGTAAACAGGACATCCCCAAGCTCCGCTTCAAAGCGGTCACGGACATTAAGATCAGATGGATCGGCAAGAAGCGCATCCCACTCGACCATCAGCTCCCCGAGCTCTTCGCGGCACTTGTCCCGCAAATCAGTCGCATCCGGCCACTCAAACCCAAGCTTCACCGTCCGCTTACTGACTTCCGTCGCAATAGAGAGTGCTGGAAGCGCCTGCGAAATGCCATCGAGCGCGCTCATCGCACCCGTAATGCCCTTTTCTGCCTTTTCCAAAGCCTTGATCGCATTCCAGTTTACGAGGACGGCTTCGGCATCGTCGGCCTTGGCATCAGCAAAGATGTGCGGATGCCTACGGATCATTTTGGTGCAAATCGCATCGGCGATGTCCCCAAGGGTAAACATCCCGCTCTCGCGCCCAAGCTGTGCATGGAATGCAATCTGCAAAAGAACATCCCCAAGTTCATCCACAAGCGATTCCGTATCATCCGCATCGATGGCTTCCGCGACCTCATACGCCTCCTCGAGGAGGTATTTGCGCAGCGTCTCGTGGGATTGCTTGAGGTCCCATGGGCAGCCCGTTTCCGGATCGCGGAGGCGGGCCATGATTTCGCTCAACGTGTTGATGTCCGCCGGGCGCTGCTCACGCGGGAGTGCCGGGACAAAGATGGATGTCAGATGATTAACAGGAATTCGGTCGATGCGTACGAGTGCGACGGCATCAACGCGCTCGAGATCCGGAACACCCGCGGCGGTGATGACATTAACTTGCCAGTCATCCGGGAAGCCAGCATCGAGGAGAGCTAGTTTGACATCCGAAGCGATTTCCTGATCATGGACCTGATACAGGAGGATAGGGCCATCGGTGCCGAGGTTAGGATCCGCATATGGAAGCGCCGTACGCAAAAGGTGGGCATCTATAACATGGAGATGATCGACTACTGGTGACTGAATGGCTTCCAGGCAGGCATCTACAAACGATGGCGCTCCGACAATCTTGATGGTGATGTGTTCGATGGCAGCCCGTTCGAGCAGGATACGCACCGTGGTTTCACCGACGAGCGGGTGTCCGGGGACGGCATAGACAATGTCGCCACGGGTGGCATGCGTACGGAGCACTCGCTCCACGATGGCATCGTAGGTCTCTTCGAAGGTGCGTCCGCTTTCATATTCGTCATCGAGGGGGATGACATTTGCCAGACCTCTGGATGCGAAATGTTCAGCGAGGGGTCCTGCTTCGACGCAGGGGTGCCGCTGTGTGCGGAGGAGGATTGGAAGGGTGCTGGTTAAGAGCGTATGGGCCTTGGCCGGGAGTGCGTTGACATCCCCTGGACCAAGACCCACACAATAGATCACGAAGGCTTACTTACCTGTTGGAGCGGCACCGGCTGGTGCGGCGCCTGCTGGCATACCCGCTGGAGCGCCTGTTGCCTGCAGAGGAGCCTGAATCTCGTTTGCTGTTTCCTTGATGCCATTCCAGACAGCCGAAACGCCGGTGTCCTTGGTATCAAAGGAAATGGTGCCCTTTTGCTTGAGGATTTGGGTCCGGAGGCCGACATTTGCCGGGTCCATTGCCTTCTGTTGAATCAGACCGAGGCGCACGAATGCCATTTCCTGATCTGGTGGAAGGCTGAAGGCTGGGATTTTTTTCTCAACACGAATCCATCCACGGAAGGTCTGTGTTGGGCTGATGACCCAGTCGACTGGTCCAATGATGGTTCCTTCTGCAGCTGCTTCGACCTTAGAAGAAACGCTCTTTGGAATAGAAGCATTTGGAAGAACCCGAAGACCGGATGTTTGTGTCAGCTCTGGGATGATGTTGAGCTGCTTTGCAGCGGCTTCAAACTTCTTGGCATCGGTGCCGGCGGCTTTGACGACCGTCTCGGAATCAGCCATATTCTTTGGGTCACGAAGGATGAGGCGGACTTGGGTGCGTGGAGGCAGCGCCATCATGTCCTTCATCTTGGTGTATTGCATTTTGACTTCGTTCTCATTGAACTTGATCAACTTTGCAAAGACGTTTGCTTCGGCCAGCTGTCCGCGGATGTCATCCTTCATTTCAGCAGCCGAGATGCCCTGCTTTGCAAGCTGGGTGTCATAGGTTTTGCCTGGGTTGATGTTCTCAAAACGCGCTTTTTGTGCATTGAAGAGCATGTCGACATCGCCATCGGATGGCGTAACGCCCATCTTCGCGGCTTCCGCCATGATGATGCGGTTGGAAACAATAAGGTCGACGACGTATTGCTCGGTTGTCAGGGATGCGCCATTTGGAAGCGAGACAGGTTGTCGCTCTAGCTTCTTGATGTATTCATCCTTGGATACCTGTTGTCCACCGACGGTGAAGTATGACGATTCGCCACCACACCCGGCGAGGGCGAGAGCCGTAAACGCAGCCCCTACGGCTGCAAACGTGACACTGCTGTTCATGGAACGCTTCAAGGGGATTCTCCTCACATTAACGGTGTGATTGACCACACCACGCATCTGATACTGCAATTACCTTACCAATCAGGGGTTGAGTTCCAAATTCGCAATCAATTATAGTAGCAATCCGATCGAATCAGGATACAGCCGATATCTAAGAGTCACCAACGGAGGTTGATTAAGGTCGATGTGACCTAAATATGGAGTCGCTTCCAGTGACCCCGCTGATACATCCAAGCCACGACAAGCCCCTGTAGCATCGTTGATAGAGTCATCGCCCACCAGCAGCCAGTCGTCCCAAACATCACGAGTAGTACATACGCCAGTGGCAAACGAACTCCAAAGTTGGTCACAGCAACAGCGATTGTCGGGTCCCGTGTGTCCCCTGCGCCTTGGAGCGCGCCGGAGAGGACCAGCGCGGGCGCAAGGAAAGGCTCACTAATGAGGGCAATTTTGAGGTACGTGACCACCATTTCAATCAGCGCTTCGCGATCGGCTCCCGTCGCAAACTGCTCGGCAAATGGCCTCGCGAAGAGTACGAAGACAATGCCCATCACGGACATCACACCAACGGCCTGCCACATCGCCATCCAGCCAGCAGCCGTTGCACGCTTGGCATTCTGCGCACCGAGGTTCTGACCGACAAATGCGGTGGCTGCGATTGAGTATGCAAAGCCGGGCATAAACGCGATGGACTCAGCGACGAGACCAACACCGAGCGCTGCAACACCGATTTCGCCTGATTTGTTCGCAAGAATACCTTGCAGAAAGAGCATCGAGCTTGTCCGAAGCAGCTGCTGTCCGCCTGCCGGGACCGCGATCCGATTAATGCGCTGCAGCCAGTCTTTCGGTATCCGCAGGGTCGTGAGTTTAAGTCCCTCTTGCAGAACCGAGCCTCTCAGGAAAAGGTATTGAAGGGCTGTTGCGACGATTACGGAGCAGCTGTACGCAACCGCGCCGCCGACAACGCCCA
>Ga0114981_10001376_pt1 | contig 15981 bp, 9 predicted proteins | sample S_140806_MF_Meta_FD_87028 | JGI IMG/M metagenome (GOLD analysis project Ga0114981, IMG submission 87028) | Freshwater microbial communities from Lake Simoncouche, Canada to study carbon cycling - S_140806_MF_MetaG | ecosystem: Environmental > Aquatic > Freshwater > Lake | place: Lake...
GGCCTCGGGCTCGTGGCACTCACGGGCTGGCATGGCTGGGACTCCGTCTGCGGCATCGCCATGGCTGGGAACATCATCTGGACGGGCTACGGCCTCATGCGGCAGAGCATCGGAGGCCTCATGGACACCGCCGATCCAACTTTGGATGCCGCCCTCGATGCCGCGCTACGCCGTGAGACCAAAAAGCACGGTCTGCGCTTCCACGCCCTGCGTCATCGCGATGCGGGTGAGATGCATTACGTCGAGGTGCATCTGCTTTTCGATGATGGAATCATGCTTCGCGATGCTCACCGCATCGCCACGGAGATCGAGCATGCCGTGCAAAGCAGTGTGGAACATGCGGTGCTCATTACCACCCACCTCGAATGCCAGGGGGATCACGATGAACTCCACCAGCACGGTGAGGCGAGTGATCCAAACTCCAAACGCGCATGACCCCGCTGTCCACCAAGGCTTTGAATGATGATGCGCTGCCTTGGAAGGTGACGGTGCTCGATGAAATCGGCTCCACCAGTGACTGGCTGAAGCAGAATGCCACGAATGCGCCCATCGGCACGGTGGTCTTTGCCGAATCTCAAACGGCCGGGCGAGGGCGGCGTGAGAATCGCTGGATCGCCCCGCAGGGCAAAGACCTGATGTTTTCGATGCTTTTGAAGCCGGAGGCCTCGTTGGCTAAATGGCCGCGAATCACCACGCTGGCCGCGTTGAGCATCTGCAAGGCTATCGAGGCTGAGCTGCCACTTACGCCACGCATCAAATGGCCGAATGACATCTATCTCGATGGCCTCAAGACGAGCGGACTATTGGCGGAGACCGTCTCAGGCCGTGACGGCATGGTTTTGGTGCTCGGCATCGGTTTGAATGTGAACACGCTCGACTTCCCACCGGAGCTCAGCGCCACTTCGTTGCTGCAAAAATTGGCTTCGCCGGTTTTACGGGAGATCGACCGCAATGCGCTGGCTCGCCGGCTGCTGGGATGCCTTCACGCGGAGTTTCAGCGTTTGGAAGATGGCTACAACGAAGCCATCGCAGAGGTCCGCGAACGGAGCTGGCTCATCCATCGTCAGATCCGTGCTCAAACGCCTCAAGGAGAAGTCTTTGGCCGCGTGCTCGATCTGGATGAAGAAGGCCATCTGCTGCTGGAAACCGTCGATGGAGCTGTGCAGACGCTGGCGAGCGCCGATCATGTGCGAGCAGTGCGCTGAAGACTCACTTTGCCGTGCCTTTGGCCTGCTCGGCAGACCAGGCATCAATGGCGGGGATGTCGAGAAGGCGAAAGCGGCGCTGGATGCGCTGTTCGAGGGCGATCTGCGCATGCTTGGCCACTTCCAGGGAATCGTCCTCTTTGATGGCGATGATGAGTTTGGCATTCGTTTCGGGTGAATCGCTGCTTTTGAGCAGGATGGCGGCACGCACGCGGACCTCCCAAGGCTGCTTCGCATCGGCGAGGAGTTTGAAGAGATGCGTGGGCTTCAAATCAGCCTCGTATTGGAGGTTCTCTCCTTTGAAGAGGTCCGTGACCGGAAGGCGAAAGCCTGGGTCTTCCCGCTGATAAAACTGGATCATGCGCACCACGCGGAGGTACTCGGCCTGCGCAGCATCCCGCAGATGTTCCGAGCCGGAACCACGGATGTATTCGACGAGAGTTTCGAGCGGCTTGCGGCTGCCAGTGGCGATGGCTTCATCGGCGTAAGCGGTGATACGGTTGCGTTCTTTGAGCTGGATGAACTCTGCCTGAGTCGGCGTGATAGTCGAAATCATCTCCGCCATGCGCTCGACGCCCGGCTGCCTCTGACCATCCAGCAGACTGACAGCCGCAGCGGCATTCGTGCGAGCAGCAGCGACACGCTCGATGGTCTCGCGGAGCTCTTTCTGCGTGCTCAATTGATCCCGCCGCCAGGCATCGAGTTGTTTTTGCATGGCTGCGAGTTGCTCCTCGATCTGCGAGGACTTTCCAGCGTCGTCTTTCGGAGACGCGGGAGCCGCTGCCGGAGCCGCGGTCAGATTACCGAGGCGCTCATCGAGTCTTTTGCCACTCATCTGCCAAAACACAGCAGCGGTGATGAGCGTGATCACGAGCGAAGCGATGAAAAAACGCGGCGCGGTATCCAGACGACGCGCATTGACAGCGGGGCTGGCGGCGGCGTTTTTCTTTCCCTGATGCTGATCATCCCGCACCACATCGATGACATCCGTGGAAGGTGATTTGGAGGAAGACGAAGAGTCTTTGGATGGCTTGGATTTGGAGGGGCTGGCCATGCGAGTGTGTGAAGAAATGGTTGGCGGATGAATCTTGCCAGGATCGGGGTTCCGGGCAAGCATGCTTGCCCCCCCCCTGACACATGCCAGCCGATTCGTCCAGCCCCGCGCCTGCCGCCACGCCCCAGCCAGACTCCAGCCTCCTCTGGAAGGCTGCCCTGGGCGTGATGGGCATCGGCTTCATTCTGCTCTTTGTGGCGTGGCCCTATCAGGAGTGGGAATTCGGCTATCGGATGAGCGTACTTCACGGCTGGTATCTGTGGGTCACGAAGTATGCGGACTGGATGTTCTGCCTGTTCGTGCCAGTGATCACGGGCGGGCTGGTCTGGATGCGCCGCTCTAGCCTGCGGGGCCTTCCCTGGCGTGGACACTGGCTGGGCGTGCTCCCCCTCGCACTCGGGCTATTTCTTTACTGGGTCGGTTTCAAAGCGAACACGGGCTACCCAGCCTTCCTCTCGATCCAACTCGTGCTCGCGGGCTTCATTCTGCTCCTCGGAGGCCGTGAGTGGATGCGGGCACTGTTTTTCCCCTGGCTGTTCATGTTCTTCACCTGGCCAATGCAGCCGCTGGAGGACTCCGTGGCCTCGCCGCTGCGTCCACGCACCGCCGCGATGACGGCCAAGATGCTCAGCCTGCTCGGCGTGCCCTCCATCAATGAAGGCAGCGCCCTGCAATCCGCGCCGGATACGGCCCGTGGCACTGAGACAGGCGCGGCCTTTAGCCTCGATGTGGATGCGAAGTGCAGCGGTATCAATTCGCTCTTCGTGCTGATGATGATCTCTGCTCTCCTCGGCTATCTGGCGCTGAAGAGCCCCCGCTCGCGCCTCATCCTCTTCATCTGCGCCGTACCGCTGGCGGTGGCGGGGAATGTGGCACGACTGCTGATGCTGGCCTTTGGCAGCATGTGGTTTGGCTCGGATTTCGCCATCGGGAAGCGCATCGGCGAGCATCAAGAGATGTCCTTCTTCCACACGATGGCAGGCTTCGCCGTCTTCGGCGTGGCGTTGGCAGGCATGTTTGCCATCTGCTATGTACTGGAAGGCCGCGAGATGAAAAAGAACCTCGCCCGTCATCAAAGCCCGCGTGCAGGTGGCAGCGCCTGGGTGGCCATTCCCCTCCCCCGTCGCACGTTGGCGCAGCTCGCCGCTGTGTTTGTGCTGCTGGCCGTGACGCTCGGCATCTGTGCTGGCACGGACATCCGTTACCTCGTTTCACGCGCTGGCGTGACGCTCGACCTACCACTCTCCGTGGGCGATTATCAGGGGCGCATGGTCGGCGTCACAGCGGAGGAAAAAACGGGCCTCGATGAGGGCGTGAAGCTCGAACGCTGCAGCTACCTGAATCAGAAAAACCGCCTCGTCACCGCTTCCGTCGTCCTCAGCGGGCATTTGAAGCGCTCCCTGCATCGCCCGGAGGTATGCCTACCTAGTCAAGGGTGGAGCATCGTCGAAAGCGTGCCCGTCACGATCAACAAGCCGGATGGCACCTCTTTCGCGGCCACCTACCTCCGCCTCGCCATCGATCGCATGGATGAAACTGGCCACCGCCTCCGCCAGCGCGGTGTGAACATCTACTGGTATGTCGGCTCGGATAACACCACCTGCGCCTCGCACTACAAGCATGTGGCCGACACCTACCTCGACGCCATTTTCCGCAATCTGAACCACCGCTGGGCCATGGTCTCCGTCTTCATGCCCATCCCGCCAAGCGAACTGGAAGGACCGGAAGGCATGTTCGCCGAATTCACCGCCCTGGAGGATACCCGTGATTTTGCCGGCATGCTCCAGCCTCTCATCACCGCGCCCGAAAAACTCACCACCAGCGAGTGAGCCGAGGTTGAAACCACATCTTGCAGACCTGCGGTGCTGGCTTAGGCGTGGTGGCACTCCCATGAGCGATCCCACCTCCGAAACGCCCCCACCTGCACCGGATACTCCCGACGAGGAAAAGCCCAAAAAGCCCGCTTCCGCAGAGGAAATCAGCCAGAAGCTCGAAGACTTCATCAAGAACACGCTCGGAGGTCAGGTGCTTTTCACCCGTATTGATGGCCCCATGCCACGCGGCAAGGGTGAGACGGAATCCAAAGAGGGTGACGGTGAGCCAGAGAAGGACACCAGCATCGGTTTTTCCTTCAATTTCAAACCGGCGGATATCAAAGCTCACCTCGACCGCTTTGTGATCCGCCAGGACGAGGCAAAGAAGGTGCTGGCTACGGCAGTGTGTGATCATTACCACCATGCCCGCATGCTGAGGGAGGATCGCGAGCAGCACCCGGACTCCACGCCGCTCGAATTTTCGAAGCAAAACGTCATCATCGTCGGCCCCACGGGCGTGGGGAAGACTTACCTCGTCAAACGCATCGCGGATCTGATCGGCGTGCCGTTTGTGAAAGCAGATGCCACGAAATTTAGCGAGACCGGCTATGTGGGTGCGGATGTGGATGACATGGTGCGTGACCTTGTCTCCAAGGCGGATGGAGATATCGACCTCGCGGAGCACGGCATCATTTACATTGATGAGATCGATAAGCTGAGCAGCGGCACGGAGCGTCTCGGACGCGATGTGAGCGGGCGCGGCGTGCAGACGGCGCTGCTCAAGTTGATGGAGGAGACGGAGGTGTCGCTCTATTCCCAAAACGACATCCGCAGCCAGATGCAGATGATGTTTGATACCCGCAAGGGACGCACCGGCCGCGAGGTGATCAACACGCGCAACATCCTGTTCATCGTGAGCGGTGCTTTCTCTGGCTTGGAGAAGATCATTGAGAAGCGCACGAACCGGAAGGCCATCGGCTTTGTCTCGGCGGGCGATCCTGAGCGCACACCTGCCGAGCATCTCTTCCGCGATGCGGTGACGAAGGATTTTATTGATTACGGCTTCGAGTCGGAATTCATCGGCCGCCTGCCTGTGCGGGTGGTGTGTGATCCGCTGAGCGCGGATGACCTTTTCGCCATCATGAAAACGAGCGAAGGCAGCCTCATCCGCCAGTATGATCGTGAATTTGCCGCCTACGGCATCAAGTCCGTCTTCCATGATGAGGCGCTGCGCGAGATCGCCTCGCGAGCGGCGGAGGAAAAGACGGGGGCACGCGGCCTCGTGACAGCCTGGGAAAAAGTGCTGCGTGATTTCAAGTTCGAGATGCCCAGCCTCGGCCTACCCGAGCTGAGCATTGATGCGGAGCTGGTGCGGCATCCCGCCGCCACGCTGGAGCGCCTCCGTGCAAAGGCGACACCTCTTGAAAGCCAGCTCGATGAGGCGCATGCGCATGATCTCATGCTCTGGGCCGATGAGTTTTTCAATCAGCACGGCTTTGACCTTGAGTTTGAGCCTCCAGCGATGGCGTCAATCGCGGCGCGTGCGCAGCGTGAAGGGCTCCACATCGCCGCGCTCTGCTCGAAGCTCTTCAAAGACTACCCCTTTGGTCTGAAGCTCGTTTCGAGAAGCGCAAATACGACGAAGTTTACCATTCCGCCGGAGGCGGTGGAGCATCCTGATCCCTGGCTGAGTGAACTCGTCGTGCAGGCCTGCCGCCCTCCTGGCGAAGAAACGGGCACACCTGTCAGCAGCGAATGATGGCTCAGCGCCCGGTGAGCTTGTTCCAGAAGCTCCGGGGCTTCGGTTTGGCCTGACCGGGCTTAGGCGCCTCACCACCGGAACGTTGCGGTCCTGCCTCGGAAGAGCGGGAACGCTCAGGACGGCGGTTTTGCTCCTGATGACGACGCTGCGGCTGCTGGCGCTGCTGCGGCTGGTGACGACGCTCGGGCCTGTCAGGCTCCAAGGACTGAGGGGCTGCTTTGTAGTCGAAGTTTTCCGCCCGCTTCCGCGTGATGCCACGGCCGATGAAGCGCTCTAGGCGGCGGAGATCATCCAATTCATCGGAAGAGACAAAGCTGATGGCATCGCCAATGGCCTGCGCACGGCCGGTGCGGCCGATGCGATGAACATAATCTTCGACGATGTGTGGGAAGTCGAAATTGATGACGTGGGAGATGCCGTCCACATCGATGCCGCGAGCGGCAATATCGGTGGCAACGAGGACGCGGACACGACCGGCCTTGAAATCATCGAGGGCCTTCAAACGCTGGTTTTGCGAGCGGTTGGCATGCAGCGTGGCGCAGCGCACGCCGCCCTGCTCGAGCTTGCGGGCGATTTTATCCGCGCCGTGTTTGGTGCGGCTGAAGACGAGCACCATTTGCAGCTTTTCATCCTGAAGCAGATGAGAGAGCAAATTGAGCTTCAGATGCTTCGGCAGCTCATAGATGTGCTGCGTAACGGTCTCCGCTGGATTGGAGCGTTTGCCGATCTGCACAGTCTTCGGCGCATGCTGAAACTCGTGGGTGAGAGATTCGATCTCCTTCGAAAGCGTGGCGGAGAAGAGGAGCGTCTGGCGCTTGCGGGGGAGCTGCTGCACGACGCGGCGGATGTCTGGCAGGAAGCCCATGTCGAGCATACGATCGGCCTCATCGAGTACGAGGTATTCGAGCTTGGAAAAATCCGCGCAGCGCTGGCCCATGAGATCGAGAAGCCGACCCGGACAGGCGATGACGATGTCACTCCCGGCACGCAGCGCGTCTTTTTGAGGTTTTTCGCCCACGCCACCATAAACCTTGGCGATTTTCAGTGGAAGATGCTTGGCATAAGCGAGCACGTTTTCCTCGATTTGAGCCACCAGCTCCCGCGTGGGAGCGATGACGAGCACGCGAGTGTGACGGCGCTGGCCTTCAGGCTGCGGGTTCGCGGTGAGCTTGGTCAAAATAGGCAGCGTGAAGGCGGCGGTCTTGCCCGTGCCGGTTTGTGCGATCCCGATAAGGTCGCCACCATTAATGATGGCCGGAATGGCCGCCGCCTGAATCGGTGTGGGTTCCGTGTAACCGGCTTCTTGGATGGCGGTGAGGATTTGCGGCGCGAGGCCGAGGCTTTGGAAGGGCATTCACATCCATAAGCGTATCATGTGCAGATGCGAGCGTTTATCTGGGGGGAATGGTGGAGTGATGGAAGAGTGGAGTAAGGGCGAGGCCATGGTCTGAAACCCATACTCCAGCACTCCGATACTCCGCAGCCCCACCTGTTACGCGATGATGTCCTTCACCACATTGCCGGCAAGATCGGTGAGCTTATAGTCACGGCCAGCATAGCGATAGGTGAGCTTTTCGTGGTTCATGCCGAGGAGATGCAGGATGGTGGCATGCAGGTCGTGGATGTGCACTTTGTTCTCGGTGGCGTAGTAACCGTAGTCATCGGTGGCACCGTAAGCCATGCCGCCTTTCACACCGCCGCCAGCCATCCACATGGTGAAGCCGTGCGGATTGTGATCACGACCATCGGTGCCCTGAGCCACGGGCGTGCGGCCAAACTCACCGCCCCAAAGCACCAGCGTATCATCCAGTAGGCCACGCGCCTTTAAATCACGCAGCAGACCTGAGATGGGCTTATCCACCTCGGCCGCATTTTCGGTGTGGCCTTTGAGCAGATCGCTGTGCTGATCCCACTGCACAAAGCCATCGCTATGCGTAACCTGAATGAAGCGCACACCACGCTCGGCAAAGCGCCGCGCCATGAGGCACTGGCGGCCAAAATTTTCCGTCACCGGATCATCGAGACCGTAGAGTTTCTGGGTGGCCTCCGTCTCGCCCGCGATGCCCTGGATCTCCGGCATGGAGGCCTGCATGCGAAAGGCCAGCTCGAAGGACTCGATGCGGGCTTCGAGCGCGGCATTTTTGCCAGCGGCTTCGAGATGGCGGTGATTCAGATCGGAGGCGAGATCGAGCTGCAGGCGTTGCAACGAGGTGGGCGTGCGTGTGTTCTTGATGTGTCGCACCACGGCCTGATCAGCGGTGACGCTGGCATTGCCCAGCGGCGTGCCCTGGCACCACGCGGGTAGGAAGGCGCTGCCCCAGTTGTTCACGCCGCCATGAGCGAGCGTGGGACAGATGGTGAGGAAGGCGGGCAAATCCGTGTTTTCCGTGCCGAGGCCGTAGCTCACCCAGGCACCCATGCTGGGACGCACAAAGGTATCGCTCCCAGTATGGAGCTTCAGCAAGGCACCCCCGTGAGCTGGATTCGTGCCGTGCATGGAACGGATGATGCAGAGATCATCCACGCACTGCGCCACATTGGGAAAGAGATCACTCACCGGCAGCCCGCTTTGTCCATATTGACGGAACTTCCACGGCGAGCGGAGCAGATTGCCGGTCTTCGCAAAGGTCACACGTGGCAGCGCAAAGGGCGGAGGTTTGCCGTGATCACGATCAAGCAGTGGTTTCGGATCAAAGGTGTCCACCTGGGACGGCCCGCCCTTCATGAGGAGGAAGATGATGCGCTTCGCACGCGGCGCGAAGTGTGGCTGCTTGGCTGCCAGGGGATTTAGCGAGGCCGCCGATGCTTCTGATGCCATCAAGCCATGCAAGGCGAGCATGCCAAAACCAGCACACGAGTGGCTGAGCATCTCGCGACGGCTAAAAGGAATCGCAGGGCAAGCATTCATCATACGTGCTCATACGGCGTGGTGGCATCGTCTTCTATCGCAGGAGCCGTTCATAGCCTCTCCGTGAAAAGGCGAAGGCGAGGGTGGTGGGGGGGAGCAAATCCAGTGCCACAAATGACTTATACCTGGATGTTCCCAATCTGTTCACAACTCATCCACACACCCATTCATACTCACGCGCCAGTTCTTTTAAAATGTTTCACCATCAAAGAGAAATAATTTCAAATTTTTCGACAGTAAATGGTTGTCTCAGTGAGTCGTCTCGACATACAAAGCGGCCCATTTAAAAAAACTTTCTCCTGTGCTTCAACCGCACGCGATGTGAAGCCTCTCATCTTCCTTTCCCTCAATCACTCACTGCCCCTCCACGCGCCGGAGACCACCCAACAACAACATGGAGATCCCGAATGAAAGCCATCCTCAAGACCAACAGCCTGCCAAAGCCATCTCCGCGCCCGATCTCTTCACTCTGACCCCCACCTTGTGGGATCGCGTTTGCGAGGTGCTCCTCGAACGTCTCGGCGGAGATAACTTCCAGCGCTGCTTCAGCGGTGCCAGCGGCCGCATGGCTGATGGCGGTCGCTTCGTGGTGACGGTGCCCAATCCGATTCATCAACTGTGGATCGAGAGCAATTACCTCGTCGCCGTGACGGATGCCGTGGCGCAAGTGACTGGCGAGCCTGCTCTCATTGAGTTTGCCATTGCTTCAGAGCCCTCTGCACCTTCCCCGGCGCTCTCGATGCCTTACATCAAGGCCGCCCGAGTCGCCTCCCCCGAGCCTTCTCCGATCCGCACCTTCGCCGAAGCCGGGTTGAACGCGAAATTCAACTTCGATAGCTATGTGAGCGGCACGAACACGAGCTACTCGGTGGCCGTGGCACGCGCTGTGGCTGAAAAGCCCGGACGCATCTACAACCCTCTCTTTTTCCATGGTGCCACCGGCCTCGGAAAAACACATCTTCTCCAAGCCATCGGCCAAGAAGTGCTCGCCCGGAAGCGCAACGCCGTCGTGCGCTATGTGACTAGCGAGCAGTTCACCAACGAATTTGTCGACTCCATCAAGCGGCAGACCTTTTCGCAGTTCCGCCAGAAGTATCGCAAGCTTGATGTGCTACTCATCGACGACGTACATTTCTTCGAAGGCAAGGACAGCACGCAGGAAGAGTTCTTCCACACCTTCAACGAACTCTTCAACAACGCCCGCCAGATCGTCTTGGCGAGTGACCGGCCGCCGAGCGAGATCAAAAACCTCGAAAGCCGCCTCGTCTCCCGCTTTGAATGGGGTCTCACCACGCAGATCCAGGTGCCGGACTTTGAAACTCGCATGGCCATCCTCCGCCGCAAGCAGAGCGATTTCAATGTCACCCTCGATGGATGGCTCCTCGAATTCATGGCGCAGCGCATCCGCTCGAACGTGCGCAAGCTTGAGGGTGCCCTCATGCGCGTGGCTGCCCACGTCTCGCTCGAAGGCCCCGTGCAGACGGAATCCGCCCTCGCCGCCCTTCTTCACGATGTGATGGAGGACGATGCCGCCAAGCAAGTGACCGTGGACCGCATCCAGCGCATCGTGGCCACCTCCTACGACCTCCGCGTGAGTGACCTCACCGGCCCCCGCCGCCCGAAAAACATCGCCGAGGGCCGCCAGGTGGCCATGTACCTCACCCGCACCATGACAAAGCTGCCGCTCATCCAGATCGGCGAGGAATTCGGTGGCCGTGATCACGGCACCGTCATCCATGCCTGCAAGGTGGTGACCAATCAGATTCAAAATTCGCAGGACTTCCGCCGCATGGTGGACAGCCTCGCCGCGAAGGTTCGGGAAAGCTGATTAAAAGCCCTCTTGCCGCTCCAAGCAGCCCGCGAGCATCCTCGCGGCAGTCAATGTTCGCGGTTGAATGTTCAACGTTCGGGGTTCTAAGTCATCCTACCCTCATGCCAGATTCCTCCGCCCTCAGTGACGCCCTACAACAGTCGCCGAACAACCTCTCGCTCCTGCTTCTGCATGGCCGCGCCTGCCTGGAGCAGATGAAGCTTGATGAGGCCAGGGCCGCCTTTGGTCGGGTGCTCGAACTCGACCCCGATCACACGGATGCCCACCTCGCCCTTGCCAAGGTGCTCTTTCTAGAGGGAGATACCTCGGGAGCCGCCGTTCGCTCCGAACGCGTCCTCTTCATGGAGCCTGAGAATGCCCAGGCGCATCTGCTCCTATCCCGCGTATACCTTGCCGAGGGCGATAAAAAGAAAGCCGTCGAACACTTCGACTACGCCGCCCAGATCGACGGCACCGTGAGCGATCCCACCCTCGAACGCGAGCTCGGCCGCACCGTGCGTGACGCTCGTAAAGCCTCGCCCGCGCCCTCGCCTGATTCCAGCATCTCCGAAAACAACTCCGGCGCCGATACCGAAGAGTTCGGAGACGAGGCATTCATCGATGCTCAGAGTGATTGGCGGCCTGAAACCTTCTTCAGCCCGGATGATCCAAACCGCAGCACCTTGAACTTCGATGACGTGGGTGGCATGGAGGAGCTGAAGGAAGAGATCCGCCTCAAGATCACTTACCCGCTCCAGTTTCCTGATCTCTACAAGGCCTACGGCCGCAAAACCGGCGGCGGCATCCTCGTCTATGGACCTCCAGGTTGTGGCAAAACGCTCATCCTCCGTGCCGTCGCTGGCGAGGTGGCCTGCAATTACCTCGTCGTCGGCCTGCACGAGGTCTTTGATCCCTATTACGGCAACCCCGAGCGCAACCTCCACCAGTTCTTCGAGATCGCCCGGGCCAACGCGCCCTGCGTCATGATTTTCGACGATCTCGACAGCCTCGCGCAGGACCGCCGCCAGATCCGCGAAAGCCAGATGCGCAGTCTCGTGAACCAGTTCCTCCATGAGATGGATGGCATCCGCAGTGAAAACCAGCGCGTGCTCGTCATCGGTGCCACGAACCAACCTTGGGCGCTCGATCCCGCTTTCCGCCGTCCAGGCCGCTTTGACCAGGCCATTTTTGTCCCACCGCCGGATGCACCGGCTCGTGCGCAGATCATTGATCTCCTCGCCAAAGACAAGCCCATGGCCGACTTCAACACCGGATCCCTCGTCGAAGCCACCGTAGGCTTCACGGGAGCCGATTTGAAATGGGTCTTTGACCGCGCCGCCGAGCTCGCCCTTTCCGCCGCCATCCACAGCGGCAAGCCCGTCCCCATCAGCCTTGAACTTCTCCTCACCGTCGCTCACAAGCACACACCGAGCACCGAAGGATGGTTCGAAGGCGCTCAGACGCATGCGAACGATCATCCCGCTCCAGATGGCTTCTTCAATGAGGTCCGCAAATTCATGGCGGCCCCGTCCAGCTCCAAAAAGGAGCGTTGAGCGAATCGCATTTGATAGTGGTACCGGCGGTCGGACTCGAACCGACACTCCCGAAGGAACAAGATTTTGAGTCTAGCGCGTCTACCAATTTCACCACGCCGGCACATCAAAATGCGAAGGCAGCCGATTTAGCTGCTCGCCATGCGAATGCAAGGTTTTTGACCTTCGATTCAATCGTTCGAGAACCAGCCCTTCACCTTCGAGAAGAAGCCCGGCTTGCCCTGATCGAGGTTTCGGGCGGCGGGATCAGGGGTCGTCGCAGGGATGGGAGCGGGCACTTTTTGATCCCAACCGCCACCGATGGCCTTGATGAGGCCCACGGTGGCGATGAGGCGCTGGCCGGCGATCTGGGCCGTGGCACGCTGCGTGGTCAAGGTCATGCGATTCGCCTCGATGACATCGAGATACGGGCTGGTTCCAGCTTCGTAACGGGTTTTGGCCAGCTGGGCGGCCTTTCCGGCGCTGGTGCGTGCCCTTCCCTGCGAATCGGCTTGGATGCCGAGGTTGCGAATGGAGGAGAGACTGGATTCCACATCGGCGAGAGCACCGAGGAAGGCCTGACGGTAGCTGGCGAGAGCCTCATCGTGGATGGCTTTCGATTTGGTGAGGTTCCAGCGGTTCTTGTTCCCGGAGAAAAGCGGCACCGTGATGCTCGGCCCGAGGCTCCACATGAGCGAGGTGGGTTCAAAAAGGATGTCGATGTCCCCACTCTGAAAGCCTCCACGGCCCATCAGCTTGATGCTCGGGAAGAATTGCGCTTTCGCCACGCCGATGCGGGCCGTGGCCGCTTCGAGCGCCCGCTCGGCCTGGGAGATGTCCGGGCGGCGTTCGAGAAGATCACTCGGCATGCCGGTGGGGATGCCGGGAGGTGAGGAGATCGTGCCCGTGGCCGCTGCCACCTGAAAACTCGACGCATTTGTGCCGATGAGAATGGCGAGCACATTTTCGAGCTGATCACGCTGTGCCTGAAGCGCCGAAATCTCCGCCTCGGCCGTCGCCACTTCCGTTTCAGCCTGTGCCTTTTCCAATTCGCTGCCCGCTCCGGCCTGCACGCGTGCGCTGGCGATTTTCAGCGCCTCGTTTCGCCAGCCGACAGCCTCGCGCACGATGCGCATCTCGTTGTCGAGCGTGCGCAGCTTGAAGTAATTCATCGCCACCTCAGCCTGAATGCCGAGGAGCACATTGTGAACCGCATCCGCCGCCGCCGCCGCGTCGGCCCGGGCACCTTCATTTTGGCGGCGAAGCTTCCCCCAAAGGTCAAGCTCCCAGCTGAAGTCGAGCGGCGCATTGTAAGCCGGACCATCATAACGCATGCCATTCAGCGGAAACGGTGACGGCATGTTCTCCGAGGTCTGCTGCGTCTCAGCGGTCAAAGGCAGGCTGAGCGCTGGAAAGAAGTCCCCACGCGCCATGCGAGCTGCCGCACGGGCTTGATCGAAGCGTGCGATAGCCGCCTTGAGCTGCTGATTGTTCGCCGTGGCGGCGGCAACGAGTGAATTGAGCTTCGAATCACGAAACACCGTCCACCACGAACCTTTCGGCAGATGCGCCGAAGGCGTGGCCGCACGCCAGGTGACACCTTTGAACTTAGGCGGCGAAGCCGTGGCCGGACGTTCGTAATTCGGACCGACCTGGGCGAATGCCGAAGCGGTGAGTGCGAAGAGAAGGAGGGAGCGCATGACTGGAATTAATGAGAGGTGGCGAGTGCGGATGCAGGAAGTTCGGCGGATGCCTTCTTCCGCTTGTGACCGATCATGACGAGCACATAAAACACCGGTGTGAGGAAAAGGCCGAGGAAGGTGACGCCGATCATGCCGCTGAAGACGGCGGTGCCCATGGCTCGGCGCATTTCAGCACCGGCACCGGTGGAAACGACGAGGGGATATACACCAGCGATGAAGGCGATGGAGGTCATCAAGATCGGCCGCAGACGCAGGCGGCAGGCATCCAGGGCGGACTCGAGCGGCGTTTTGCCATGGTCGTATTTCTCCTTGGCGAACTCGACGATGAGGATGGCGTTTTTGCACGCGAGGCCGATCAGCACGATGAAGCCAATCTGCGTGAAGATGTTGTTGTCGCCTCCCATGTAATGCACGCCGATGAGGGCAAAGAGCAAGCAGAGCGGCACGATCAAAATGATGGCGAGCGGCAGGCGCAGGCTTTCATACTGGGCGGCGAGCACCATGAAGACGAGGAGAATGCAAAGCGGGTAGATGTAGATGGCCGTGTTGCCCGCGATGATCTTTTGGAACGTCAAATCGGTCCATTCGAACTCGAATCCGCCTGGCAGCGCCTCTTTGACGATGCTGGCGATCAAATCCTCGCCCTGGCCGGAGCTGAGCGGCGGCAGTGGCGAGCCACTAATATCGGCGGCGAGGTAGCCGTTGTAATGAAACACGCGATCCGGGCCGAAACTCTCGTTCACCTTCACCAGCGAGCCGATGGGCACCATCTCGCCAGCCATGTTGCGCGTTTTGAGCTTCGTAATGTCGCCCACGTCATCGCGGAACTGCTGCTCGGCCTGCGCGACGACCTGGTAAGTGCGTCCGAAGCGGTTGAAGTCGTTCACGTAAAGGCTGCCGAGGTTGATTTGCAGCGTGTCGTAAAGATTCGCGAGCGGCACGCCCTGCGACTTGGCTTTTTCGCGATCCACGTCGGCTTCGAGCTGCGGCACGTTCACGGTGTAGCCGGTGTAAGTGAGCCCAAATTTGCCAGAACCCATCGCGGCACCGATCAGTCCCTGCGTGGTTTTGTAAAGCTCCTCGTAGCCGCGATCACCACGGTCTTCGATCATCATCTTGAAGCCACCCGCGGTGCCGATGCCATTCACGGGAGGTGGTGGCAGCACGAGCACGAAAGCATCCTGAATGCTCATGAACTGGCCGTTGAGCGCACCGGCGATGGCGGCGCTGTTGAGGTCGGGCGTCTTGCGTTCCTCGAAGTCCTTCAAGCCAACGAAGACGATGCCACTGTTCGGGCTGGCGCTGAATCCGTGGATGCTCAGGCCGGGGAAAGCGATGGCGTCCTTCACGCCGGGCTGTTTCATCGCGATTTCGGACATGCGGCGCATCACCGCGTCCGAGCGATCCAGCGACGAACCTTCCGGAAGCTGCGCAAAGCCGATGAGGTAGGCTTTGTCCTGCGCAGGCACGAAACCCTCTGGCACAATTTGAAAGCCCTTCATTGTGGCCCACACGAGTCCGCCATAGATCATCAACGCGATGATGCTGAAGCGGATCGTGCGCTTCACGATGCCGACATACACATTGGACGACCACTCAAAGAATCGATTGAAGGGCCGGAAGAACCACCCGAGCAGCAGGTCGATGAGCTTCGTGAGAATGTCTTTCTTGTCGTGGTGGCCTTTGAGAAGCAAGGCGGACAGAGCGGGTGAAAGCGTGAGCGAATTGATCGCCGAGATGACCGTCGAGATGGCGATGGTGACGGCGAACTGTTTATAGAACTGCCCGCTGAGACCGCTGATGAAGGCGGTGGGGATGAAAACCGCGCAAAGCACCAGCGCAGTGGCGATGATCGGGCCCGTGACCTCCTTCATCGCCTGCCGTGTCGCTTCGACCGGCTTCAAACCGTTGCGAATGTTTCGCTCGACGTTTTCGACAACAACGATGGCATCATCCACGACGATGCCGATAGCCAAAACGAGGCCGAAGAGGCTCAAGTTATTGATCGAGAAGCCCAGCGCGTGCATCACGGCAAAGGTGCCGACCAGCGACACCGGAACGGCCGCGAGAGGAATGATGGAAGCACGCCAGGTTTGCAGGAAAATGACCACCACGAGCACCACGAGCAGAATCGCCTCAATGAGCGTGTGAATGACCGCGTCGATGGATTTATCGACAAATACGGTCGGGTCA
>Ga0114981_10001377_pt1 | contig 15974 bp, 25 predicted proteins | sample S_140806_MF_Meta_FD_87028 | JGI IMG/M metagenome (GOLD analysis project Ga0114981, IMG submission 87028) | Freshwater microbial communities from Lake Simoncouche, Canada to study carbon cycling - S_140806_MF_MetaG | ecosystem: Environmental > Aquatic > Freshwater > Lake | place: Lake...
ATTGTAATAACCACATGAAATATTAAAGCATGCTATACCTACATTTCTTTTAGATAGTGCACCTGCATCTGTTGCAACACCTGTACATTCTTTGTATTTATAGTTCTCCAATATAGGCTTTACAAAATCACTAAACTCATCATTAAATAGTTTTACACCATTTGAATGGTTTATGAAATCTTCATTACCCTTTCTATCTGCTTGACCTATAAACATACAATCATCAAAGAAAGATAAATCAGCTTTATAAGATCCAATACAGCCAATTTCTTCTTGTAGGAAGAATGCTATCTTAATGTTATCTATTGCATCTAACAAGCTTAAACACATAAATACACCTACTAAATCCATTTGTTACCGTAAAGGCTTTTTATCCTTTACTTCTTATAGTTTCCTATAAGTTCAGCATACATCTTCACCCTACTGACTGTAGGGGCTGCTCACTCTTGGAGATATTTTATTCTTGTTAAACAAGGTTCAATCTCTATGCGTTACGGAGTTCAAGATTTTTTAATTCCCTGAGTTCCCTCGGTGTTAACATAGTATCTTCAAATTTTAATTTCTTTCTTTTCAAATAAAACACAGAATTATCATAAAAATAAGAATACATTATATGTATGTCTTTTAAGTTTGATGAGGCTAAATTAAAAACATTTCTTGTATTACAATTATATACTTTTAAATTTATTTGTAATAAATTATTTAAATATTTTTGCAGTTCAACAAGAATGTTTTTATCATAAGATGTTATTCTAAATACACTTTTAGCTCTTGTGCCTATAGGTCTATCAGACCTTTTAGTTAAATTATTAACACAAGTACCATCTGCATCAAAATAACCTCTTATAAAGTGTTTCATCAAATCATCATTTAGGTTGGGTAACCCTTTTGATGAATATGTTTTTCTATAACCATATCCTATATTTACCAAATCTTCTACTAATGTTTTTGAATAAACAGTAAAAGATAAAGCTGGACTACATTTATAAACTTTATCGTTTTGTACTATATCTAAAGGCTGTGTTTTATACAAAGGTCTGGTTGATATGTATTCTTGACATAAATTTAAAATATATCCATCTTTTTCTGAAACTGTTATTTTAAAACAATATTCTTTACGACTTTCTCTATAACTTACACAACCATCTCCTAAATAAAAACCTAGTAAATAAGATTGTACCTCTGTTGTTATATTCTTAAAGAAATTTTCATTTAAAGGGTATTTTCTCATAATTTATTTGCATTTTCACAAATGTACAAAATTATTTTATACCTAATACGTTAGTCTCCTCCGATTTTGAGCAGTTTTTTACTATTCATTACTGAATAGGGTGACAATTTAGTCTATCACCACCTGTACCTATCTGTCTAGCATTATCAAATGCCATTAGATAATCACCATTTGCAACAATAGTTTTATTGGGATTATACTTATGTACTTGATCTAAATGGCTAACTATACATGGGTAAAGATCTGCTTTACCTTTAGTAACATAAATATTACCATGTTCATCTTCATCTACAGTAAAGGATTGATCTTCTAAGCTTTCTAAGTATTGTTTAAGTGTGGGTATAATTTGTTCTTTTTCTTTAGAAGATTCAGACTGCCAGCCTAAAATTTCAATTAATAATTGTTTGTTAAACATTTTGTGTGTCTTGGTTTTGTTCTCGTTGTGGTACAATGTTAAAATAATCTAGTATTGATTGAGGTGTGATATGTGTATAACGTCCAGGATCACTAGTTCTCACCGTATTTGTTACAGTATTATCATCTAAATTAGGATTAGCGTACACATTGGATATATCTACTAAATCTTGAGTAACAGCAACAATTGTTTCTAGTTCTAACTCTTCATCAGTATAATCATCATCATCATCTAGATCAAAATCATCAAAATCTTCATCCTCCTCTTCCTCTTCAGGAACAAGGGTTGGACTATCTAATGTTACAACATCTGTATTTAATGTAGGTACACCATTTCTATTACTTACTAAATCTCCATTATAAACTGAATCACCAATAATTACATAATTATTAATATCAATAATAGTTTCACTAACAGTACAACCAAAAGTATCTTCAATAGGTAATAGACTAGCTTGCATTGAATTTGCATTAATAAGATTAAAGTTATCTATATACGGAAGTTGTAAAGAATTAGTAATAACAACTGCTCTAGTTGTAAAAGCGTTTATAAACTTAGTTGAAAGACTAGCGTTTGCCAGATTATCTGGTATATACTGAAGATCTACAATATAGTTTCTATCATAGTCTAGCAACCAATAAACAGGTGACATTGCAGTAAAGTCTTTTTTATCTTTATGCTTTCTAACTTCATATATATTTAGAAAACCATTCTCAGCAGCATACTTATGAAATAAAGAAACTAATTTACTGTTAGAAGTATAAATCCTATCCATAATTTTAGTACCATCTGTTGTAGTCCACAGTAAAGCTCTGCCTATAATTGAGTCTGAACCAGGAGGTTTAGCAATAATAAGGCTTATATTACTATTCTTATCATAAAACTGTACAACAGCTTGCTTATCATCATGTTTCATACATGAAGTACCTAGATCACCAGTATTAGTAAAATAACTATTAACAGCATAATACTTAGAAATATCTGAACCAGTTACTATACTAAACATAGATGGATCATAATTAGATAACATCTTATTATACTCTATGTATTGCTGCAAAACTTTAGGATCATGCTTTGGAAAAACTCTGATCATAAATTTAGATAGTGATATTGTTCTTGCATGATTACCAAAAATATTCATAGAATTATCTTCATCTAAATCAATATTTCTTCTATTATAACCATTATTAAGTAACACATCATAGAACTTATCTTTAGTTACATAAACAAAAGAGTCAGTAGTAAACTTTATAAAATGATAAAACTCATCTAAGTGTTTACTTAGTGCATGACTAATATCACTACCATATAAACTACCTGAAAATACATCAGTTACTACAGTTGAAAAACCATCTATATTAGCAGTAGGTAGATTAACAATTTCTCCTATATTGAAATAACTTATAATAGTAAAACGATCATCTTTCTCTAAAATACTATAGTCTACTTCATAAGAGTCTGTTGCAGATATTCTACCATTAGATTTAGTATAAGTTTTCATTAACAAAGACCATGGTATATTAAAAGTATCTTTATATGAAAGCTGGCTTTTTTTAAAGCTAGTTCTTTGACCTTTATTATACTTAGCGTTATCCCAGTTACCATCTGACCAATAATTACTTATTGTAAGTACATACTGAAAAGTATTATCATCAGCTCTATGTTTTTTGGTTACTGATACTCTATAATACTGTCTACCATCAACAACTCTATTATTTTTTAGAAAATATACAAGCTCTCCAGGTAATTTCATTTCTAAATCATCACCTGAGTTATAAATTTTTATCTTTCCCATAATATTAAATAAAAAGTACCCTACACATAAGCATAGGGTACTATTGTTTATTTATGAATTAGCTAAATCAAAAAGGTTACCATAAGAACCTTCAGGGTTAGTAGTAGCTACCCACTGATCATTTCTATAGGTAACATAATACTTAGCTGGTGATTTCTTCTGACCTTTAACTTTAGCAAACAATGCTGCTACAGTTGCTGCATCAGGAGCAGTAATTTCTTCTTCCAAAGTTACTTCATCTTCTGCTTGTTGTGCATCAAAAGTCATTACACAGTCATTAAGGAATGTAAGATAAGAATCCTCAATAGATGTAATTCCTATACATGCTTCACTTGCTTTTTTATTAGCAAAATCTGCATTCTTGATGAAATTTACATCAAAGTTTTTACTTGCAGTTGTAAGATATTGACCTTCTTCTAATCTTGCTAGAATATCTGGTTCAACATTTAGACCTAGTGTTTCTGCAAATGCTACACATGCTTGTGCAAGTGGTAAATTGTCTACATAAAAGATTGCTCTTGTCATTTTAATTTTAATTTTAAACTTGTTTGTTATAATATTTGTTTATTTGTAAATCATCTGGTTCAGGTAATTCAAAGAATTTACCAGATTCAGGTTTAACATAAAGACCTTTTGCTATACCATCTCTTGATAATCTGTTCTTGATTATCTTCAACATTAGCATTCTGTCTTTAAGTTTAGTAATATCATAGCCTAAAGATGTATCCATATCTAATTTATATGGACACATTAGACCTAATGCTATATCACAATCTTGATAAGGGTTAGTTGTGTCTTTGAAATCACCTTGAGAAGGAGATAAATCTACACCTTTAAACTTCTGCCTATCAATATTTGACATACCTTGGTTGAATTGCTGCAGTACTATTGGAGTAAAACCAAAGATATTTCTCAATAATACAAAGTACTCACTCATTTTATCCATTACCTCTTTTGTCTGGAATCCTCTCTCTTTCTTTAATAGGTATAAGTGGTCTAATGCTACAATGTTATAAGCATTTGGATCATTAGGTTCATAGCCTACTATTCTTTTCTTAATCTTTTCATCATGGTCTTTGTAATCCTCATAAATGATTTTACCATTATCAGTTGCAAATTTCCATAACTCATTAAAAATTCCAGTTGGGTTAATAGACTCAAATCTAAAATGAATACTATCAGCCATTTCTTCCACCATAGGAATAATTCTAAATACTACTTCTTTCTCTTCATCTGTCAATCTAAAATCACCTAGACCTTTGATTTTTTCAGGGGGAATAACTATTCCATACATTTGATAGATTAGAGATGATGTCCAATTGCACATCTTAGTAATCTTATCTATCTCAAAGGAATAGTAAAATACATTACACTTAACATTAGTATCCATGGAATCCTTCAAAGCATTCCTTACCATATAATCTAGTAAAGTAGTCTTGTATGTACCAGAACTACCACCAATCAAATAATAAGTACTTCTCTGAATACCAAAGATATACTTGTTAAGTCCACTAAAACCGTTTGATAAGCCTGTAAATTTACCTGCCAGACCATCATTTACTCTTTCTGCTAATAAGCTCATATTCTCTCAACTCTTTCTGTGTCAGTTTCTTGTAAATCCAAATCAGCATACTTGTCCCAGGTCATTTGATTAAACCAGGTTCTAATATCCTGAAAAAAATTATCACTGCCACCTTTCTTTCTAAGAGATTTCTCTATCAAGAGACCTCTATACATTCTTTCACCTACATTAGGATTATTCTTAAGAAAATGTTTGTACTTACTTAAGCAATGATTACCATCAGCAGAATCAATACTCTTGGATTTCAACACCCTAGTACCTACTTTATGAGGATATTCATCATAAGTTCTTACAAATAACATCATTTCATCACTAGCTTGTGGAACTACTGCAAGAGAACCTTGCTTGGTTATTACAAATTCTTCATCTATATAACCTAATTCCATTAGAGTATTAAAATCTAATGTTCCTTCTAGCTTAAAATGCTGTATGTGTAAATACATTAATTCAAAAGGAGTTAACCCTAATTCATTACATCTGTCAGTATCAATTAATATCTTCATCTAAGTCCTCCTCTTTTAAATCAGTTAGTTGTACTAATGACTGACTCATCAATAAAATAGACTTAGCAGCCTTTTCTCTATCTTGTTCAGATAGTGAGAAATCTAAATATACTTCTGTATACTTAGACTCAAAAAACCTAAGAATATCTACTGCAGTATCAGCAACAAATAATAGAAACTCCTTATCTCCACCTTCAGTTTTACCTGATGTGAATAAAGCAATTCTATCATCTTTAGTATCAAATACTGTCATTATATCAGTACCTTCTTGTACATAAGACAAAACTTCATAAAAAGAATCTTTATCTTCTGTAAAATTATCTGAATAATCAGATATGTTATCTAATCCTACTATTGTATCAACAATACCCATGTGTTCTGTACATTATATCATACTCATCCTCTTCTATAATCCTTTCATCAAACATCTGTTTAACATCTGCTAAATCAACATCTTCCTCATATACATCCATTAATAGATGTTGTACTTTTTCTGGAGTATCACTCCACATGCCAGGATAAACTGATTTTATACAATTTATACAGAATACTAACTCGTCTTTTGTCATAGGTTTTTAGAATTAATGAATGTTATTTTTTGTTTATCTAAATTTTCAGAACACTTATTCCACCATACTTCATCTTGTGTGCCTATAGCTACCAAAATCCATATAATAGCTTCATGGTTAGGTCTGAATCTTACAATCCTACCCATTTGCTGTATAATATTTCTTTCTACACTATTTACTTGAATCACTATAGCAGAATCTAGATCTGGTATATTCTCACCTTCATTTAAAGCTTTAACACAACTAAGTTTATCTATCTTTTTAGATCTTAACTTAGCTAAGCTATCACCTTTAGATTTAGAATGAAAAGTATCTGAACACATCTCTTCAGCTTGAGCTATTGAATGACAGAAGATTAGACTTCTATCATTTATTAAATACTTATCCCTAATTAACTTAGCAACATCTGTTTTAGATTTAAGATTTCCTAGAAATCGTTGCCTGTTTAATTGTGCAAACATAGCTGCTTGTTGCTTACCTGCATACTTAAGTGTTAAAATCTGTTTAGATAGATACTGATAATGATTGTACTCAGTGGTCATAAAAGGTTTAACCTTAGTACCAGCTTGTACATACTTATTAGCATTATCTAACTGTATTTCAACAAGATTAATTTTGTAAGGAGCAACAACACCATTCTCTACAGCTTCATCCAATCTATACTCATAGATTACAGGACAGTGTAGTTTAACTAACACCTTCTTAATCTCATCAGATGGTGGTGTAGCAGATAAACCTAATACTCTATCATAGGTGTTCTGAGCAAAGAACTTTGAATTGTTTTCTGTAATATTCTGGAGCTCATCTAATATAATGAGATCATAATGATTACCTTCAATCTTGTTTAATGAAACATAACAATACCTATCAAGAAACTTGTAGTATTTTGTCATTTTCCATTTCTTAAACTCATCTAACCAATTCTGGTCTCTTAAGCTTTCTGTAGGAACAGCTAGTAGTATCTTAGGTTTCTTGATACCTAGTGTTTTAACTAGATACTCAATAGCCAACAATGCTACTTTACTCTTACCAGAGCCTGTAGCCATAGCCAATGATCCTTTACAATTATTATCTATCCAAGTCTGTAAAGCATCATTTTGAATCTCATTTTTCTTAGAAATCATCCTTTCTTATAGATTCTATGCATAAATCCTCAAGAACAGTAATACAGTCCTTACCTTTTTCACTACACCAATAGACTAAATCTAGATTATCACCTTTTGTAATGTCAACATGGCTAATTTCAATATCATCAGAACAACCTGGATAATCATCAGTCATAGCTTCACTCTTAACATATATACCAGATACTTCAAGTACTAGGTCACTGCTTAGCTCTAGCTTAATTGTTCTTAATTCTGGAGTGTATATAGGTCTATACATTGTATTTAGCTTTAATAGAAGTGATTAATTCATCTAAACTAGTAGAGTCAATACTAGACAGTACTATATCATTGTAAATAGAAGTATGACTAGGATGAACTTTTGTAGTAACATTAAAATATCTTAATGCTAAATTTTCAATACAACAATCACTCATAGGTTTGTGATTAAAAAATGCAGAGTTAACTTTCATAACTGCTTTACCTAAATCAGTTCTTAGAAACTTGTCAATAGTTTCTTGTTTAAGAATCTTGTTTTCATCTGAAATAATTTTAGAAATTTCATTACCAATCTTGCTAGTTAAAGCATCTATTTGTGTCTTATTTAACTTGATCATTTTAGTATTTGTTTAAGTTTATTGTTTTTGGTTGTAATAGTGTTCTTTTGTGTTCTTTTTTTACATTAGGATCCCTATAAGTACCTTGCTTAAATATAATAATCTGCTTCCTTTTCCAACCATGTATAGAGTGTCCCTTATACCTAGCTTTAGAAAAATCAGGATTACAAGATGTAATTACCACAATTAGCAATATGACCAAATATTTCATTACTTGGCTATTCTAATCTTCTCAGTCTTTACGATCTTATGGGTTAGTACTTGTTTAGGGTTAATTTCATTTTGCTTGTAAAGCCACTCTAGTTTATAAGGATCCATTTCAAAATAGTTCCAATAAACATTTAACATAGTGTCTTTACTGTTATCATCAAGGGTTACTTCGATATACTCTTTTACCAGTATATTCTTATTACATGCTGTAAATAGAAGTAACATTACTAGTAAGTATTTCATAATACAAAGATACTGATTAATCAGTCATAATTATTGGTGGTGGTGTCAAGTCTGGGTATAATACCTGATTCAATCCAAAGTTTACGGTGTTTGTTGTAGCTAAATAGTTCTGGTTAAACACTCCACCAGCATCAGCATTAGTAATAGCATCCAAGAATGTAGTACCTCTCTGAGCAATGTAAACTGTACTGCCTATTCTTTCAAATGAACCTACAAACATTCCTACATTTGCTGCAAGAGAAACTCTAGTACTTGCAGGATTAGCATTATTAGTATCATAACCATGGATATTTAGTCCATTGTTATAACCTATATAAACATACCTTGCATTCTCTGAAAACTCACAACCATAAGGTCCTATAAATGTAGAACTTAACAATCTCTCATTATCAACAACACCTGTTTGATTGTTAAAATCATACAGATATACTCTATTAGTACCATAGTGGCATATTACTAACTTACTACCATCAGATGATATTTTCATACATCCTATACCATCTGATATGTTATTAGTTAAAACATACCCTGTTAGTGAAAATGTCCAAGCAGTTAAACCTGTAGGAGTTAGTAACCATGCTCTAAATAGACTATTAGATCTATCTTTAGTAACTATCCAAATATCTCTTCTATTACAATGATAAGTAAATGTTAGCTTTTCAGTAGCTTGATATGCTATAGGTAAGCTTTGATTCTTACTTACAACATCACCAAAACCACCATTAGCATTCATATCTACAATATTATACTTTACTTGACCAGTACCACTTACTTCAGGTGCTACTACCAAATAATATAGATTTGTACTATTAGGTACTTTAACTATAATACAAGATTGAGATGTTGATACATCTCCTGTTAGTCCAAAACCATTAGGCATTTGTACATGGTTTCTACTCCATACTTTAATACCATCAGAGTAAAACAATAAATTCCCAGCTGCATCACATATACTAGCACAACCTTCAGATGTAAATAGTTGAGAACCAGGTAATGATATACCAGCAGGAAATTTAATGTGAGCATACACTCCAATTACTTGAGAAGAATATTCATTAGGTTGACTATATAGTAAATTAGTTATTAATATACTTATAAGTGTGATTACCGTTTTCATATACTATTATTTTTAATCCGTTTGTGGTAATATTAGAAGGATTACCCATTATATCATATACCTTATAGTTAGAACTACTGTTGTTATACAATACTGATATTATAGGAAATTCAGTTGTATAACCATTTAGATCTGTTTCAACAAGCTTGTAATAACTAATACCAGTATAAGGTTCATTGTCAGTAATGCTGTAGGATAACTCACTATTTGAATATCCAAAAGCATCTACCTTAGCAACAGGTACAAAATCATCAAACCCAGTAGACTTTAATATTGTAAAGTAGTGTGAGTTTGTTTCACTTAAAGTGACCCAACTAATTACAACAGAATTATCTACAACAGCAGATTCAAAAACCTTTAGCTCAATAAACAAAGGATCTAATCCTATCCAATATGGACATATACTAGAAAATCCTTGACAGAACTGACCTGATGTTGTAGCAGATAATGTCCAAGTATATTGATGTCCATTCTCTACTTGGAAAATAAAACCTTCCCCAGCCAACTGACAAGTAGTGTTATCATACAATATGATAGAATTAAAAGTAGTGGTGTTGCAATTAAGTAAACTATAACCAGAATTAATGATGACAGTCCCACTAATATTAGAAATAAAACTAAAGCTAACGCTGATAATAGTGGCAGGAGGGATAACAGTAATACAGTAACTATTGTTCGATAAGTATTCATAAGATTCAGGAAAATCTTCAATTTGTTTTAATAATAAGTTAGATGTGTCGCAGTTAGAATTTAATCTAAAGTTGTATACAGTCAGGCTATCTTCTATCTTACTAAACTGTTGACCATACATTGTTGAAGATATTAAACATAATAATAAGATAATAACTTTCATATTACAAAGGTATTAAAATAAAGACAATTGAGTGATATCTCTTATATCAGAAATCCATTCATTAACTTTAGATACGTAGTAAGTATAGTCAATATTGTAATCTTGAAAATTATTAACAGGGTAATATTTGTTAAAATAAGTTACTTTCCAATCTTTAATAATCTTATTACCTTTTCTAATAGGAGCTTCTACATGAGATTGACTACCATCTTCAGAATGTTTAATCAAAGAATTACCTTTCTTAGAAACAAAATATCTAACAGTCTTAGATAGTTTCTTAGTTTTATACTGACCATCTTCTACCCAATGTAGTTGATACCAATTACTACCTTTCTTATCAGATCTTTTAGATTTAACACCAGCACAAAACTCATATATGTTTGTGTGATTGATAATAAAATCTACAGGTTTAACATTATTCTTATGATATTCATAAAATGCCCTAGGTATAATAGCAAAAGATTTATTCTTGTGTAAAGGAATGTTCTCAAACTCACATCTACCTTTAGCTTTGTATTTTCCATTAGTATAGAATGCTAAATAGTTATTAACATCAAATATAATCATCTTACTGTATTCAACATATTCTAATTGAAGTTTAGTTAACTGCATCCATTGATTACATAAATCATAATATTGATCAATCTTATCTTTAGGAATTACCATAGTAAGACCATCAGTATTAATCTGAATCAACTTACTATCTTCAATGTCCATTAACATTTCTGCTAACATAGTTAGTAATAACTGACCATTAATAGTAGTTGCCATAGTGTACTGTGGATCATATAACCAAGAATATATATCATTTGATTTACCGTATACAGAATTAGCTGCTAACTTAAATCCATCAGCTAATACAGTGTTACCTGCTTTTTTAGCTGCTAATCTTGGTAACACAATCTCATTATTGTAAATCTTAGGAAAGTCTTTTCCTAAATGTCTAGGATACAGTTCATTAACAATAGCTATACTAGGATATAGTGAACTAACATCTGCATCTATAATTACTTCATTATCATTAGATTTAACAATACTATTAGATATACTACCGTGAATACCACCATTACCATAATCAAATTGAAAACCTTTATATCCAATATTAAACTCAGAATCTGATTTAGTATCTTTTATTTCAACTTTCTTAAAATGATTAAGTAACATGTTAAACTCAACAGACTTAAAGTTAATGTATGGAAATATAATTTCACTGAACTTAATAGACTTTCTATAAGTTCTCATACTTTTTACATCTTTAATATTCTTACCTGTCTTTTGACAATATAACTTAAGAGTTAACTCAGAACCAATTTTACTATCAGAAGCATTAATTAAATTAATACCATACATTTTAGTTAATTGTTTTCTAAGCTCTATCATACCAGTAGTTCTCTTATATAACTCTTTAGTAGCAATTACATCATTTAGATTGTAACTAAGAACCATTTGTAACCAGTTTTCACCTTTACTGTGAGATGGCATATCTTCTATGTTTTCTAAATCCATAGAAAATTCACACCACTTAAGACCTGTTCTTTTGTTCTTATTATCAAAATGGTGAATTCTATACAAATCAAGATGTTTATGTCTTAATCTCCATTCAGGAACATCATTCATTCTATCATTATCTGATGTTATTATTTGAGCATATCTTCTAATATCACCTGCAGAACAATCAGGATTTCTATACATATACTCTAATACTTGTGCATCAAAATTTATAGAATTAAAACCTACAAGACCTGCTACTTCATTTTCTAAAAAATCAAACATTAACTGTTTATCATCTAGATCATTATCAATAACAAATATTCTAGTCTCATCAGAATCTCTATCTAGGAATGTAGCTGTAAACAGGTCTAATGTTTCTAGATCCCATATCCATATTCTTTTCTCCATAAGCTTTGTTTCTATCATCGTTAATAGTTTTATTCAATATAGCATCTAATGCCATTAATGCATTAGCAGCTACACAAGCTAAATGGTGTGCACCAGATTCATCAATATCTTCACCTGTTAGGTACTGATTAGTATGTCTATGTAAAGCATCAATATACCTAAGTACATTACCTTTACCTGAATAGTTAAATTCACCATACTTATCAGCACCATGTGTAAATACCTTAGCAACTTCTTTAAGTGCTAATTGAGGAATCATGGTAAACTTTTCTTTACCTTGATCAAACTTCTTAAACTCACTCATCTAGTCTTAGATTATATTGTTGTAAATAGTCTCTTAGTACTTCTCTAAGTTTTTCAGATATTTCTACCTCAGCATCAGTAGCTGGTTTAGTTTTATCCATAAAGCTATTTTGATACTTAATAGATTGCCTAAACATCTGATCTAATTCCCAGAGTACTAATCTATACTTGTAGCCATCCATAGCTGTCCTTGCAGCATCAAGCTCTTCTTCATTGAATTTCATTATGATTTCTGCCATCTTTTTTTGAGTTATCCCAATAGTTACTACATACAAATTTACCATCTTCCATTTTACCTGGAGTTCCTAAAAAGTAAGATTGTCTTTCACCTTTAGGAGCTGTAAATCTAAAACATTTTTCTTTAATAGGGCAATCTTTTCCATTACACATTGTTCCGTCCATAATTTTTTTTTAATATTATTTATTTATAATAACATTCTGTTTCACCCTTAAAATTTAATAAAGGAACATATCTATAAGCTTTAAAAAATCTTTTAGTTTTTAATTCAAGATCAAATATATAACCAGAATCACCTTCTATAATTTTAATTACTTCAAATTTGTAAGGTATATATCTAAATCTTTTTTCTAAACTTTGTGAAGTTATACCAATTTTTATAAAAGATTCATTATCATTATATAATCTTACTTTATAAAGTTTAGAAAATTTAGAAACTTTCAACCATTGAGATCTAGACCAGCCTCTTTTAATACCACAACATGATTTTGTACTACCGTTGTATATATTGCCAATTAAACTTTCCCATTCACTTTTACAAAGTGGGCATTCAAAAATTCCTCTTTGTGCATGCTTATAGCTACCAGAAGTTCTTATAAACTTAATACCATTAATTAAGTCACCTTCGTTATAAATATTAAGTTTATTACCTTTTTTACACCCACAACTAGTTCTTTTGTTTTGTCTAACGTCACTTAATGTACACGTAAATTCTTTACCACACTCACATTTAAAAACTGCCCATCTTTTTGGGCTTTTATAAACAGTAGCAGGATCTACTTCAGAGATATAAGTAATACCATGTTGATTAATAACTTGCCCTAGAGTGTATGTAATTTTTCTCATAATATATAATTATACTACAAAGATACTAATTATTTTACATACACATAGTTATATCTGCCATAATTTTATTGTTTAGGTTATTTAATTAAATCTAGTGGATAAGCTGATAGTATTGAATCTGAATCTACTATGGTATAATAAAAACCATCATCACTTCCGTTATCTTGCCACCATGCTTCTTTGGTTTGAACTTTTTCACTAGCTGCTGTTAACGCTTCAGTTACATGTAGTTTAGCAAATTCAATCATAACATCGGAAATAAAAAAACCTGACTTAGACAATCTAAAATCTGAATCTCCTTTTTGTATTAAAAATTCTTCTGCTGTCATTCTTTAATTCTTTTTAGTATTTGTTCATCAGATTGATAATCTAAACTTGTATTATCATCACCTAATAATGCATCAGATGTACCTAAATTAAATGCTTTACTAATTAATAGATGTTCAAACTTAACATTTGAAGCTTTACCATCTAATTCTAAATCAAATCCAAGACTATAAGCTTGTAAAAGCAATTCATCACTTGGTTCCATTTTCTGTGAATGTTTCGTTGTAGTATGATTCAAATGATTGATAGATTCTTTTATTGTCCTTCATATGGCTGCATCCTTCAACAAACCAATCTTCACTTATCTTATCCATATGCTCCTTCTCCATTGCTTTAGATTGTTGATATGCAACTGTGTTTTTAATGTCGTGAAAAACGTGATGCTCTTCAAGTTCTTTTACCAACCACTCAACTGCTGTTTGCTTTTTCATAGTTACTTCTTTTTAAATTGTTCAAACCATTTGTTAAAATCGTCATATATACTATTTTCACCATCTTCACCATAATCAGCACCTATTTGAACTCCCACTGAAAATGCTCGTCTTAAATCTTCCTCACTATACATTCTTTCAGCTTGCTCTTTAGCACCTTCAATAAATTTTTCTCTGAAAACTTCTCCTATATCAGTGTATAATTCATCTTTAAAACCGTCGTTTGGATATATTGTATTTGCTGCTTGTTCAATCGTTTCTTTTTTCATAATTAAAATATGTATCTAATTGTTTGTAAATCAAAGAATTCAGAATAGATTTTCTTAAAATCTTCTAGTAATCCTGTTTTGTGTATTAATGGGTATCTCATTACTCCTGATGCATTTTTAACTTCAGAGCTATACTTCATAATCTCTCTAGATTCATCAGTAGTTTTAGCCATCTGATTCTTATGATTAGTAAGAGCAATAACTTCACACTTATTCTCGCCTGCTACAACTCTTACTAAAGCAAATAAATCTCTGTAATCTTCTTTCCATCCTGGATAAAAGATTAATGGACTAAAGTTAATATGTACTTCCCAACCTAGATATTTTAATCTGTTAATATCTTCTACTCTGTCAGTTATCTTTTGCATCTTAGGTTCTAGTATATCTGAGAATCTTTGTGGCATCAAACTAACTCTTACTCTAGGTTTCTTATTGAAATGATTAACATCAAGAGTTAATAAACCTGGATACTTGGTAGCCATAGTACTATTTAATCTAGGATGATTATCATATCTTTTAAGGTAGTCTAACAATGGTTCAGGCATATGCTTTTGCATTAGTACTAAATCACTATTACAAGCAATATCCACCATTGTATAAACAGGATCTTGTTGATCTGGTACTTTAGTATATGACTTCTCCCATTCTACAACAGAATTAAATACATCATCTACATTACTGTTTACAAATACTCTAGTGCCATTGTGTCTAGACATATAACAATATGTATTAACACAACCACCAAAGCAACCATAAATAACATTAGGTGCTATACAATTAGCACTATTGTCATTATCTTTTGTAACAAGAGTTTTGGTCTTTTGTGTTTTAATCATATCAGTTTACAAGTTTATACCATAATTTGAGAACTATAGATTTAACTATCTCCCAAATTATGATTGTTAATAAGATTTTCATGTTTGTATTATTAGTAGTCAGGACAGGATTCGAACCTGTAATCTTCTCATATGCTGTAGAACATTTTACCAATTAAACTACCTGACTATTTACCCACCTTGAGATTACTGGTGAGTAGTTATCTCGGTTTTCTATTTCTTAAAAACCTGCGAGGCATCCCTCATTAAAACAGCCAACACTACTGGGAGGAGGTGTGTCGCTCTCCTTTATTCCCACGAAGTCCCACTCGCGCCGTAGACATTCTGCGGAATCATTCTTAAAGTCTTGATTCGAAGACTCTGAGTATCTCTTACTCATTGCAGTCAGGGAGGACTCGAACCTTAAAGCAACCATAAAGGACTCGGCAACCACGCCTCATTACGCCACCTGACTATATACTATTAGCTCTTTAGCATTCTACTTCCCGCCCCTACACAATGTGTAGCACGAAATTGTATCTTACTTAGCCCGTCGTTCGCGGTATGGGTACTAAAGTTTACTAATAGTTTGAGGATGAGAAGTCCTC
>Ga0114981_10001380_pt1 | contig 15969 bp, 16 predicted proteins | sample S_140806_MF_Meta_FD_87028 | JGI IMG/M metagenome (GOLD analysis project Ga0114981, IMG submission 87028) | Freshwater microbial communities from Lake Simoncouche, Canada to study carbon cycling - S_140806_MF_MetaG | ecosystem: Environmental > Aquatic > Freshwater > Lake | place: Lake...
CAAGCGCTTTGACGCGCTCCGCTGCAGACAGAAAGACTTGATAGACATGGTTGCTGGATGACACCACGGAGTTTGGTCTCCAGCGGCCGCCGATTTTTGCTTGCAGCTGGGCGATTTCCGCTTTGGATGCCTTGTCTGCGACATCGACAATCAGTGGGGATGTCTGTGCGGATGCAAGATTTGCGACACCGGCAACGATGGCGGTGGCGACGAAGAAGTTGCGAATCAAAGCCTTCATGCTGCTGGCTCCTGCTTCAATTGAGGGTTGCGCTCGAGGATATAGTCATAGCGGTCACGGGTGCGCCCAGTTCGCATATCAAACAGAGGAGTCCCACCCGCATAATTGGTTCCCTTTGGGTCCCCAAAATCATTGCGGCCTTCAGCCCTAATCCAGGCATCTATGCGCTTCTTTGTCGCTTCATCCACTGCCATACTGTTCAACCCTACCTTAATGCATTCTACCTGTGAATCCCATGGATGGTTCCCTGCACGACAACTCGGCACAGAGGTGCGAATCCGGAAGCAGAATTTCCTAACAGAATTCGTAATACGAGAGACTTATTAGCAGCATCCGAATCTCCCGGTGGACGCTGCACTCGATTTTGCGGTAACTTGCACGCATCTACAGGGTTTTCAACACTCACACCCTGTGCCGGGAATAACACTTAATGATTACAACGAACAGTGGTCTTCAGTACGAAGACATCACCATCGGGCAAGGACCTACCGCCGCAAAGGGCCAAAATGTCTCCGTCCACTACACCGGTGTCCTCGAAGATGGAACCCAGTTCGATAGCTCTGTCGGCCGCGGGCCATTTGAGTTCACACTGGGTGTCGGGATGGTAATCAAGGGCTGGGACGAAGGCGTGGCCGGGATGCAAATCGGTGGCAAGCGCAAGCTCGTGATACCAGGCAACCTCGCCTACGGTGATCAAGGCTTCCCGGGAGTTATCCCACCCAATGCAACCCTCACCTTCGATGTTCAGCTGCTAAGCGTGTCCGGGGATGCACATTTGGAAGCCACACCCATCGATGAAAGCGCATTGACAACCACCGCCAGTGGTCTGCAGTACGCTGACATCGTTGTCGGGGATGGTACCGAAGCAAAGCATGGCAATGTTGTCGCTGTGCACTACACGGGCATCCTCGAAGATGGCACACAGTTCGACTCCAGCCGTGGCCGTGGACCATTCGAGTTCCCACTCGGCGGTGGCCGTGTGATCAAGGGCTGGGATGAAGGCGTTGCCGGCATGAAAATCGGCGGACACCGCAAGCTCGTGATCCCAGGCAACCTCGCCTATGGCGATCAAGGCTACCCTGGCGTTATTCCACCTAATGCAACACTAATCTTCGATGTGGAACTCATCGGAGTGAAAGGCTGATATAGATACACCATGATGACAAAGTACTTTCTGGCGGCATCCGCCATTCTTGGACTTCTCGCCGCCGGCTGCGATCAGCCAAAGGCAGCGCAAACGACTGATACCGTTACATTAAATAAAACAGAACCTGCTGTAGCGGCGGATGGCAAGCCTGTTGCAGGGCCTCCTGCACCGCCTGCACCTGCAGCTGATGCGACATCCGAAATCGCAAAAATGGGCCCAACCACCAAGAAGCTTGAATCTGGGCTCGAAATCGAAGAGCTCAAAGTTGGCTCTGGGGATGAAGCCAAGACTGGTACCACAGTCAAGGTTCACTACACTGGCTGGCTCACCGATGGGAAAAAGTTCGACAGCTCTGTTGACCGCAATGAGCCATTTGAGTTCTCGCTCCCAGGTCAGGTGATTCAAGGCTGGAATGATGGCGTTCCTGGTATGAAAGTCGGCGGAAAGCGCAAGCTTAAGATCCCAGCGAAGCTTGGTTATGGTGAGCAGGGCGCAGGCACTGACATCCCACCCGGAGCAACACTAATCTTCGAAGTCGAGCTGCTCGAAGTTAAGAAGTAAGCTACGTCCAGGCATCGATAGATAAGAAAGGTCGCCTCTGGATTTCCAGAGGCGACCTTTTTTCAATGTTCCTAGGGAGGCCACCGCAACCACAGTATTCTTCACGTGACGTACATCTTCAGTACAATATGACGATGTAGTTTGGAAAGCGCATCGCTAGACGATTCTTGAATTCTGAATGCTTAATGGCACATGCCTCAAACTAAAAAGATCTAGTCGGCGCGCGCGTAGCGGATGATCGTCCACACCGCCTGAAACGCATCCTTGAGGCCAATCTTCTTACCTTCGGTGTAGTCACGGCCATAATAACTCACAGGCACTTCGTACACCCTGACCGGCTTACCAGTTACAGGATCCCGCCATCGAGATACTTTAGCTGTCACTTCTGGCTCAAAATCGAATCTGTTACAGCGTAATAGTAGGCTCTGGATCACATCCCGGCGGAAAGCCTTATAACAGACTTCCATATCGGTGAGGTTCAAATTCGTTGTGATATTTGATAAGTTTGTCAGAATAGCATTGGCTACCCGGTGCCAGAAGAAGCAAACACGATGCGTGCCGCCTAAGAATCTTGAGCCAAACACAACATCCGCATCACCGCTCAGTAAAGGCTTTAAAAGCGCACTGTAGTCATTGGGATCGTATTCCAGATCTGCATCCTGGACGATAACGAAGTCTCCTGTTGCAGCGGCAATTGCAGTACGAATCGCTGCGCCCTTACCCCGATTTCGATCATGGAAGACGATTTTGGCGGTCGGCCACGTCTCTCTCACTTCGCTATCAAGTACATCTCGCGTTCCGTCTGTGCTTCCATCATCCACCACCACCAGCTCAATATTGAGCCCGACGCTCATCACGCGACGTAATATCTCAACGATCGTATTGCGCTCGTTATAAACCGGAATAAGTACACTCAGAATCATTTGCTCACACGATACAGGATGTGTGTGCCACTTGCCGTACGCCCAGTTTCATGTAGTTTTCCTGGATGCCCATCGATATACTTCAATACAGGTGACGCACCAAACTCAACGCCTGTATTTGGGTGATCTCTACGGCTGGCAAGCACATAAACAGGATGATCTTTTCCTGTTTTCTCAAATGCCTGAGGCAACGTTGTAGCTGGGGCCAGCCATACAGTCTGCCGCCCCGTGAGCAGCCACAAAGAATAGGGCCAAGAGCTTACGACGACAGCATCTTTTTCAGCGTCACGCTGAACCATTGCAGCAGCTTGCTGGAACTCATCCCACTCTGCTTGCCCAGCTCGAGAGGAGCTATCCCCTAGCTGCAGAATGTACTTCACACGGCTCATCTGAACAGAAAGAGAGGACAACATCGCCATGACTGCGACGGCTCCCAGTACCTTTCCAGCATGCGCATGCCAACGCGACAAACTCTCGTGAACTTGTTCTGAGAGCAAGATCGCCAGTAATGGAAATACACTGGTCATAAAGCGCGATGGTGGCCAAGGCCAAACAATCAAGAGTCCCACGTAGAGACACAGGTAAATCGCCATCGGTGCTTTTGATTTCACGCCGTGCCATACGCGGCAGGCCACCATCCACCAGACAAGACATCCAACGGCAGCTAAACCAAATGTCAACACTGGTAGCCGTTCCAACAGACGTTCGAACACTTGGGACTTGATAATGGGCAAAACCACAGTCGGTATAACATCAGACACCATCTGCCAGGCATTCTGTGTCATCGATGACAAGCTCCACTCTCTAGCAGCCTGCCCTGAATATCCGGACAACGTGCCGCCCTTATTGAGGAAGCTATACATCAGCCATGGACCTTGTACGGCAGCGACTCCAAACAGCTGCCACCAGAACTGCCGCCAGTTGCGCTTCATCAGACTGCTAAGTGAGACGGCACCAACCAATGTGAAACCAAGCGTGCGAACGAGCATCGACAACCCAGCCAGCAGGCCTGCAATCAACCAAGTTTTCCGGCTTTCCTTACCGGCGGCTAAGAGACACAAAATGCTCAAAAAAGTGTAAAGGCTCTCAGAATAGAGCATTAAAGTCCAGGTGAACATCGTGGGGCAAAACGCGAACATTCCCACTACCAACGCAGAAAGCACTGGACTTACCTGAGTTCGCTTTGTGAGATATCCGTACACAAGGAGGCTCGTGGCAGCCACAAGCGCGATGTTTAGCACCCTGCCGGCGAGCATCGCCATAGGCACGCTGAACACCGTAAAAAATGGCGCCAACGCCATCGGATACCCAATCGGATAGAAGAGCGCAGGCGGAGATCCAACGAGAGCGATGAGTTTATAGCCTTGGCCGGTGGCTAGCGCGATAGCGCTTGTGATGTAGACGGCGTTGTCATCGCCATACGCGGGAGCCATGCCAATGTGACCTAATCGCAACAAGGCTATAGACACATACAGAACCACGATGCACCGAATAAGCAGGTTGGCTCGCTGAAGGTGAGTCATGTGGGTATTGTAGCAGAGCCCACATTGGGCTCTAACTCGTTTGACGCGGTCAGTTTGTCCTAAACAGGCATACCAAAAGTGCCTACGTAGCAACAGGAATCTCTAACACTGGAATGGATTATTAGCGCGATGCACGCTTCTTTACACCTTGACTGGATGTCCGTCGACTGGCAAATATTCCGAAGCCTCTGACGCGAGGCTTTACGTTTCACTGATCGGCTAGCGCAAGATTCATCCAAAAGTTACGCGAACTCCACCACCATGTCGATCTCAACCGGAATATTCCCCGGGAGGCTGCCGGCTCCTACAGATGTCCTTGCATGACGGCCATTCTCACCAAAGACATCCTCGAGGAGATCTGAACAGCCATTCATGACTTTTGGATGTTCTGTGAAGTCATCCGTGGCATTTACCAAACCGAATACTTTCACAATCTGCGTGACGCGGTCAATGCTGCCAAGCTCGTGAGCAATCACACCTAACAGCTGAATCCCCGTTTGACGGGCATAGGCATAGGCTTCTTCGATAGTGACATCACGGCCGACTTTGCCGACGTAAGGGCCATCCGCTTTGCCCGCAAGAAACAAGAGGTTGCCTGTCTTTACAGCATGGATATAGTTACCAGCTGGCTTTGGAGGAGGGGGCAGTGTGATTCCAAGCTCGACAAGACGCTGGCTGGGGGGTGTTTTCATGGCGACGAATCCTCGTGTCAGCCAGCGTACAACACACGCAGAACCTATTCCAATTGCGTCTGCAAAAAATGACTATTGCCTGGCGATTGTACACACAGCTACACATTGAGACACTCGCACGGGCATTATGGATCACATTCTCGCTGCCTCCCATCATCGTTTAAACGCACCAAAGGTTCTGTAGGTCAAAGCCTCGACGCAGATGCAATTGTCGGGACTGTCGGCCATTTATGTGGAGTCCTGTTTGCGGAAACAAACAGATTAGTTCACGTTGCAATATGTTCTAGTTCACGGGAATTTCTTAATATTGCTATTAAGGTTTGGAACAACTAGGGTCCGCTGCCGGAAAGAACAAATGTGTGTCTTCCGTTATGTTGTTGCACGGGGGAATGACTCTCGGAAACATCGCTTAACGGCATGACTCAACGTAACAAAAGTTACCCAAATGGAAGTGATTTGTATAAGTTTTGCGGAGTGATTTAGTATTGAGATATAAGTACACGTGGCGTTGTCAGTTAAAAATCTTATTGCTAAGTATTGACGCTTATACATACTTCTGAAAGGTCAACAAGCAGGTATGAACGCTTAAAAAACCTTTGCCTTTGGGGCAAATTCAGGGTGAAATCTGCCATCAGACTATCCCCTCCCCCACCGTGCGGTGGCCCCCCCGAAATGTTAAACGTGAACGAACAGCTCTCCATCTCCCAGACCGAAATTCCACACTCTCTACAGGAGGCTTGGAACACTGCTCATCAGGATCTCCTTGAGCGGCTCGAGAGCAGCGTAACCCTTAACAAATTCCGGGATGCCCGCTTGATTTCATGGTCATCCGGCGCGGATGATTCGCTTTCTCTCGATATCGAAGTGCAGGGCGACTTCATTGCTCAGTGGGTTCGTGTTCGTCACGTCTCGCTCTTAACAAAGCTTGTCGCGGACAACCTCGACACCAATGTGGACAATGTTCGTATCAACTTGGTGGTTCGCCAAGCGGAACCAGCTGCTGCCCGTCAGGCCCCCACCCGGATTCAAGCCAAGCGTCCAGCCCCTGAGACGACAACGAGTGATGTTCGCACAAGCGGTTCGGGTTCGACAACTAAGTCGGTTTACATCAAGCCAAATCTAAACCGTGCTTTTACGTTTGAGACATTGGTCCGTGGAAAAGCCAATCAGCTGGCGGTCTCTTGTGCAGCAGCGATTTGTGAGTCGCCTGGGGAGATTTACAACCCGATGTTTCTGTATGGTCCGAGCGGCAATGGCAAGACGCACACGCTGCATGCGATTGGCCATGCGGTTCAGCAAAGGCATCCAGAGTTGCGCGTTGGCTACGTTTCCGGTGAGGCATTTCTAACGGAGTTTCTGGAATCGCTCCGCGAGAATCGAACCGCACAGTTCCGTAAGAAGTTTCGCCAGCTGGATGTTCTGCTCGTGGATGACATCCAGTTCCTCGGTGGCCGTGAAGCAACCGTCGAAGAGTTCTTCCATACATTCAATACGCTGCAGCAATCCGGCCGTGCATTGGTCATTGCAAGTGACCGTGCACCACGTGACTTGCCTGGAATGGATGAGCGGATTCGTACACGCCTGGCGGCCGGGATGGTGGCACAGCTTGCCTCCCCGGAGCTCGAGCTACGTATCGCGATTCTTCAGTCAAAGCTATTACGTGATCAAGCTGGGCATATGGTGCCATTGAATGTGCTTGAGTACATCGCCCAGTGTGTTACCAGCTCCGTCCGTGCGCTTGAAGGTGCATTGGTGCGCTTGCTTGCAATGGCTGGTGTTTCGGGTGAACCGATCACAATTGATCTCGCCAAGGATGCCCTGATCGATATCGCAGACAACGCCCCAGTGGCACCGCTTGCGGTTTACGGACATACGATCCGCCCGATTCCGCCACATAAGCTCGTGGGCATCCTCCAAGATGTTCTAGAGGAAACGTTGCACATTGATCGCGCAGCGCTTGTCGGCTCGCGTCGGGACCGCCCGACGGTGCAGGCGCGACATATTGCGATGTACCTGATACGCGATATGACAGGTGCAAGTCTTGCGGCGATTGGGGATGTCTTTGGCGGCAAAGATCATACTAGTGTGCGACATGCCTGTGAGAAGGTTCAGCTCGCGATGAACACCGAGACGGCATATATGCAACAGATTCAACAGCTGCGCAATAAGGTGACGTTACGGCTGACATCGAGAAGCCTGGAATAGGCTGTTTGGTTAGTCGCCACGTAAACCCATATTGGTACGCCGATGTGGGTTTTTCGTTTTTTTAGATGGGAGCTGACAGCTTTACACAAGCTGCGCAATAAGGTGACGTTACGGCTGACATCGAGAAGCCTGGAATAGGCTTCATGCGTTTAGAAAAACCCCGCACTGGTTTGAGCCGATGTGGGGTTTTCTTTTGCCATAGAGACCAAGGTCAGGTATATCTGTTTCCCTCCAGGTGAGGTGTTTTGGCTGCATTACGGACCATAATCAGGATGCATTGCTTAGGCCTCTAACAGACCGTTTTGTGTATCAACAGGGAAACATCAAATGTGAGATGTATCTTCCTAAATGCGTGGCCAATGCTATGTCAAAATCCGACCAAACAACTTTTGTGTGATGTTGCCTTCGTGAACGAGATCGAAGTCTGGTAGAAGCACTTTTCACTGACAAAACTGCTGTCCTTGTTGCAATAAAGCAATCTTTTTTCGTGGGAAAGGCAGGGGACACATTGTGCATAACTGCTATCCCATACTGGGGATAAGTTACCCCAATTCGTGGTGTGTGAATTGCCGGGGTATTCGCTCATTCAGATTGTTTGCAACCAGATCACGTTTGTGGAAATCTATGCGATTTTATCCACACTGTAAAAATTACCGGTTTGTTGAATTCTTTGTGATTAGGATGCAAAAGTTAGTTGTTTACTAACTTCCACCAAGAAAAAATGGCCGAATCACCCATGTACCAATAATTGAGAATTTGTTATCCCCAATATCCACATCACTATTACTTCTTCTACTGTAAATATATACATATATCTCTGTTAGTAATTCGGAATGTGGATGGGCAAAACACAGGGTGACTTTCCAAAGAGGGATGCACTTTACGTGGGATACACTCATCGCAAGAACCCGAAAAGGTGGATGGATTTTTGGCTAAAGTGACGATCACGATTACGATGAAACCTACATTGCTGGATGCCCAAGGGAGAACCGTTGAAGGCGCACTCAAGGCTATTGGCTACGATGATGTCGCAGGGGTGCGCGTTGGAAAAGTGATCGAGCTTGAGATTCCAGGATCCAATGTTGCGACAGTTGAGGCAACGGCTGCTGAGATGTGTGATCGCCTTCTCGCAAACCCAGTTCTCGAAGACTACCGTATCGCAGTGACATTGTAGGAACGTAACCTTATGTCAATACCAACCATCGGCGTTGTTGTTTTCCCCGGCTCGAACTGCGACCGTGATGCGGAAGCGGCATGGACAGAGCTCGGATTTGGCAATGTGAAAATGCTCTGGCATCAGGATACAGACCTCACCGGGATTGATGCGATTATTGTTCCGGGTGGCTTTTCTTACGGCGATGCGCTGCGCGCGGGTGCGGTGGCGGCGATGTCACCGGTCATGGATGCTGTGGCAGACTTTGCGGCTGATGGCGGCCCAGTCGCAGGCATCTGTAATGGGTTTCAAATCCTCTGCGAAGCCGGCTTGCTCCCAGGCGCACTCACCCGCAATTCAGGTCTTACATTTGTCTGCAAGCCAACTGTGTTGAAGGTCTGCACCGATGACTCTCCGTTCCTCTTCGAGTATGAAGTTGGCGGAAATGTCATTATCCCGATTGCCCACGGCGAAGGACGCTATGTCTGCAGCCCTGAGACATTGGCAGAGCTCGAGGAAAACGATCTCATAGCTTTCCGCTATGCTGAAAACCCAAATGGATCCCTGGGCGATATCGCTGGAATCATTGGTGGACCTGATCGAAATGTCCTTGGGATGATGCCTCATCCTGAGCGCGCTGTAAGCGAAGCCCTCGGAAGCACAGGGGGTATTCCGTTCTTTGTCTCATTAGCAGGTGCAATCCAACAAACTCTTAACGAAGTCACGGTAGGCTAACTAACATGTACGTGCCTTTCATCGAGCAAATCCCACTTTTTCGCGACCTCACGGAAGCGCAGCGAAATGCGATTGCCGCAAAGTGTAAGCTACGTTCGTATGAAGATAAAGATGTCATCCTCCATAGAGATGCTCCCAAGGAAGGCCTGTTCATGCTCGTGCATGGCAAGGTCAAGATTTCGTACTCAGATGATGTGGATGAAACGATCATCGCTGTGCTTAGAGTGGGTGATTTCTTTGGGGAGTTATCGGCCATCGATGGTGCGGTCGCAAGCGCCGATGTCGTGGCCCTCGATGCAACCGATGTCCTTCACCTCAGCGCGGATGACTTTGATGCCATCATGCTTGAAATGCCGGAGATCACCCTAGCGCTACTAAAGTACGTTTCCAAGCGCCTGCGGAGGGCTACAGAGTGGATTCGGATGTTGTCCAGCCAGGATGTGTATGGGCGTATCGCCGGACAGCTGGTCCTACTGGCCCGTGAACATGGAGAGCAGACACCAGATGGCATTCGCATTCCACTGCGCCTTACACAAAATGACCTTGCGGGTCTTGTAGGCGCATCCCGGGAATCTGTCAATAAGGCTGTCGGCTTCTTTAAGACAAAACAGTACATCGCCGTGGATGGTCTTTATCGCATCACGATTCGCGATATGACGGCGCTGGCAAGACGAAGTCAGTAGCAAAAAAGCCATCCGGGATTCGGATGGCTTTTATTTTTTGTCCACGTGTCTTGTGATGAAACTACTTTAAGTCGAGGGGCTTCTCTTCACCTTTTATGAGGCGCTCTATATTATCTTTGTGGCGCACCAAAATGAAGATTGCAATAGCGGTGCAAAGCAGCTTTTCTGCAAGGGTGCGCTCGGGTAGAAACCATACAACAGCGGCCTGGCCAAGCGCCGCCACCATCGAGCCTACCGAAACCCGCTTCCCACTAATGACAAAGGTGAGGATGAAGAGCACGAATGTACCCAGTGCCAGCGGGAGATCCAGGCCAAATAGTACGCCTAGGCCTGTTGCAGCGCCTTTACCACCCTTGAAGCGCACCCATGGGGAGAAGATGTGACCAACGATGGCGAGGAGTCCGGCATAGACAAACCAGGACGGTTCGGTATGTGCAGCCTTAGCAATGAGTACCGGAACCGCACCTTTCAGTGCATCCAGCATGAAAACGATTATCCCAGGGCCCTTTCCCATGGATCGGATTGCATTTGTCGCACCGATGTTTCCTGAGCCTGTTGCCTGAATGTCAACACCGCGAAGCTTACCCATAAGGACGCCAAACGGAATGCTACCTAAGGCAAACCCTAAAAACAGCACCATCCACGGGGAAATTAACATAGCGCCATTATACGTGGCACTCCACTGCACCAGAAAGCATCCCTAATCAAGGGTTCTATCACGAGGTTGTTTCAACTAAACCCGTATTTATGCTGTCCAGAAGACCCTAATGGTAGTTGTGAGATGCAACCAATACTAGAGATGTGCTCGTCAACGACGGGTCGCATCCAGAGTGACATAAGGAGCTGATAACCAAATGAATATTGCAAAACGCGTAAAGCGCGCTTTTACCCTTGTGGAAATCATGATCGTTGTGCTGATCGTTGGTATTCTCCTTGCAGTTGCCGTGCCTAACTTTATGACAGCTCGTGAAACATCCAGATCAAAGGCCTGTTCATCAAACTTGCATCAAATCAACTTAGCCAAGAAACAGTACGCCGTTGACAAACGTTTGGAGGATGGAAGTCCTCTTGTAGGCATTAGAAACCTGTCGGATTACATCAAGAAATCTCCAGTCTGCCCAAGTGGTGGAACGTACATTCCCGGTGCAATTGGTACAGATCCAGCGTGTTCTGAAGGCGGTACGCATATCCTCTAGTCGAAACTATTTTTCGTTTGATTCATTTTCTGATAGCTCCTGTTTCAGCAGGGGCTATTTTGTTTAAGCCTTATCGGATGTAAGGCATGTCTATTGGATCTTTCGATTAACACTGGAACGAACATCCCCAATCCCGCTGGATTTGGTATTCTCAATGCATGATTCGTATAGGTGAACGCATCGTCGATCTCTTCCAGTTACAGCCTGGAACACCCGTGACCGCTCGCGGTTGGGTAAAGACCTTTCGTAATTCGAAGGAAACAGGGTTTATCCAGCTCACGGATGGCTCCTGCTTCAAGGATTTACAAGTTGTTGTAGATGGCGGTGTCCCGGCAAGTATTGGCACAGGTGCCTGTGTATCCATTAAGGGAGAACTTGTCGAGTCTCCGGGAGCTGGTCAATCTGTCGAGCTGCGCGCCGATGAGATTGAACTGGTTGGAGCATCCGATACGACCACGTACCCGATGCAGAAGAAGGGGCACTCGCTTGAGTTTTTGCGGGAGAAGGCTCACCTTCGTGTGCGAACAAATACCTTTGGATCGGTCTTTCGTGTACGAAATGCGGTCTCATGGGCCATCCACAAATTCTTTCAAGAACGTGGCTTCATCAATGTCCATAGCCCATTGATCACCACTAGCGACTGTGAAGGCGCCGGAGCGATGTTTGGTGTGACGACGCTTGATATGCAGAATCTTCCACGTAGCGAAGACAAGTCTGTCGACTTTTCACAGGACTTCTTCGGCAAGCCAGCCCACCTCACCGTGTCCGGTCAGCTTGAAGCGGAGATTTTTGCTACGGCATTTTCGAATGTCTACACATTTGGACCAACATTCCGGGCTGAAAACTCCAATACACCGCGTCACTTGGCTGAGTTCTGGATGGTTGAGCCTGAGATGGCTTTTTGCGATCTCGATGGTGACCGTGCGCTCGCAGAAGAGTTTCTGCGCTATGTCATCAAACATGTGCTTGATAATTGTGGACAGGACCTTGAGTTCTTCAATCAACGCATCGACAACACAGTTCTCGAAACCCTTGAGCATGTCGCAAACTCAGCCTTTGAGCATGTAACGTATACCGATGCGGTCAATCTTTTGGAAAAGGCTAACCGTAGTTGGGAATTCCCAGTGCAGTGGGGAGTAGATCTTCAATCAGAGCATGAGCGCTATCTGACGGAGGATGTCTTCAAAAAACCGGTTGTGGTTACCGACTATCCCAAGGAAATCAAAGCTTTTTATATGCGGATGAATGAAGACAACAAGACTGTCCGCGCAATGGATGTTCTTGTTCCACGCATTGGAGAAATCATAGGTGGCTCGCAGCGCGAGGAGCGCCACGATGTCCTCGTAGATCGCATCACTAGTAGTGGCCTGCCACTTGAGCCGTATTGGTGGTACTTAGAGCTGCGTAAGTACGGAACGGTTCCGCATGCGGGCTTTGGGCTGGGTCTTGAGCGCTTGGTGATGTACGTGACCGGAATGAAGAATATCCGTGATGTGATTCCATTCCCACGGACGCCTGGCAACGCTGACTTTTAGAAGGTCACTACGGTTTGTGATGCGTACCCGTCCGAAAAATAGTGCGGACTTATTCGTGACTTTTTGTCATAATCGACCCATTTGTTACGAAGAGTAATGTGGAGCGGGGAGCAAAACGGCTCCGGGGAATTCGTTCTCCGGAGCCGCCCTTTTTGATGTTCCCCGCTACCAATTACCTATCGGAAAATACGGCGTGTACAAGGACATCCGCGCCATAGCGCACAGGATCTGTCGCTAAAAGGCCAGTCTCGTTCATCACCTGCCGGAGATATTCCTGTGCTTCGGTATCGGACAACATCGATGTGTTGACAGCAACACCCACGGTTTTGGGTCGCGCCAGTGCGCCTCCTGCACAGGCGACAGTTTCAAAGAGCGAAATGACATCTTTGAGAGGTGGAATGCGGACACGTGGCACACGTGCCAGCGTCTCTTGACCGGCTCTGTGACAGAGAATCAGGTGCGTTGGTACGGCGCCTCTGATCAGCGCAAGCCAGGCGGTTGATGCGGGATGTAGCACACTACCCTGTCCTTCAACCCACAGGACATCTTTGTTGTGAGCAGCATCCATGACAAGCTGTTCAATGGAACCCGGAGCGAAGTCTACCCTAACTGCATCGAGGGGAACACCTTTCCCCGAAATACAAATGCCAATCTGACCCGTTGCGAGAAACTCAGAACGGTAGCCAAGGCGTGTTGCCGCACGGTCGCATTCAAGGGACACGGTCATTTTGCCGATCGCCATATCGGTTCCAACGGTCAGAACACGTGGAATCTCGATGGCCGCTGCTGCTCCGGTTCCCGAACGGAGCCCGGGAGGCTCAACACGGACATCCCAAATCCAGCAGTCTTCCTGAAGTGCACTGGCGTACATCGGGTCATCTACCATCGGCTTATGGAGGCCATTAATCAAATTACAGCCGGCAAGCAAACCATCGATCAGCTCATCGGACCAAGTTTCAGGAAGGATTCCTCCTGGAGGTGCAATACCTGGAAGGACTGTGTTCGCACCGAGTTGTATCGCTTCATCGATGGTCGCAACGACAGGGACATTTCCGGGGATGCCTGTGACATCCGTGGATGTCTGTCCAGCGTGCTCACGGTCAACGACGGCGGCAATGGGATAGTTTCCATAGCGAAGCAGGCCATGTCCCATTTTCCCTTGGCTTTGAGGTCCCGGTTTAAGCTGCCCGTGCATCACCAATGCAAGGCAATCACCTTGTTTGAGCATGAAAACCTCCGTTACAGATGTTTGGCGAATGTGCGAAACTATGCGATTTCAGGGACATCCACTCCAAGACCCGGGCGGCCACTTTGCGTCACGCGTCCATGTTCAAACCCAAGTCCTAGGATGGGATCATCCGCGGTATTGAGGTGTGAATCGAGATCAAGGTGGTCAAAGAGTGGACCGATATGCACACCGGCTGCGATCGACAGGGATGACTCAGACATACAGCCAAGCATTGTTTGCAGTCCAAAAGCACGGGCAGTGTGCACAATCCGGATGGCTTCTGAGATGCCCCCGGATTTCATCAGCTTGACGTTGACGCCATCCACCAAATGGGCGAACTTGGGGACATCTGTGGCGCTGTGGATGCTCTCATCCAGAAAGATAGGCACGGGTGCAGGGCGAAGGGCTGCCAGTGATTCCTCATCCCCGCATGCCAGCGGCTGCTCAACGTATTCAACCCGCCGTTCCGCAAGCCATGGAATCATGATGCGTGCATCGGATTCTGTCCAACCGCAGTTTGCATCCACACGCATCACGACATCGGGTGCGACGGCATCCAGTACGGCCAGATACATGTCCATGTCGGCGGCGATGCCATCCGGGCTCCCGAGCTTGATTTTCAGATGTCGGGATCCGGTGCGCGCAATCCATTCGCATGCGTGGTCTGCTGCGGCATCCGGGGTGTTGATGCCAACCGTGACGCTGGTTTCAGCGCTCTTTCTGATATCGAGGCCAAAGACTTGGTAGAGCGGGAGGCCAACACGTTTGCCGAACCAGTCCCAGAGGGCGATATCGAAGGCGGCGAGGATTCCTGTGCCTCCGCGTCCGCCGATTCCCGGGAGGACTTCGAGGAGCATATCGGCATCCCTAACCACGGTTTCGCGCTCGAGCGGGGATGCATGTACAAAAGCCGTTTGCCAGCGTTCGACAGAAATGGCAGCGGAGTCCATCGTGTCTTTGGTGACTTGGCTGGGTGACATTTCACCGTAGCCTGTGATGCCATTATGAGTCACTTTGACAATCGCATTCGTGGAGCCTGCCATTGTTCCGCGGCTGATGCGCAACGGGACGCGCTTTGTGAGGTTGAGGGGGACTAGGCTGATTTCCATGCTTGAACAGTACCGCCAACGATTGGAGCCCGGCAAGATTTTCCAAGATGTTCGACAGTGCAGGGTCTTCCAAACGGCATGGTAGTTGCAGTTTTGAAATACATGTCTCCGCTTATCAGTATTATTATCCCGACCTAAAACCGTGTTCAATATGTAACCCGTGCGATTGCTGCGATTCAGAGTCAGGCATTTACAGACTGGGAGTTAATCGTCGTCGATGATGGGTCATCGGATGGCACAGCAGAGGTTTTACCGACACTTGCTGCGCTGGATTCCCGGATTCAGTATGTCCGTCAAACAAATGCTGGTGTGTCCGTTGCGCGCAATACTGGGATGGCTGTGATGCATCCGGATAGCCGCTACATCATGTTTCATGATGACGATGACTGGCTAACTGAGGATGGTATGACGCGTTTATCTGCGCTCGCTACGGCATTCCCTGATGCGCCTGCGGTTGTGGGCTTGCCTCTGCACTGTGATGATAATGGATACTCAACAGATACACTAGCGACCTGTTATGGTGCAAAGCGAATCGCTGTCGCACACAATGGGCTGTCTGAAAATGTTCCTTTTGGCGCACCTGAAACATTTGCATCGATGGTTGTTTGGTGCGGCATTGCAACACCTGCGCTTGCATTGATACGCCGTGATGCATTCGCCAAAACAAGTGGCTTTGTGTCGCGGTGCCAGCCGAGTGAGGACTGGCTATTGTGGCTTGACCTGACGCGCCAAGGTGATATTCCTCGGACGGGTACCTTTACCCTGAACAAGCGTGTGCACCCAGGCGCTGTTACGCAAAACGGAAAAGTAATGGCGGCTGGGGAACCAGCAGTGCGTCTTGAAGTGTTGCTGCTTGCTGATATAACGGCCCAGCATCGTCTCATTTCATTACAGGGTTACCTGCTAAGCTGCCTCTCGAATGCATCTTGGGCAGTTGATGACTTCCGTAACCGCAATGCAATTTCTGGGTTGAAGCAGGTTTACCGGATGTTGAAGCGGATGGTTCGCATTGGTAGATTTTGGGCAACGACGTATCGGATG